>JAAUYE010008079.1_pt1 | contig 11006 bp, 17 predicted proteins | sample 7278081 | NCBI WGS metagenome assembly JAAUYE01 (sample SAMN14350131, study PRJNA611818) | marine sediment metagenome | isolation source: surface marine sediment (0.6m) | place: French Polynesia: Moorea | collected 2018-08
ACAAGGTCCGGTTCCCCACCGATTTGCGTTACTGGATACTCAACGCGGGGTTTGGCGAGTTTCGCGATGAGATATTGATTGATCCCTGCTGGTTCAATGTCGTGGAGGAAGGAGACGCGAAAGGGCATTTCATATTTGCCCAGGATGGTCTTGGGAACTTTTACTCGTTTCCCGCTGGCGAAGACAGCATATTCTTCCTCTCGCGGAAGACTCCAGAATGGGCGGAGGTCGCGAAGTCTTTCCAGCAGTTTCTTGAAGAATTGGAAGAGAGAGACTTCGAAGTCTGCAACTGGTCAATGGCGTTGGATCTGCAACCGTGCGATCGATAGCGACGAGCGTCCGCTAATGGCCGATAGCAGCCCCAGGGGCTCTGATACACTCGACGGCTGGTGATGATCCATCGCGGCCACTGACTGCAGCATACAGCGATGTAAAAGATATTTGACATCATTCAAAATTGTCTTTAAGCTCCAATGTAAATAATTTTTGACATTGGAGGCGCCCATGCCATTTCGCGAGAAGTCAGCCTGGATCATGTCGATCGCCCTGTTATTGGGTGGCATTTTCTATTTTCATTCTGTTTTGTCGCCATGGTCTGAGTCTGGCCAGCTGGCCTCACCTGCGATACCGCAAATCCTGGCCTACACAGGCATTCTGGTCGCAATAGCAATAGTCGGTCACATCGTTGCCGCTGCCTTGGCGCCCAAGGACGCTAATGCGTCGGTTGACGAGCGAGAGAGGCAGATTTTCGTTCGTGCCGGGCACTACTCATCGTATGTCTTCGCGGCGGGCATATTGATTTCGCTTGGACTCTACGTCGTCTCAGGCAGCGGTGACCTGCTTTTCTACACGGTGTTCGCAAGCCTGATGGTAGGCCAGATAGTCGAGTACGTCTTCCAGATCCTCTTCTACCGGACTTCGATCTAGCTGATGACTCGCCGACCTCCAATTACTAATCGTGTCCGCGAGCTCCGCGAGCAACATGGCTCGATGACGCAGGCGGAGCTCGGGGACGCTATCGGCGTCACGCGGCAAACTGTCATCGCTATTGAGCAAAATCGCTATTCGCCTTCTCTGGAAAGTGCATTCAGGATCGCACGTCTATTTGGTGTCGGCCTGGAAGATGTATTCAGCTGGAACGAGTAAATCTGCCCCGCAACGTCTTGCGCCATCGGCTGCTTCTGGCCGTTAGCAGCCCCTGGGCCTCTGATACACTCAAAAGCTGGTAATGCCCCAATGCAGCCGGTGAAAATTTCAAGGAAACCGGCCTGGAGCGGAATGACGGCTTGTGGACAATATCCGGCCGATCGCAAAACAGCCTAAATGATCAAAACAACTTGGGAGATGCTGCAATTAAGGCGCGGGTGAATGGATCGAAATATCTTATGCCCAAACTGTAACGAGCCGAGCTTTCGAGCTTCACAGAAGAATACGCTGGGTCCGGCCCGAACCATCGTTTGTCGGCTGTGCGGCGCAAGCGTATCGGTAAGCTGGCTTCATTCCGTCGCGGTGTTACTTCTCGCGTCGATATCCTTCTCGTTCGCTGTCCCTATTTTCTTGGACTTCGGGCTCCTAGCTGCCTTGGCTTTCTTCGGCCTCGTAGCGATTGCATCAGCAACGTACTATCGCTACCGGGTGCCACTAGTCACACGTTCAGTTGAGTCGAATAGGTGACCGCTTCTGGCAGTAAACGGCCTCTAGCTGATTCTCGGCTACAATGACCGGTATCGACCCGAAGCGGACATCGTACAATCCGACTGCGATGTCAGGATTCTGGGAGTATTCAAGTTTTTCAGCGCGCACGTCACAGGCTATCCGTTACCGGCAACTCCCAATTGATCATATTGCTGATCATCCTGGCGTTGGCAGCCATATCGAACTCAGCTAGGGCTGATGACTCAATTAGGCACTGGACGAAGAGCGGTCCGGGAGCGAGCGAATTCCTGATCCAGATCGACTCAACACGAGCGTATTCTGGTGAGCGAAGTATCAAGATAAAAAGTGGAACCGCCGATCCCGCGGGCTTTGTAACACTGATGCAGGAGATCCGAGCGTTTGACTACCGGGGGAATCAGGTTCAGCTGACCGCCTGGGTCAAAACCGAGAATGTTACAAATGCTCATATATGGATGCGGGTTGACAGCTTGAGGCGCTACTTGGCCATAGATGCTATGGAGGGCCGTCGAATCAACGGAACCAATGACTGGTTTCCTGTGAGCATTGTGCTGGATGTCTCGGAGGGGGCTGAGATAATTAACGTTGGCGCTGTACATGATTCTGATGGCACCCTTTGGGTCGATGACTTTCGCCTGAGCGTGCCGGACAAAGTGCTCGAAAGTACGAACGTATTGGAGGGTCAGCCGCTCTTCGAGAACCAAACCAAGCCCAGACCTGTCGATCATCTGGCCTTTCGACTTCGGAACGGGGGCTTCGAGTCGTCGGAGTAACGGCCTGGCGCTGTGCGCTAGCGTCTGCTTCTGGCCAGAATGCCGGCCTTTACAATTTACGTGCCGTTCCCTGAATGACTGCGCCGTCGGCAATATCCAATGACGCGTATTCGACGTTCCCAAGGATCCGTGCTGTGGGCGTCAGTTGGAGACGGCCGGTCGCATAGACATTGCCGTGCACAACCCCAGCAATGAAAATATCGACAGCCCTGACATCGCCATCGACTTCACCGTGTTCCGCTAGACTGATCGCGGTGCCGGCGTCTTCACTACCGACCACGTCCAGGCCGACATACCCATGAATGTGAATGCCGCCCGTAAACCGCAAGAAACTGCTATCGATATGCGTTGAGTCACCGATCAGGGCGGTCACTAGCGCCTTCTTCGTGCTTTTTTTCCCGAATAATCCCATTGTTAAACCGACTGAGATTGCGACTGCCATATCGTGGCGACTATTGGTCTAAACTAAGTTTAGCAGCCTGATAAATCGCCATAAGAAAAGGCACGCTTCGACGGATAGATGACCAATGCGCCTTATCGAGACGATCTGAACAAGATCGTTGTACTGAACCCCAAGGGCGGTTGCGGCAAGACCACGCTCGCGACCAACCTGGCGAGTTACTTTGCGCTGCGCGGACCCACACCCACGCTTGTCGATTGCGATCCCAAAGGCTTCACGAAACGCTGGTTGGAGAAACGGCCGCCGGACAGCTGCAGGATCAAGGGAATCTCCAGTGACGACTATGTAGTTCACGGCAATCGGAACTGGCCGTTTCGAACGCCAAGGGAAGCCGGTGCAGTCATCATCGATACACCGGCCGCCCTTGTCCGAAGCGAGATTTCAGAGCTGACCTATATCGCCAACTGCGTTCTGATTCCCGTCCTGCCCTCGTCTTTCGACGTGCAGGTTACGACAAGATTCATTGCCGATCTCCTGCTCCTGACCGACTTTGACCTGCCGATGGCTGTCGTCGCCAACCGCACGCAACAGAACACCAAGAGCCTCGAGATGCTGATGCGAATCCTGGCGGGCCTGGAGATCCCGACGATAGCCGTGCTGCGCAACAGCCAGAACTACGTTCACGCTGCGGCCCATGGCCTCGGTATCTATGAGATGCCTCTATTCAGGGTGAAACGAGACCTTGAACAGATGGATCAGATTATCGGTTGGCTTGACGAACAGCTGGTAAGGACTTTTGAACCGACATTTATGGAACGGGTTAACTCGCTGCCAAGACTCTTTACCGCTTTTGGATCTGGTCCCTCGCATCGAGACTGAGCGGCCTTATTAGATCGGAAGAGCAAATGGCCTGAATCTCTGATCGGAGGTTGGCTCCAAATGTCCGCTGATTGCCGGGTTTTCTACGCGTCGACTTTCGGTGGTACTGCCGGGGCGACTTCTTCGTCCGATTCCTTATCTTCAGTCCCCGCCACCGACCATCCGTATACAAATAGGGCAACCAGGCTGAGGACGAAGGAGAAGATAAGAAAGCCCTTTATCATTCTGAACAGACTGGATCGGTGCTCAAGCACATGTAGCACTCCTGCGTTTGCCGGATCCGCATTTGAGTACGCAAGTGTGATCAGCCCCTCTTCAATATAACGCTCACCATGTTCGTTCACCGCAGAATATGGGGACGAGTACTCCTTACCTTCAACGGTATACGTATAGTTGAAATTATAGGTTATTGAAGTGTGGCCTCTTTTGGTTCGGGACGAGGTGCCAACGAGTTCGATAGGTGCCGCAATCACTGTGTGGTCTTTCATAATGGACGATGCGGCAATGTACAAGCTAACGCCTGAATATGCGGCGAAGACGACTCCCGCTAGATACGCGGGCAGCACCAGTTTAGAAATCAGCTTCTTCATCTGTTGATATACCTCGCCTGCAACAATTGTCCGGTTAACGCCAGGGCATTTGGCTTAAGCCATATCAGTCTAGGGCAACCAGTGACCGCCGAATGTGACGTGGTCGACCATTGTCGTAATCGAGGGAGCCGGGAATCTTGTTTACACTTCACGCTCGATAATCGGGTTATTACATTCGATCTCTACAGTGAGCCCGAAAACATGTCGCTCGAATGGTTGACCAAGGATTGCATTCGAGTAGCGGGTAATGAGGTTTCCGTGCAAGTCGTCAATGACGAGCTAACCATAACGCGCGGTGACGGCAAAACAGAGAAACTCGACTGCGTTGATAGCCCAAGAATCCTCAAGTCGTTTGACAATAGCGAATAGATAGATATCACGGTGCTGCTATCTCCGATTATTGTCTAATTCTGTTCTGTGATGGATCACATTGCCCGCGTGCGGGGATTTCTTTACAGTGATTCTCTATGCTCAGAGCTATCCTCATTCTCATTGTGTCAGTGTCTGTGTCAGCCTGTAGCTCGCAGGGTCGTACCCAGGCGGCCGAGCAGGTTACCGAGGTGGTTCTCGGCATCGCCTTCGATGCCTACGTTCATGACGATAGCCTGGATTACGACGGGTCCGAGATACTCCCGAGTCGTAACCAGCGCTTGGCCTATCAACTGGACGCAAACTGCGAAACACCGCTGACCGAAAGCGAATTTTGCGGATTGGACCTGGGTGATCAGCCTTTTGTCTTGTACGGTGATGATCATCAACCGTGGCAAATAGAGGAACAGACCTTTGTTCCGCTCAGCACTGATTACCAAGATTTTTTGCAACGGCAAAGTGAAATTATCGAACATGCAAAGAATCGCGGCCCCGCAGTATTGCGCGAACCTGACGATCTAACGGAGTCGCCGCCGCTGGAACGAGGCGAATTCTGATCGTCCGCTTGTGGCCGAAAGCGCTCCCTGGCCCTCTGATACACTCAACGACTGGTATTGACCGATAGCGGACACTTGGAGATTCAGGAGCGGTTTGTCTTTCGCGACCGGGAAACTACGATTGAGTAAGAAGCACCTTGTCGCCATCGTTGCCGCGATTCTCCTGGCAAGCGCGAACGACGTCGTCGCCGAAGGGCTCTACGTGGGCGCTGGGATCGGCGAATTGCAGATTGAAGATGAAGAAAGCTTCGATGACCCGGTTTCCGATTTTACATCCGGGTATCGGATCTATGCAGGAATCGAGCCGAGCCGAACGTTCGCGTTTGAGGCGGCGTTCTTGAGGAGCGACTTCACGTCGAAGGATGGGCTCCCCAATGGTACGCGGGTGCGCTTTAGCGGGTTCGCCGCCTACGGCACGGCGTCCGCCCCGGCAGGCGATAGGGGGCGCCTCATGGCAAAGGCTGGCTTTCTCCTGGGCAATAGCGAGGTAAGATCAGCCAATCGGCCCAACGATGATTCTACGACTGGAGTCGCACTGGGTGTGAGTTACGCATACAGCCTGACTGATCACTTCGCCATCCGTGGTGACTTCGATACGTTTCTACTGACTGATTTCGATACCTTATCGAGCTTGACGATAGGCATTCAGATTCGTTTCGGCAATTAAGACCTCCTGATCAGACAATGCGGGCGTCAGCTTCTGGTCGTAAGAAGTCCGGCACGAATCCGACAGCAGGAGTAAGTCAGGTGGTGACAAATTGAGCGCAGGTAGTTACGGCCGTCGCCCGAGTTACGCCGAACTCGTTGCGATATTGTGCGTCGGGCTGGGGCATCTGGTGATCGAGCTTGGACATTCAGGTGTTGCCGCCACGGCCTACAATGTCGCCGTTTCGCTTGCGTTTCTGGTTTATCTCATTTGGCGTATTCGCAGTACGCCAGGCGTGCTTAGGGCCTGGGGTTTTCGTACTGATAATTTGGTGCCAGCAGCGCTCGCGCAGCTTCAGTTTGTGGTTCCTGGCATGGTAGCGCTGCTTGTCTTCGCTATGGTTACAGGGTCGCCAGGCCTTCCCGGAACATTCTGGTTGACGGTAGCGATCTATCCAGTTTGGGGCATTGCCCAGCAGTTTGCGCTCCAAAATCTGATTGCAAACAACATTACTGGTCTATTGTCGGGGCGCGTCGCTATTTCCGTTACCGCTGCGTTTCTGTTTGCGGCGTCTCACTTTCCGCGACTGGAGCTTGTCGCACTGACTTTCGTGGCCGGCATCTTCTTTACCTACATTTACCGAAAGCACCCAAATCTATGGGTCGTCGGCACAGCTCATGGTCTTTTGGGCTCAGTGGCATTCTACGTTGTACTTCGCCAGGATCCGGGGGCAGTGATTATTGAGTTCCTTACGGGCCGCTTGTAGCCCGTAGCGATCGTCGCATTCTGGTAGAGGCTCGCCTATGGAGCCAATCGACAAAACAGCAAAGGGCATTAGGTTTGGTTGTGGATTTGTCCATGAAGACCGAGGTCTATACATGGCCATAAGCAGTCCCCGGCCCTCTGATACACTCAACGGCTGGTGCTGACCCATAGCGGACAGTCACAGATGTTTTGAGTGTGGGTTGTAGTGCAACGAATTTCGAAGACATCATTTATTTTGAAATGGGTGTTCCCGACATTCTGGTTTGGAATCCTGGGTCTCTTCGCGCTCTTCGCATTGACGACCGAACCCACTCACTTCATGACGGTGCTGATGCCGATCGCGATGATGGTGTTTGGATTCGTGATCATAAAAAAGTTCGTTTGGGATCTTGCCGACGAAGTGCTGGATGGTGGTGACCATCTCCTGGTACGTAAGGGTGACCTGGAGCAGAAAATCTATCTCAGCGACATTGTCAATATTGAGCACATAGGTATGAGTTCGCCGCCGCGCGTCACCATCATGTGGAGAACGCCTGGCCCGTTGGGAACTGAAGTTGCCTTCACGGCACCGGTTTCGTTCAACCCCTTTAAGAGGCCGAAACTGGTTCGTGAGTTAATCGAACGAGTCGACCGCACCAGGCGGCGATAGGCGGCAAGGCGACGGACCGGCTCCGGCCGAACGCGGCCGTTGGCTTATCACCGCAAACATCGACTGGAGAGGTGTAGTTCGCCGTGTCCTTTGAGAGTCTCATAGCCAAAGCAATGCGAATTGGGGTCGATGAGATCGCATATCCAATTGATGTCTTTGCGACCGCTACTGAGCTCGCAGAGCATCCCCAGGCAGCCGAGAACTTTGATAAGTTGCTGGGTCTTGTCGAAGACAACGAAAATCACTTCGCGAGATGGGCGGCCATACGTGCAATTGGGCAAATGGGCCCTAAGTTCATCTGGCGAGCGAAGAAAACCCTTGAGCGCCAATCGAAGATCGAAGACTACGAGCTAGCCCGTGACGAGATCAGGGTTTCTTTGGAGCAGCTCGGATAGCGATCTTGCTGCTGCGAGCGTCTACTGACCAAGAGCAGCCTCGTAGGCTGAGCATTGGTTAGAGCGAAGCAGTGTTTTTTTAAAGAAGGAGAGTCGCATGTGGGCCCCATATGACCCTGTATCGTATTTTCTGCATGTGGGTTTTGGATTCCTCGCCATCGCAGGCGCCTTTGCCGCGTTATCTGTTCGCAAAGGCTCGCGACTGCACAAGCGGAGCGGCTGGTTATTCGTTGTGCCTATGGTGGTCGCTGCGCTCACGGCCCTGATCTTCGAGATCGAATTTGACCAGTCCCGACCATTGGTCGTCATCATGTCGGCGGCGACGCTTTACTTACTGGCAACGAGTATTCTCTCCGTGAGAAACCGGTCGAGTTTCGCTCCGATCGCCGAGAAGTTCCTGGTCGTTATCCCTTCGGTCCTGTTCGTGTTGTCTGTGATTTTCCTGGTCCGAAGCCTCCAAGCGGTTTCGTTGCCGAACATTCCGGGTCCGACGCTTTACGCTGCCGTGTTCCTGTCGCTGGTTATAGGCGACATCCGACTTTTTCGATCGAGACCGACTGAACGGCTGTATTGGGTCAAGCGCCATCTCTTCAGAATGCTGTTGGCACTCGCTTTTGCGATTCGCGCTCTGTTTGCGATTGGCATTGAGACCGGTCTGCCGTTCGAGTTTGTCGTCACGGCCCCGCTCGTCCTGGCTCTTGCCGCGACATGGTATTTCTTCCGAAAGCTCGCAAAGGCTGACTGAACTGCAGTTCCTGGCCGTTATTGTGCGGTCTTCGCTTGCCAGGACACGTCAGCTGGACGCCTGCTAGGTCAGCACCCCGGTCTGTTGCCCTGCGTGACGGTGGACCGTCTTCTTTGCCCATTCGTAGGCCAGAATTCCCGACAGGATATTAGCGACGGCATAGCCCACGAAAATGCCCGTGGCCTGGAACGCCAGCATGCCGATACCGGCCAGCGGCAGGTACAGCGCGACGATCCTGCCAAGGCTGATCCACACTGCCGGCATCGGGTGGCCAAGCCCGTTGAACGAGGCATTCATCACCATAACCATGCCGTAGGTGCCGTAGCTGATCGGGGCAATTAGCAGGTACAGCGCGGCCACGTCGATGACGGCCAGGCTGCTACTGAACAATGTCGGCAGGAATCCTGACGACAAAGCCAGCGCCCCGGCGATAACCAACCCGCTACCGATACAGAAGAGCGTGCAAAGCCGCAGCGCCCTCAGAATGCGATCGTATTTTCCGGCTGACAGGTTCTGTCCGACAAACGGCCCGATGATGGCCGACAGCGCGTAGTAGATCACCAGCATCATCGACTCGATACGACTTGCCACGCCAAATCCGGCCACGGCATCCGGTCCGTAGCGGGCAATCATCGCCGTGACGATCGCCGCGCCGACCGGCACGATCACGTTGGTGCCCGCAGCCGGCACGCCGACATGCAAAACATCTTTCCAGGAGTGCCGGAGCTCGGCGGAATCGGGCTTGTTGAAGCTGACCATGTCCAGCCGGTAGCGCAACAGTATGAGCGCGCCGATGAAGATTGTGCTGCGCGCGAGCAATGCCGCAATGGCCGCGCCGTTGAGGCCAAAAGCCGGGACCGGCCCGAAGCCGAAAATGAATAGCGGGTCGAGCGCCACGTTGAGAAGCGACGCGATGATCATGAGCTTGCTGGGCAGGCGCGTGTCACCGGTCGCGCGCATGCTCGCCATCGCGACCATGCCAACCACGACGAAGGGCACGCCCGCGTAGAGAATCGTCATGAAGCCTCGGATCAGCGGGATCATGTCCTCCGGCGCGCCGAGCAGGCGAAACAGGGGGCCAATCGTCAGCACGCCGACTACCGAGATGGCGGCAGTAATCAGGAACGAAAGCAGCAGGGCATCCGTCGTCAGCCGCCGCGCGCGGCGATGGTCGCCGGCGCCGATGGCGCGAGCGACAACCGATGACGTACCCGCCCCGAGACCAATGGCCACGCTCGTTACAATCATCAGGATCGGGAAGCTGAAGGCGTGGGCCGCCAACGCGCGATCGCCAACGCGGCCGAGGAACCAGGCGTCGATCAGCGCCTGCCCCATCATCGTGATGATGCCCAGCAGCACGGGCACCGTCATGGCGACGAGGTGCTTTCCGACCGGACCTTCGGTCAGCCTGCTGGGTTGCGATGACATGATGCGATTGGCGGGGGGGGTGAAAAAACGCATAGGTTATCATCGCCTCGTCGCCCGTTGCGGATTTCAATCATGGGATGGAAACAAGAATCGACGCGAACCGTCTGGGAGAATGACTGGATGGCCGTGCGCGAAGATGAGGTCATCAACCCGAGCGGCGGCCGTAACCTCTACGGCCATGTCCATTTCAAGAATCGGGCGGTCGCCATCCTGCCGCTGGACGACGAGGGCAACACCTGGCTGGTCGGGCAGGAGCGCTACACGCTGAGTGAATGGTCATGGGAACTGCCGATGGGCGGCGCGCCGCTCGACGAGGAGCCGCTCGATGCCGCCCGACGCGAACTCAAGGAAGAAACCGGGCTAACGGCCGGCCACTGGACCGAGCTGATGCGACTGCACACGAGCAACTCCATTACCGACGAGAGCGGCATTGTTTATGTCGCCCGGCAGCTTACGGAGGGCGAGCCGGAATTCGAGGAGACCGAGGACCTCGAGATTCGCAAGCTGCCGCTCGACGACGCGGTCGCGATGGCCCGGCGTGGCGAGATCACCGACGCGATCAGCGTGGCGGCACTGCTCCGCCTCGAGTTACCCGACTAGTACACCTGCCGCGCCGTCACCACGTAGCGCATCGGTCCACCGGCCTCGTCCGCGTCGAACGGGTAGCAGGTCACGAGCGTCAGGATCGGCACGTCGGTATCCAGCAGCACACTACCGCGGCGGGAATCGACCACGTCGATGCCGATCACCTTGTACAGGTGCTTGCGACCGCTGAAGCGCTCGATGACCAGCGTATCGCCCATCTCGACGTCACGCAGGAATGCGAAATGAGTGTCGCGGTGCCCGGCAATCACGCTGTTGCCCTGGTCACCGGGCAGCGCGCTGGCGCTCAGGTGCCCGGGCCCGAAAGCCAGCGTGCGTCCCGATCCGCCCGCGAGCACGATCAGGTCGACCTCACCCGCGTTTGCGCGGAGGCGAGCGACGGGCCAGGTGTCAGCCCAGGGCCACGGGGCCTGCCGATCGTCGTCAAAGTCGGCGCGGTTCCACGCGCGCTGCATCAGCTCCTGTGCGAGCCACGCTTTGGCCGGGATGTAGGCGCCCTGGCCGAGTTGCCAGAAGCCGAGACAGAGCACGCA
>JAAUYE010203509.1_pt1 | contig 11006 bp, 11 predicted proteins | sample 7278081 | NCBI WGS metagenome assembly JAAUYE01 (sample SAMN14350131, study PRJNA611818) | marine sediment metagenome | isolation source: surface marine sediment (0.6m) | place: French Polynesia: Moorea | collected 2018-08
CGTCGGCGGATCCTCGGTGTAGGGGATGCCCAGTTTTTCCTCAAACAGGCGGCCGATCTGCTGACGGGTTTTGTGGATGGCCGGGGCGATGATATGAGAAGGAGTTTCGCCGGCCAGCTGGACGATGTACTCACCCAGATCGGTTTCGGTAACCTCTATGCCATTGGCGGTCAAAACCTCGTTCAGGCCGATTTCTTCCGTGACCATCGATTTGCCCTTCACCACGCTGCGCACTTCGTGGCGGCGGGCGATATTCAGGCATTCGTCTACAGCGGTAGCGGCATCCGGGGCAAAGATGACCCTGCCACCCTGTTTTTTTACGTTGTCCGCCAGTGCTTCCAGCAGAATGTCGAGGTTCTCGACCGCCTGCATCCGGATCTCGTGCGCTTTCCGCCGCAGATCGGGACCTTCGGGCAGTTCCTGATACGCTTTGGCGGTGCCCTTTCCGAGCCGATCCTGGACATCTGCCAGGGCATTCAGCAAGGTCCGGTCCTTGAGAGCCTTGCGCGCTTCGCGCTTGTAGTGCTCGGTTCTTACCTCAGCCATATTTGCGCCTCATATTATCCGCACCCGCAAGCAAGATCCGTTTGTTACCCGGCGAGCAGCTCGGCGATGTGCAACGCTTTTATCTTCGAGCTTTTTCTGCTGAGCAGCCCCTGGATGTTCATCAGGCAGCTGATATCCACGCCCACCACCGCATCTGCGCCGGTGGCGATGATGTTGTTTACCTTATCCTGTGCCATGGCCGTTGAGATTTCGGGGTATTTGACCGCAAACGATCCGCCGAACCCGCAGCAGCGTTCCGAGTCGTTCATTTCGATCAGCTCGACACCGGCGATTTCGGCAATCAGTCTTCGGGGCTGCTCTTTGATGCCCAGCGTGCGCAGGGCATGGCAGGAATCATGAAAGGTGATTTTACCGCTGTATCGGGATCGAATCTCGTCGATGCCAAGGACATCCACCAGATACTGGGTCAGCTCGAAGGTTTTTCCGGCAACCGCCTCAGCTCTGCGTTGCCAATCCGGCTCGTCTGCAAACAACTGTGGGTAGTGATGACGAACCATGGTCACACAGGATCCGGATGGACAGACGATGACTTCCTTGTTTTCGAATATCTCGATAAACCGGCGAGCCGCCACCCGGGCCTGTTGCCGGTATCCGGAATTAAATGCCGGTTGTCCGCAGCACGTCTGGTTCGTCGGACAATCCACCGGAATGTCGAGTTTGCGAAATATCTTCAACATGGCAACGCCGACTTCCGGATACATGGCGTCCACCAGACACTGTATGAACAGCGATACGACTTGAGGTTGGTTGCTTTGCATAGGGGACAGGCTCCCAGTCCGGTTGATTTCCCTTTATAGGCGTTACATATTGTCACTGGTGCGGTCAAGGCCTAGGTTGCAAATATTGCCATGCGGCTGTCAGTATGAAAGCGAAGCCAAACCGGGGGAGACGGACGTTTGATCGACGGACATGCCCATCTGAGTGAAATCGAAGAATTAGCCGGCCCGATCGAAAGGGCCAAAAGAGCCGGAGTGGCTCAGATCCTGGCCGTGGGGATGGATATGGCTTCCAATCGCCGCACGCTGGTCCTGGCCGAAAAGTACGGCGACATGGTGCTGCCTGCCATCGGTTACCATCCATGGAATATCAAAATCGAAGAGATGGAGGCCACCCTGGCGCACATGGACGCGCATCTGGGGCGATGTGTGGCAGTGGGAGAAGTCGGCCTCGATTACAAGGTCAAGGTGAAAAAAGCCCTCCAGCGGGAAGTATTTGCACAAGTGCTTCACCTCGCAAACAGGCATCGGTTGCCGGTGATCGTCCATGCCCGTTATTCGCACCGGCGCTGCCACGAGATGGTTTCGCAGGCGGGGATCGACAGGGCCGTTTTTCACTGGTACAGCGGGCCGCTGGATATTCTGGATCGAATTATCGACGACGGTTATTTTGTTTCCTGCACACCGGCGCTGGCGACCAGTGAGAACCATCGGAAAGCCATCCGACATGCCCCTCTTGAAAGAATTCTGGTGGAAACCGACTGTCCGGTGGCCTATCAGGGAATGGTTTCCGAGCCGGCTCACCTGATCGAAACCATCCGCCAGTTGAGCCTTCTGAAACGCTTGCCTCAGGACGAGGTAGCGCGTGTTACCACCGCCACTGCCGAAAGATTGTTCCCACGATGATCGGCGGCCGGATCAATGTGCCGGCGACTGTTGTTTGAGGCCGAGCAGCGCGTCGATGACGTGGGAATTGTTCGATGCTTCTGTACCCGTGCCGTTCCACACAGACCGGCCCGATTCCAGAACGCAGACTTGATCGGCCACCTCCAGGGCCCTCTGGGTGCTCTGTTCCACCAACAGAATGGTCAGCCCGGTGGTTTTCAGCTCGGAGATCGCTTCGTAGCAGATATCGATGATTTTCGGCATCAGACCCAGTGACGACTCGTCGATGAGCAGCAGGTCGGGCTCGGCCATCATTGCCCGGCCGATGGAAAGCATCTGCTGTTCGCCGCCCGACAGGGACCCGGCTTGCTGCTTCAGCCGTTCGCTCAATCGGGGAAAGAGCCCCAGGACCCGATCGATGCCCGGACCGGTTTGATCTTTCGGCCGGCGGTAACCGCCGATGATCAGGTTCTCTTTGACCGTCAGACTCGGAAACAGCCTCCTGCCTTCTGGAACGACGGCGATACCGGCCTCCACTCTCGCCATGGGAGAAGCGTCGGAGATGTCTTTTTCCCGGTAGATAATGCTTCCTTGGGTTATCGCCACATGCCCGGCAACACACATGATGGTGGACGTCTTGCCGGCACCGTTTGCCCCCAGCAGGGCCGTAATTTCGCCGGTCGGTACGGTCAGCGTCAATTCGTGTACCGCTGTCATTTCTCCGTATCCGCAACTCAGGGATTCAAGCCGCAGCATGCTGGCTTTCCTTTCCCACGTATGCCGCCCGGACGGCCGGGTTTCGCATGACATCCATCGGCGGGCCTTCGGCAATCATCCGGCCGTTGTCCAGTACCAGCAGCCGTTGACTGACACGCAGCACCTCTCCGAGGTTGTGTTCGATCATCACCACCGTCAGCCCGTTGCGGTTGATGGCGGTAATCGTATCCGCCAGCTGACCAGCCTCGACACTGTTGAGGCCTGCCAGCGGTTCGTCCAGCAGCAGCAGTTTCGGCTCCAGCGCCAGCGCACGCGCCACCTCGAGTCGCTTGGCGACCCCCAGCGGCTGACCGACGACACTTTTCTCGGCAACCGCCTCGATACCAACCAGTGCCAGGTATTTGCGCGCCTGTTGAATTTCTATCTCCCGGTTCTTAGAGACCATGGCATTCAGGATGCGATGAAACCGCCGGTGACCGGCAGCCAGGGTCACGTTGTCTAAAACGGTCATGGAGCGGAAAGGGCGCACGATCTGATGGGTCAGTGCAATACCCATTTTCGCCCGCACGTGCGTCGGTCGGTGCGATATGTCGCTGCCGGCCAGTTTGACCCTGCCCGCATCGGGGGTGATGATACCGGATACCGTCCGCATCAGCGTCGTTTTACCGGCCCCGTTGGGTCCGATCAAACAGAGGAATTCGCCCTCATCGACCGTAAATGATACGTCTTCGAGGGCGGTGACGCCGCCGAAACGGACGGTAATACCGTTGATTTCCAGCAGTGCAGCCATCAAGTGTTCTCCCCGGTGTGCTGCTTGACTTTGAGGCGCATGAACAACAACTTGGTGAAGCCCGCAAGCCCCTCCGGCGCAAACCGCATAACCGCAAACAACAGCGCACCGTATACCAGCAGCTTATAGTCGCTGATAAAGCGAAAGAATTCCGGCATGAGGGTAAGAATGATCGTGGCCGCAATGACACCGAACACGGAACCGATGCCGCCGACAGCCACCATCGACAGCACCGTTATCGAGGTGATAAAACCGAAGTCATCGGGCATCAAAAAGCGGGCAAAAAAGGTGTACAATCCACCGGCGACACCGGCCATGGCGGTACCCATCGCGAAGGCGGCCAGCTTGTAGGCCCCTACATCCACCGTTACCACCCGGGCGGTGTCTTCATCGTCTGCCACCGCATCGAAGGCAAAACCCATCCAGGATCGTTTGATCCATAAGCTGAACGCGGCAGTCAGAACGGCGATGAATAGAACCACCGCCAGATAGCCGATCTTGCCCAGCCCGGCCGAAGGGATGCCGGAGATGCCCAGTTCTCCGCCCAACACCTCCTGCTGACGGACGATTCCCAGGAACAGAAACCCGACCCCCATGGTGGTGATGGCCAGAAAATCGTGCCGTACGCGCAGGCTGGCCAGACCGACAACCAGCCCGGCGATGCCGGCCGCCATCATGCCGGCTGCGATGGTCAATGGAATGGGTACCCCCGCCTTGGCCATCAGGGCCGTCGTGTACGCACCGATGCCATAAAACGCGGCATGGCCGAGGCTGATCTGCCCGCAAAAACCGGAGATCATGTTCAGCCCTAAAGCGAGGATGATGTTGATGCCCACCACGGTGGCCAGGCTGATTTCATAAATTCCCATAGACGATATCGCTTATCTCCGAACCGTGAGCAACGCTGATCGTTGAACCCACGCAGCCCTGCCGGGCTATTTGCCGGCAAAAAGGCCCTGGGGTCGAATCATCAGAATGACGATCAAAAAGGCAAAGGCGATGGCGTCGCGATCCAGGATCGAGCCGATGTAAATGGTGCCGAATGCCTCCACTACCCCCAGCAGCAGGGAGGCAATCAGCGTGCCGGTTACATTGCCCAGTCCGCCGAGAACGATGATGGCCAGGGCCTTGTAGGCCGGAACACCGCCCATGGTCGGTTCCACCAGGTTGCTGAGCAGGGAGATGAAAATACCGGCGACGGCGGCCAGTGCAGAACCGATGAAGAAATTCAGGTAGCGGACTTTTATGGTGTCGATGCCGAATGACCTGGCGATGTCCGGATCATCCACAGTTGCTCGCCAGGCGATACCGATTCGTGTGCGCTGGGACAGGTATGCGAGAATTCCCAGCAGTACCACCGCCGAGACAAGCATGCCGATCTCGGCAGCCCGCAGTTGGATACCCATAAGAGGAATCTGTGATTGCAGCGGCGGCTTCTGGTACGTCAGCCCGTAAGGGCCGAAAATCAGGCGAAGGATCTCTTCCATGGCGATAAACAAACCGATGGAGGCGATCAGGGCTACATGCGGAGGACGATCGAGAATCGATTGATAGCAGAGGCGGTACATGAGCATACCGCAGACACCGACGATGGCAGCCGACGAAACCATTCCAAGGGGCAAGCTGGTCGTTGCGTTGGTGATCAGCAACCCGAGATAGCCTCCCAGGGCAAAGAGTCCGGCGTGGGCGACGTGCAAAATGCGCAGCAGACCGTATACCAGGGTCAGCCCGACGGCAATGACGGCATACATACTGCCGTGTATCAATCCTTGAATGAACAGCTCCAGGTGCAGCACAGGATGTGAGCCTTCAACCGGTTGGTTTGATTTGACATCCCCCCTGCTGTTCTCTTTGCCGGGATCACAGCATCAAAGAACAATATGGGGGGATGATTCTTTCGCCACCCGTTGCCGGGATCGACGTAAGCCGCCCGGCAATCGTGCTATTTGTCCGGCGGCGCCAGCAGTACCGGATCGTCGATAACCGAATGGTGGCGCCAGTTGCCATCTTTCACCACCTGGTTCTGCACGGCCTTCATTACCTCGCCCAGGCGATTGAATTTAATGGTACCGGTGGACACCTTCAGGTTGGTGGCGGCAATCGCTTTCTGCAGCGCCATCGGCTCGGTGGAACCGGCGCGCTTGAGGGCGTCGGCGGCCACCATGACAGCGGTGTGGGCCGAGGCGGCCACCATGTCGACCTTGAACCCGGCCCGTTTTTCGAAAGCTTGGATAAAATCTCTTGTCTCGGGTACGTTCGAATCGCGATCCAGGCTGGTGGTGATGATGATGCCTTCTGCGGCAGCACCGGCGATTTCAATAAATTTTTGTGAATCATAGCCTTCTTGGCCGATAATCGGCACACCGACACCAGCGGCCCGCAGCTGGCTGACCAGCGGTCCAGCGGTGAAGTAATAACCCGAAGCATAAATGGCATCCGGCTTGTCCGCTTTTACCTTTGCGACGATGGAACCGAACTGGCGATCCTTTATGGAATACTGGTACTCGTTGATGATCTGGATGCCGAAATCGGCCGCTTTGCTTTTGAAACCCGCAGCCAGGGACTTCCCGAAATCGTTTTGCAGGGTGATAATTACCACCCGCTTTTTCCCGAGCAGCTCACCGACCAGTTTGGCACCACCGCGACCCTGAACCTGCCCCAGAAAGGAGGTTCGAAAGACGAAATTGCCGGCACGTGTAATATCCGGATGGATGGCGTAGGCTGAGATATATGGAATCCCGGCCTCCTGGAATACGCCCGCAGCGGATCGCGTCGGGCCGGAATAACTGCCGGATATGCCGATGATCACCTTGTCCTGGCCGATCAATTTATTGGCGATGGGAATGGCCTGGGCCGGCTTGGCCTGATCATCGTAGATAACCAGTTCGATCTTTTTCCCATTGATTCCGCCGGTTGAATTGATTTGTTCAACCGCCAGCTTTGCCCCTTCCGAAGCCGATTTGCCGTCGGATGCGGCAAAACCCGTCAGCGGTGCGTTAAAGCCTATCTTGAGCGTATCGGCAGCGGAAACCGCTCCCGCCCAGCAGACAATGCCTATCAGGACTGCTGATAGAATCCAGGCTGACTTTTTCATCTGGCTCCTCCTTTTTTCTCTGTCGTTGTGGTCTTGATAGCGTTTCGATCAAGCACGAATAAAAGAGCTGATTGCGTTTTTCTTCAGCGGGATCTTATGAAAATGCACCCCCCGCGGGTACGGTAATATGGCAGAAAACACTGGAGTCGTCCACCGTTGTAATGGCGGCTTGCATACCCACATCATCCACCAGATATCGGAAGTCCTCCGGTCCCACGGTTGTCGCCCTGAATCCGTCTTTGCAGACGATGACACCGTTTCCGGTGGCCGCTTCGTCGATTTCTCCCAAAAGCCCGCATTCTGCCTGAGCCCGGAACCAGTCCAGCCGGTGAGGCCAGAATTTTTCCGCGTAGCTGGAAAACAGAACCGAACCTCCGGGTCTGGTAATTCGAATCGCTTCTGTTATCAACGATCGCTGGTTTACCTTGAAAGCCGAGATGCCGTTTTGAATGCACACGGTTATGTCGAAGCAATTTGATTGGAATGCCGTTTGAACGGCGTTCATCAGACCCAGGTGACAATCCATCGCACGTGGGACCTGTGAAGCGTGTCGAAGGCTGGCCAGGGAAGTGTCGATGCCGATAACCTGTTTTGCAGCGCGGCGCAGCTGTTTCAGAACCCGGCCATATCCGCAGCCGAGCTCCAGCACCCTGTCGTCCGGTCGAATCCGATCCAGAACAAAATGAATTTCCGCCTCCAGATACTGCCGTATGCGGGGGGCCGCGATGGCATAGACCTTGTGCAATCTTTCGGCTGCCAGCTTCTCCGAATAGTACCCTGTTGAAGCATGATTCATTGCACCTCCTTTGACAAGGCCCCCTGCGGTCGGTGGTGATATTCGCAAGAGTCTCCTTGTTCTGCTTGAAGGTGAGCAATGGCACTATATGCATCCTTGGCCAAACGTTCAAGCAATTGTTGATCGCCCATGCCGCCGGGTGCGTCTGGCTAACTGGTGCCCCGGAGCCCTGTGGTCTTCAGCTGCTCGACAAACATGCGAGTCAGGCGGGTAGAAACGCTGTGTTCGTAGATCCGACCGCTGGCAGTGACTCCCCGAATGATACCGTCACCGAGGAACCGGGCCAACAGGTGCATGCCGACTGCTCGGCGGTCGCTTATGTCGTCGACCGCCGCCATTGGGCTCCTGGAAGCGGCCGGAATGGCCTGACCTTGATCCAGAATCGATTTCATAAAGTTTGTTATGCGAGCCAACCGCAGGATGGTTACCGCTTCCTCGCGCGTGGTGCTGTGATCGACGGGAAATGCGCTGGAGCGCATCAGGGTTGTGTTGTCCGGCAGAACGCCCAGATCGATGCAGCGTTGAAAGTCGGGTGTCTCCGGAACCGGGTAGTAAATCGACACGCCGGCCAACACCCGGCGGGCGGCCAGATACAGCAGATCTTCCAGAGAATGCTCTGCTTTTTGATCCGGTGCCCCGGCGATGACGTAGCCCACGGCCGTCAGGTTATATTTAGCGGCCAGTGCAAGGGCACGGTCGAACGCCTTGCGCACGTCCGGTCTCTGAAATTTTCGCGCCTGCTGCCCGACGGCTGAACCCAGCGAAAGGTTCAGCGCGGTAAAACCCGCCCCGGCCATGGCGCAGATCAGCTCTTCATCCAATGACGGCGGGAACAGCCCGTTCATGGCCCGCAGCTCCAGGGTGGTATCGCCGAAATATCGCTGTATGTGCCGCAACAGGGACAGAAACCAGCGGCGATCCAGCGAGAGGTTTTCATCTTCGAAGTCGATGAACAAGGCAGCGTTCTGGTCTGCGGCACGCTCGATTTCTGCCAGAACGGATTCGACCGAACGGCGGACATAGGGTTGGTCCGGTGAGCTGCGCATGGAGCAGTAAGAGCACTTCATGGGGCAGCCCCGGCTGGCCACCACCACCAGGATCGATTTTTCTCCCCGGCGGTAGAAAGACCTGTCCACGAGCTGCATTGCGGGCAGTGGGAAATCGTTCGGGTCGGAGATCCGTACCGGTTCGGAAACGATCAATTCCCTTTTCCGGTCGCGCCTGACCAGACCGGGTATCCGCTCCAGGTCCTCCCCGTTTGCCAGCGCCCTGGCAAGCAGCGGCATGCCGATCTCTCCGTCGCCGCGCAGTACAAAATCGACGGCGTCTGATTGCATCACCGTTTCCGGCATGGCGGTGGGATGGTGGCCGCCTAGAACCGTTTTGCAGTTCGGCAGTGCCACCTTTGCGGTTTCTGCGGCTTTTACCGCTTCCTGCCCGTACGCGGTGAAAAGAGAAGAGATGCCCACCAGAAAGGCTTCCGAGCGCTCGATCGTTCGCTGGATATGAGCATAGCTTCGGCCGAAATGGCGGAAGTGATGAAACAGTCCGAAAGGGGAAACATCGGGCAGACCGTAATACAGATTCAGGTAGTCCATTTCCGGCGGCAGGGGGATCTTGCGGGAGCGGGAAGTGGCCAGTGCATCCAGGATTTCCACAGAGAAACCTGCTTGCCGGAGGGCGGCAGCGATGCACGCCAGGCCGTAAGGAACCGTTCGTTTGGCGGTCAGGTAGAAGTCTCTGATGGGTGGTTGCAGTAAAAGGATATCCGGCATTTTCGATTGACCAGCCGTTGTTAGGACACTGATACCCGAAATGCACAAAAGGGGCCGCTGTAAAAACGACCCCTTCTACCACAGTCAAGCCAATAAAGAAACTGTCAGCGAACCGGCGCTACCGAACCATCGGATCGGCGCCACCCATTTCTTCAACCCGGAGCTGCTGAGAGCGCCAGACGTTGTTTTCGTTGGCAAACTTTTCGATGTTGATTTCGGTCAGTTGAGTGGCCATCTGGATATCTTCGGTGGCCAGATCCGAAGCACCCAGCTTGGAGTGCAGGCTTGCCCGACTGTAATAAGCCGCGCCATACGCCGGATCCAGGTCAATGGCCTTGCTGAAGTCGGTTAATGCTGATTGTGGGTCACCGGTTCTGTCATATACCAGCCCCCTGAGGTGATACGCCCTGGCGGTGCCTGGATCGAGTTCGATGACCCGGTTGAAATCCTCCAGCGCCTCTTCGTAGTGGTTCAGTTTGAAATGGGCCGATCCACGGCTCAAAAAGGCGAGCGTGAAATCCGGATCCAGCTCGATAACCCGGTTGAGCGACTCGATGCTGTCTTCATAGTTCTGCCCCATAAACTCTTCCATGGCTTTCTGAAATTCGGTTTTTACATTTTGTGTTTCGGACATGATCCGAATCCTCCTGTATTATATGGTTACACGCGCTGACCAGCGTCAATTATCGCGGGGTGTGGTATCCGGCATTTGGAGTGAACAGATGCTTTTGTCTAGACATCCGATGCCGATCAGGGCGTGATCGTTTCAGCGGTAGGTGGAAAACCGTCGGATAGGGCCGATCGGTTTCCATCCGAAATTAGAATAAGTATGGCCGGGATGCTGTCAACCATCCCGGTCTGCAGATTTACGTTAATTTGCCGCTGGTCCGGAAGGCGTCGACACTGGCTTTTTCGATGAGTACCGCCCCCTTGTTTTTTACGGCCCGGATTTCACCGAACTCGATCAGCTGATAGACAATCTTTTTGCCGACACCCATATAGGTCGCCGTCTCACTGACGGTCATCAGCGGCAACGAAACAAAACTATCGCTCTTCATGTCAGACGATCTCCTTTTGTTAGAATATTTCCCTTTAAACTGCCGAATTGCAGATGAATAATCATCCTTTGAGGATCTGTAAACCAGGGGGGGCGGAGTGGTGGGCTTGACGACCTCGGCTTTGAATCCGCAGCCCAGAATTGAAACGATGTCCTGACCGGCGCATTCGATGAAATAACAGGCTAAGGGAGGTATCGATGCTGTATTTGCCTGATGGTATCCCGCTCCCAATCGGCTGTATATCGGAGAAAGGCGACCATACCCCCGGCGCCGGGAAAATGGACCCAGACGGTTGCACCAAAAAAGTCGAAATAGGTCGAATGCACCACCCGAGTCTGCCCCGATTCATCTGCCAGCTGTATGGTTCCACGGTTATATTTCTGCCCGCATTCCTCTGGATTCAGTAATACATAATTCATGCGAAAGGCGGAAGGATAGACAGTCGTCTGCCATCTGAACACCGTATTCGGTGCATCGGTATAACGGGTTTCGGTGATAAAGACGTTGTTTTTTCTTTCGACGAGGCGATTCGAGAGGATGTAACGGTTGGTCACCAGAAATTCGGCGCCAAAACTGGTTTTAAATTTCCAGAAAGCATCCAGAGGGGC
>JAAUYE010136557.1_pt1 | contig 10981 bp, 11 predicted proteins | sample 7278081 | NCBI WGS metagenome assembly JAAUYE01 (sample SAMN14350131, study PRJNA611818) | marine sediment metagenome | isolation source: surface marine sediment (0.6m) | place: French Polynesia: Moorea | collected 2018-08
CCGGGACATTGCCCGGCCTCATGGCTCGCGATGCTGCGCTTTACTTCGACCAGACAATGTCCCGGCCACGGCAACAGCATCAGGCGTAACCACGGTTGTATCTTGATCGGGAGGGCCGTAACATTCCGCCACTTTTTTGCCGCTTTGTTCGGAATTCGGATGCGTAGTCACTACTGTGGAAAAGTCGATGAAACGCTGATCGGCGAAGACGTCGAGGTCTGCGGCTGGGTGCACCGGCGGCGCGACCACGGCGGCGTGATTTTCATCGATCTCAGGGACCGCGAGGGGCTCCTGCAGGTGGTATTCGACCCCGATCGGCCCGAGATCTTCGCCGAGGCCGAGCGCCTGCGCGGCGAGCACGTGCTGGCCGTCAAAGGGCTCGTGCGCGAACGGCCCGAGGGCACCATCAACCCGAACATGGCGACCGGCAAGGTCGAGGTGCTGGCGCATGAGCTCACGGTGCTGGCCCGTTCCGAAACGCCGCCGTTTCACCACGACGAGCAGGCCAACGAAGAGCTGCGGCTGAAGTACCGCTATCTCGACCTGCGCCGTGAAGCGATGCTCGACAATCTGCGCCTGCGCCACAGGGTAACGCGGGCGATGCGCGAGTTCCTCGATGACGAAGGCTTCGTCGACGTCGAAACGCCGATGCTGACGCGCGCGACGCCCGAAGGTGCGAGGGACTACATCGTCCCGAGCCGTACCCATCCCGGCAAGTTCTTCGCGCTGCCGCAGTCGCCGCAGTTGTTCAAGCAGCTGCTGATGATGTCCGGCCTGGACCGCTACTACCAGATCGTGCGCTGCTTCCGCGACGAGGACCTGCGCGCCGACCGGCAACCGGAGTTCACCCAGCTCGATATCGAGATGAGTTTCGTCGACGAAGGCGACGTGACGCGTGAGATGGAGTTGTTGATTCGACACATCTTCAAGCGCGTCCTGGACGTCGATCTGCCGTCGCCGTTTCCACGCATGAGCTATGCGGAGGCCATGCAGCGTTTCGGTTCCGACAAGCCGGACCTGCGCATCGATCTCGAACTGGTCGAGGTGGCGGACCTCATGAGCGATGTCGAGTTCAAGGTCTTCGCGGGGCCGGCGGCAGACCCGGAGGGACGCGTCGCGGCGCTGTGTCTGCCCGGCGGCAACGAGCTGACGCGCAAGGAGATCGACGACTACACGGATTACGTGACGCGGTTCGGCGCCAAGGGTCTCGCCTACATCAAGGTCAATGATGCCGCGGCCGGGCGCGAGGGACTGCAGTCGCCGATCCTGAAATTCCTGCCCGATGCGGCCGTGACCGGCATTCTCGAACGTACGGGAGCCAGGACCGGCGATCTGATCTTTTTCGGCGCCGACAAGGCGCGGGTCGTGAATGACGCGCTCGGTGCACTGCGTGTGAAGCTGGGCGAGGATCGCGGCCTGGTCGACGAGGGCTGGGAGCCAGTCTGGATCGTCGATTTTCCGATGTTCGAGCAGGACCCGCGGACCAAGTCCTGGGATCCTCTGCACCATCCGTTTACCTCGCCGGTCAATGACGATCCGGACGCGTTACTGGCTGATCCGGCCGGTGCGCTGTCGCGCGCATACGATCTCGCGCTGAACGGCATCGAACTCGGCGGCGGCTCGATCCGTATTCATGACCAGCGCATGCAGTCCGCGGTGTTCGAGCTGCTCAGGATCAGCGAAGAAAAGGCAGAGGAAAAGTTCGGCTTTCTGCTGCGCGCCCTCGAATACGGCTGCCCGCCGCACGGTGGCATCGCGTTCGGTCTCGATCGTCTCGTGATGCTGATGGCCGGTGCCGAGAGCATCCGTGACGTGATCGCATTCCCGAAGACGCAGTCGGCGCACTGTCCGCTGACAAACGCGCCGGGCGTCGTCTCTGCCGAGCAGCTGAAGGAAGCCAGCATCCGGCTGCGGACGCCGCGCACCGAGTAGGAGCGGCTTCAGCCGCGAATCGGGCATGGCAACTCGCCGCTACCGCCGCCCCGTTTCCGTCATCGTCGTCGTGCACACCGACGATCGAGACGTGTTACTGCTCCGGCGCACGGCGCCATTCGACTTCTGGCAGTCGGTCACCGGCAGCCTCAACGACGGCGAAACGCATGCCGAGGCGGCTGCCCGCGAGCTGTTCGAGGAGACGGGGCTGACCGACGAAGGCGAGCTCGAGTACGCCGGTGTGAGCCGACAGTTCGCGATCGATCCTCGCTGGCGCGATCGCTTCGAACCCGGTGTCGTCGAGAATGTCGAATTTGAATGGCGCTACCGCGTGCCGGCGAGGCTCGGGATAGCGCTGGACAAGGCCGAGCACTGCGAGTATTGCTGGCTTCCGGCCAAAGACGCTATAGACAAGGTATGGTCGTGGACGAACAAAGACGCGCTGAGACAGCTATCGACCTGAGTGCGATCGACACGATCGTCTGTATTCACGGCATCTGGTCACACACGATCGCGTTGACCATCATCAAGCGACGGTTCCGCAAGGAATACGGCCTGAACGTGCGGTCGTTCAACTACCGCTCGGTGCGCGGCACGCTGGACGAGAACGCCGAAGCATTGAAGGCGTTCATCGATAAGAAAGGCCTGACCGCGACGCACATCCTCGGCCACAGCCTCGGCGGCGTGATTGCGCTGCGCATGCTCGCCAACAACCCCGACGCCGTGCCCGGGCGCGTCGTCTGCATCGGCTCGCCGCTCACCGGCTCGCGGGCCGCCGAGTTCCTGCACACGCAGGACTGGGGCAGGGTGCTGATCGGCCATTCCCTGTCGGCCGGCGTCGTGCACGAGGCGGCCAATGAATGGGCCTCGCACGTCTGCGAGGAGCGCGAAGTGGGTGTGATCGCGGGCACGGTCGGGCTCGGCATGGGTCGCCTGGTGACGACCTTCGACGGCGACAACGACGGCTCGGTCGCGGTCTCCGAGACACAGCTCGATGGCGCGAAAGACCACATCTGCATGCCGGTCAGTCACAAGAGCATGCTGGTCTCGGCCGATGTCGCAGACCAGGCGGCCGCCTTCTTCAAGCGCGGCGAATTCCTGCGAGACGACACGTAACAGCCCGCCGTTCGGGCGACCCGTTCGTTTCGAATGGTCGCGAGCGAGCCATGAGGGAGATAAATGCCCCGCTCGCGACCATGCAAAACGTACTGGTCGCCCGCACGGCGGGCTCCTACAGGGTGAGTGGGTCGTGTGCGTGGCGGGGTGCTACAGGTCTTTGAGTCGGTAGAGCGCTGCCAAGGCCTCGCGCGGCGTCATGGCATCCGGGTCCAGCGCCTCCAGCGCGTCGCGCAACGCGTCACCGGCGTCCTCGTCGTCCGCGGCAAAGGGCAGCTGCGCCTGCGGGCTGTCGCCGTGCACTGCCTGCAGCGCCTCCAGCGTCTTTAGGTACGCACGGGCGCGGCGAATGACTTCTTTGGGCACGCCGGCGAGGGCGGCGACCTGCAGGCCGTAGCTCTGGTTTGCGGGCCCCGGCTTGACGGCATGCAGAAACACGAGCTGCCCCTTGTGCTCGGTTGCGTCGAGGTGGACGTTGCGGCATGCGGGCAGCTCGCTCGCCAGCGCCGTGAGTTCGAAGTAGTGCGTTGCGAACAGGGTAAACGCGTGCGCGGTTTCTCCCATGTAGTGCGCGGCGGCCCAGGCCAGCGACAGGCCGTCGAAGGTGCTGGTGCCGCGCCCGATCTCGTCCATTAACACGAGGCTGTGCTCGGTGGCGTTGTGCAATATCGTCGCCGTCTCGGTCATCTCGACCATGAACGTCGACCGGCCCCCGGCAAGGTCGTCCGAGGCACCGATGCGCGTGAAGATACGATCGATCGGCCCGATACGCGCGCTGTCGGCAGGCACGAAGCTGCCGATGTGCGCGAGGATCACGATCAGCGCGGTCTGGCGCATGTAGGTCGACTTGCCGCCCATGTTCGGGCCCGTGACGACCAGCAACCGCTGCGTCGCGTTGAGCGTCACGTCGTTCGCGACGAACGGCGTTTCGATGACCTGCTCCACGACGAGATGGCGGCCACCACTGATCTCGATGCAAGGTGTGTCGGCGATTTCCGGTTTTGCGAGTCGTAACGCGTCGGCACGCTCGGCAAAACAGCTCAGCACGTCGAGCTCCGCCAGTGATGCCGCTGTCAGCTGCAGCTCGCCAAGCACTTCGAGCAGCTGATCGAGCAGCCCTTCGTAGAGCAATTTCTCGCGCGCCAGCGCTCGCTCGCGGGCGCCGAGCACCTTGTCCTCGAACTCTTTCAGCTCGGGCGTGATATAGCGCTCCGCCGCTTTCAGCGTCTGCCGCCGCACGTACTCGACCGGCGCCTTGTCTGCCTGCGCCCTGCTGATCTCGATATAGTAGCCATGAACGCGGTTGTAACCGAGCTTCAGCGTCGCGATCCCGGTGCGTTCTTTCTCCCGAGCTTCGAGATCGAGCAGATACTGATCTGCATTTGCGGCGATGCCGCGCAGCTCGTCGAGTTCGTCATCGTAACCATCGGCGATGACGCCACCATCGCGTATCAGCATGGGCGGGCTGTCGACGAGCGCTTTCGACAACAGCTCGCACTGGCGCCGATGTTCGCCGCTCTGTTCCCTGAGCTCGGCCAGCAGCGGCGAATCGAGTTCGTGCAAATGCACGCGCAGTGCAGGCACGCGCGACAGCGCTTCGCCGAGCTGCCGCAGATCCCGCGGACGCGCCGAGCGCAGCGCGACCCGCGACAGGATGCGCTCGACATCGCCGATGCCATCAAGCATCGCCTGCAGCTCTGCCACAGTGCCGCTGGTCAGCATTGCCTCGACGGCCTGATAGCGGCCGCGCAGCGTCCCGGCATCGCGCAACGGACGCTGCAGCCAGCGGCGCAGCAGGCGTGAGCCCATCGGCGTCTGGCACCGGTCCATCACGCCCGCAAGCGTGTGCTGGTGATGACCGCTCAGCGACTCGGCAATTTCGAGATTGCGGCGTGTCGGGCCGTCCATGACGATCGCATCCTCACGACGCTCGCTGACTATCGAGGTGAGGTGTGGCAGCGCCGCTTTCTGCGTGTCGGTCACGTACTGCAGCAGCGCCCCCGCCGCCGCCACTCCGCGCGGGAGGCCGTCGCAGCCGAATCCGCTCAGGTCGCGCGTGCCGAACTGTGCGCACAACAGGCGCGTCGCGCTGTCGTGCTCGAAGTGCCACGGCGGTCGCCGCGTGACGCGGGTGTCGTCACTGAGCGTATCAGCGAGCGTCTGATCTTCATCAGCCAGCACCTCGGCCGGACGCAAGCGCTCGATCTCACCGAGCAGTGCCTCGGTGTCGGCGACTTCGGTGAGCCGAAAGCGGCCGCCTGCAAGATCCAGCCACGCGATGCCGATGTGCTCGCCCTCGGCAAATACCGCCGCAACGAGGTTGTCACGGCTCTCGGCCAGCAGCGCTTCGTCAGTCAGAGTGCCCGGCGTGACGATGCGCGTGACCTCGCGTTCGACCGGGCCTTTGCTCGTTGCCGGATCGCCGATCTGCTCACAGATCGCGACCGACTCGCCTTTACGCACGAGCTTGGCGAGGTAACCCTCTGCGGCGTGATACGGCACGCCGGCCATCGGGATAGGGTTGCCCGCCGACTTGCCGCGGGCGGTCAGCGTAATGTCGAGCAGTTTCGCGGCGCGTTTCGCATCGTCATAGAAGAGCTCGTAGAAGTCCCCCATGCGATAGAACAACAGCATATCCGGGTACTCGGCCTTGATGGCCAGGTACTGCCGCATCATCGGCGTGTGGATCGCTGTCGGCTCGCTGCTCATCAATCAGCGGATCAGTCGAGCTCCGGGAGCGCTTCGAGCACGAGGTGGTAGTAGCTGATAATGCCGACCACGTCACCGTCTTCGATGACCGGCGCGCGGCGAATGCCGAATCGCTCGAACAGCCTGGCGCAATAGCGGATGTCCATATCAGGATGCACGGAAATGGTCGGCTTGGTCATGATCTCGAACACGTTGACACGCTCCGGCGCCTTGTCGCGCGCGATCACCTGTTTCGCAATGTCGGACAGGGTCAGGATGCCGTATTCATCCTGCTCCCAATGCTTCTCGACGATCAGGCTCGTGGCGCGACCGTCGCGCATCAGACGCAGCGCGTCCAGGACGTTCTTGCGGCCATCAATAAGGTGTACATCGGTGCGCATGGCCTTGCGCACGGAAACCCATTCAGGGCGACTCATAGCTGTTCCTCCACAATATCGAAAAGGTGTTCGGCCTGACTCAGGGCGCCTACCGCGTCCTCGACGTCGATCTGAATCGCGAGTCCGGTGCCGGGTGTATCATCGAACTCGCCGATCACGCCGATGTGCTCGAGGATCTCGCGACTCATGTGCTGCTCGACGAGCAACATGAGCACGTCCCGCTGCGTGGTCAGCGTCAGGCCGAAGAAACTCTTCGGGGCATCGTAACCCTCGCCGCGAGCATTGCTCACGACGGTGCAGCCGGTGGCGCCCGCTTCGCGAGCTGCCTTGAGTACGTCGTCGGTCTTCGAGTCCTCGACGAATACGATCAATAGTTTGAAATGCATCAGTTTTCCTCCACGAGATCGGGATCGTCCCGTTCCTGTTCCTTGCGTCGCTTCGCAGCCCGCCTTTCCATCCGTTCGCTCAGCTGCGCGTAGGTCAGCACGGCAATAATCGGGAACACGCTGGCGAATGCGACGAGTCCGAAGCCGTCCAGTAGCGGACTGCGGCCCGGGATCGTCTCGGCCAGGCCGAGGCCCAGCGCGGTAATCAGCGGCACCGTGACCGTGGACGTCGTCACGCCACCGGAATCATAGGCCAGCGCGATGATCAGCTTGGGTGCCAGGACGGTCTGAATGACGACGACTACGTAAGCCGCCATGATGAAATACTGCAGCGGCGTGCCCGTGATGATGCGGTAGGTGCCGAGCGCCACGCCGACGGCAACGCCCAGCGCCACCGCCACCCGCAGGCCCCAGACGCTGATGGCGCCGCCCGACACGTCATGCGCCTTCATCGACACGGCCAGAAGCGCCGGCTCTGCGATCGTCGTGGCGAAGCCGATCGCCAGCGCGAACGCGTAGACCCACAGATACGAGGTCCAGTCGCGGCTGCCGGTGTCGCCTACCAATGCCTCGGGGGAAGTCAGCTGTTCGGCCATCTCACGGCCCAGAGGAAACAGCGCTTGCTCCAAACCGATCAGGAACAATCCGAGGCCGATGATGACGAACGCCAGGCCGGCCAGCAGGCGTTTGAAGTGCGGCAGCGGCTTGCGAAGCACGAAAGCTTGAAAGCCGAAAATAAAGATCACGATCGGCAGCACGTCCGCGCCGGTCGCCAGAATCGTGGTAAGGCTGGAAACGATCAGATCCACTGGTAGATCCCGCCGTAAGCCATGACGAAAATCATCGGTGTCAATGATGCGAATGCAATCAGGCCGAACCCGTCCGTCATCGGGTTGCGGTCGCGCAGCGAGGAGGCGAGGCCCACGCCCAGCGCCGTAACCAGCGGTACCGTCACCGTCGATGTCGTCACGCCGCCCGAGTCGTAGGCGACACCGACGATATCCGCCGGCGCGATGGCAGTCATGCCGACAACCAGCACGTAACCCGAGATGATCATCAGCGGCAGGGACCAGCCGAAGATGATGCGCAGCACACCGAGCACGAGTGCCGTACCGACGGAAAGGGCCACGGTAATGCGCAGCCCCAGCACGTAATTCTCGCGCGCCTCGTCGGTGTCTTCGATAGCGCCTGCGTCGGCGGCGATCTGGCCGGCCTCGCCGGCTATCGCAGTTAGCGCCGGCTCTGCGATCGTCGTGCCGAAGCCGAGCAGGAAGGCAAAGATCAGCAGCCAGAAGACGCTGCCTTTTTGCGCCAGGGCGGCGGCGAGCGCGTCGCCGATCGGAAACAGCGCTAGTTCCAGCCCGTAAATGAAGAAAGTCAGCCCGATCACGACGATTATTACGCCGACGATGATGCCGAACAGCCCGTCCGGTACCTGCCTGAGCACCGCAAACTCGAAGAATGCGATGACGAGCACGATCGGCGCGAGGTCCCGCATGCTGCCTTTCGTGTGCGTCAGGAAGATCGACAGACTTTTTTTCATGATCGGGTGATCAGGGTGCCGGCGTGCATGAGTCTCCCGTATGCGGCGAATCAAGCTATCATCGCTCGGAGCGATTGTTGTTTTCGGGACGATGAAAATACTGCATGTGGAAACCGGACGCCATCTTTATGGCGGTCCGCAGCAGGTCCTGTATCTGGTTTCGGCGCTGATCGAGCGGGGCCACGACTGTGTACTGGTCTGTCCGCCTGCTTCGGGCGTCGACGCCGCGGCCCGCGCGGCCGGGATTCCGGTGCGCAATCTGTTCTGCGCCGGCGATCTCGATTTGCCGTTCGCTTACCGCCTCACGCAGTATCTGCAGGCAGCCAGGCCCGATCTCGTGCACTGTCACAGCCGCCGCGGCGCGGATGTGCTCGGCGGCCTGGCCGCGAGCTTCGCGGACATACCGGCCGTGGTGTCGCGGCGCGTCGACAACACGGAGATGCGGCTCATGGCGGCGCTGCGCTACCGACCGTTCGCGAAAATCATCGCAATTTCCGAGGCGATCGCGCGCGTGCTGCGCGATCACGACGTTGCTGCCGAGCGTATCCGGGTCATCCGCAGCGCCGTGGACACGGCACGTTTCGCGGTCGCCGGCGATCGCGAGGCGTTCCGCGCCGAGTTCGACATTCCCGCCGGCGCGCTGGTCATTGCCGCCGCCGGGCAGCTGATTCCGCGCAAGGGCCATCGTTACCTGCTGCAGGCCGTGGCGGACTTGCGCCGCAGCCACCCCGGGTTGCGGCTGATCGTCTTCGGCGAGGGCTATCTCAACAATCAGCTGCGCGCGCAGGCGGCCACGCTCGGTCTGGGCGACGTCGTGCAGTTCGCCGGTTTTCGTGACGACCTCGACGATTTCATGGGCTGCATAGACATATTCGCGCATCCGGCGCTCGCCGAGGGGCTCGGCGTGGCTGCGCTGAAGGCTGCGGCGGCAGGCGTGCCCGTCGTCGGTTTCAACGCGGGCGGTCTGCCCGAGGCGGTGGCCGACGGAGAGACCGGCATTCTGGTGCCGGCCGAGGACATTGCGGCGCTGCGGGACGCCATCGCTGCTCTGATCGATTCGGGCGAGTTGCGGGCTCGTCTGGGCGCCGCAGGGCGGGAACGGATGCAAAAAGAGTTCTCGATCGCTACGATGGCGGACAGGCATGAGCAACTGTACGAGTCGGTAGTGAATGGCTGACAACGACCCGATCCACCAGCTGGCCAGGGCGCTGGTCGACGAACTCACAGCGGCGAACAAGGCGGTATCGACCGCCGAGTCGTGCACCGGCGGCTGGGTTGCAAAGGCCGTTACCGACATCCCGGGCAGTTCCGTGGTGTTCGGCTACGGCATCGTCTGCTATTCGAACGGCGCGAAGGAGTCGATGCTCGGCGTGCAGAACAAGACGCTCGACGAGCACGGCTCGGTCAGCGAACCGGCTGTCACCGAGATGGTCGAGGGCGTCATCAACCTGAGCGGCTCGGATATTGCAGTGGCCGTGAGCGGCATTGCCGGACCCGGCGGCGGGACGAAAGAAAAGCCGGTCGGCACGGTCTGGTTCGCGTGGGCGGTGCGGGATCACGGCAAGGTGCGTACAGAGACGAGCTGCGAGCACTTCGACGGCGATCGCGAACTCGTGCGCGAGCTGACCGTCGCGCACGCGCTGCAGGGCGTTCTGGACCGCTTGTGAAGACGCGCCGGCTGTTCTTCGCGCTGTGGCCGGACCGCCGCCAGCGGGATCGCATGCGCGACTTCATCAATCCCGTGGCCAAGCTCGTCGAGGGCCGTGCCATCGATCGCCGCAACTGGCATATCACACTGGCTTACATCGGCGAGTTTCCCGAGCGGCGCATCGACGAAATGCTCGATGCGAAACAGGCGCTCAGTGTGGAACCGTTCCGGCTGCGCTTCGACCGGCTCGAATTCTGGGCGCGGCCCAAGATCGCGGCGCTGGTTGCACCGACCGTGCCGACGGAGCTGGAGCAACTCGTCGACGCGCTCAAGGAGCGCATGACCTTCGCCGGGCTCGAACCCGAGCAGCGCACCTACCGGCCGCACGTGACCGTTGTGCGCAATGCGCGGCCGTTCGAGACGCAGCGGCTGGCGCAGCCGGCGGTCATGGAATGGTCGGGCTTCGAGCTGGTGGAGTCGGTGTCCGAGGCGGGCGGTGTGACATACCGCCCGCTAGTCAACGACTTCTGAAATGTTCTTCGCGTTTCTTCAGAGTATGCCCAGATAAACACTGTAGTTATGTACAGGTCTTTGTGAAATAATCGCAACCTTCGAATCACAGCAAACGGATGACAACGAACGATGGATGACAACCGCAAGAAAGCACTCGCCGCCGCCCTCGGGCAGATCGAAAAGCAGTTTGGTAAAGGCTCGGTCATGCGTCTCGGCGACAGCGGCTCCGCCAGGGACATCGAGGCCGTATCCACGGGCTCGATCGGGCTCGACGTCGCGCTGGGCATTGGCGGCGTGCCCAAGGGGAGGGTGGTTGAAGTCTACGGTCCCGAGTCATCCGGCAAGACGACGCTGACGCTGCAGATCGTCGCGGAAGCGCAGAAAATTGGCGGCACCGCGGCGTTCGTCGACGCCGAGCACGCGCTGGATCCGGCCTATGCCGGGAAGCTCGGCGTCAACGTCGACGAGCTGCTCGTGTCGCAGCCCGACACCGGCGAGCAGGCGCTCGAAATCACCGACATGCTGGTGCGCTCGGGCGCGGTTGACGTGATCGTCGTCGACTCGGTCGCCGCGCTGACACCGAAAGCCGAGATCGAGGGCGAGATGGGTGATTCGCACATGGGCCTGCAGGCACGCCTCATGTCGCAGGCGCTCAGGAAGCTGACCGGCAACATCAAGCGCTCCAACGCGATGGTCATCTTCATCAACCAGATCCGCATGAAGATCGGCGTCATGTTCGGCAGCCCGGAAACGACGA
>JAAUYE010043327.1_pt1 | contig 10980 bp, 24 predicted proteins | sample 7278081 | NCBI WGS metagenome assembly JAAUYE01 (sample SAMN14350131, study PRJNA611818) | marine sediment metagenome | isolation source: surface marine sediment (0.6m) | place: French Polynesia: Moorea | collected 2018-08
GCTACGCCTGAGGCTGTGCGTGTTACCAAGAAACTCATGGCGGGTGCCGACGCTGAGCTGAACGAAGTCAACAAATCACTCAACGCCATCCGCACCTATGTGTACGCCGTCAGCCTGCCGTGGGCAGGTAACGACGAGGGCGCCAAGCGCGGGCCGAGGCTGGTCCCCACTGCTAAATCCCTTGAGATAATCAAGCAGCTCAAGCTGTACCAGGATGCGTTCAAGCAGGCGATGACCGACTTCAAGGGTGTGTACGTGCAGCGTACGGCACAGGCTCTGCATAACCAGGGTGGGCTGGCCGATCCGACGCAGTATCCTGACGTATCCGAACTGGACGACATGTTTCAGGTGCGCCTGGATATCGAGCCGGTGCCTACTGTTGGTGACTTCTCCCGCATGTCACTGCCTGCTGAAGTAGCGAGTGCGCTGGGCAATCGCATGGCGCAACGCCAGGGCAAGGTGATTGAGAATGCCATGGCCGATCTCACCAACCGCATAGTATCAGCGGTCAGCAACATGGCGGCGCAGCTGCACAAGCACGCCAGCGGCGAAAAGACCCGGTTGTATGGGTCTCTTGTTGATAACGTGAGGGGGTTGCTTGACCTGCTCAAGACATCCAACCTGACTAATGACCCTGAGCTTGATGAGTTAGCGACAATGATGGACAGCATCGTGACGCATGACATCAAGGTGTTGAAGGCAAACCCGGGTACGGCCAAGGCTGTAGCCGACAAGGCGGCTGCCATTGTGCAGCATATCACGGGGCCGAAGATTGTTCCTCAACCGGATAACACACTGGCTAAAGCTGTCCTCAGTTCACCCCCGCGCAAAAGCGCGCTATCATCCTCTGCCCAGCCAGCCGACGAGACTAGCTATGGAGACTATCTGTACTGATGAACACCAGCGTTGTTACTGTAGACACGCTAAAAAACATTGGGCTCAAGTATGCCCAGTTGTTGGGTGTTGATTTGCGCAACTTCGATCTGCGTGGTTTTGATCTGCATAATGCTGATTTAGCGGGTATCGACCTGCGCAATACCAACCTGCGCGGTGCCGACCTGCGCTATACCAACCTGCGCGATGCTGATCTGCGCTATACCAACCTGCGCAATACCAACCTGCGCGGTGCCAATCTGCGCAATGCCGACTTGTTCAATGCCAACCTGCGCGGTGCCAACCTGCGCGGTGCCGACCTGCACGTTGCCATTCTGCACAGTGCCAGCCTGCGCAATGCCGATCTGCACGGTGCCAATCTGCGCAATGCCGACTTGTTCAATGCCGACCTGCACAGTGCCGACCTGCACAATGCCATTCTGCACAGTGCCAGCCTGCACAATGCCGATCTGTACGGTGCCGACCTGCGCAATGCCATTCTGCACAGTGCCAGCCTGCGCTATACCAACCTGCGCAGCGCCGACCTGCGCAATGCTATTCTGCACAGTGCCAGCCTGCGCTATACCAACCTGCGCGGTGCCAACCTGCGCGGTGCCGACCTGCGCAATGCCATTCTGCACAGTGCCGACCTGCACAGTGCCGACCTAACTGACAGTAAAAGGTGATTCCAATGAATATCGAATTCATTTTCGCACTTATCGCGTTGTTTATAGCGGCGTTAGCTATAGTCATTGCTATAAGCGCATCGCTGCGAGTTCACCAGCTGGAACATGAGATGGAAAGTTTGCGGTTTAGCTGGACACAACATATAAACTCATCGCCTGACTACACTGACAAAGACATCCCGGCTTTTCTTAGACGACAAGCTGATTAGGAGGCAGCCGTGGCCAATGAATACATGAGTCCAGAGGAACTGCGGTATTACCGCAACATGATTGCACTCGAAGTAGATGATGAAGTTGAATGGCGTATAAACCCAAGAAACCCAACCTCTCCTTTAATGCGTGGTGTTATTACTGCCATGTACCCTGAAGGAAAAGATCCGTACTTTGGTATAGCGAACGCCTTCATAATGATTAGAGATCGTTCAGGCCAACGCTATTCAGTTCTTTACACCAACCCCACCCTCACTAAACTGGAGACCGACAAATGAAAATTTCCGCACTCACCGACGACGTATTTGCCCGCCTGTACAATGCGGGTCACCCCGTGCTGCTGCGTGGCGCTGCTGGTATTGCCAAGACGGCATCCGTCATGCAGGCCGCACCACGACTCGGCCTTGAACTGGTTATCGAGTTTCTGCCTGCGCAGGATGCACCCGATGCCATGGGGTTCCTCATCCCGAGCAAGACTGACCAGGGTCCGGTAGCTAACTACGCTAAGCCGAACTGGCTGCGGCGTATCGAAGAGACCGGCAAGGCACAAGGTATTCTGTTTCTTGATGAATTCCTTGCCGCCGATCACCTGGTGCAGAAAGCGTACGCACCGCTGCTGTCTGAACGTAAGATCGGCCAGTGGGAGCTACCCCCCGGGTGGCAGGTGTGGATGTCCGGCAACCGCGTTACCGACAAGGCCGGCGCCAACCGCATGCTGGGGCATGTCGGCAACAGGATGTCCATCCTGGATGTATCGCCCGATGTCGATGGCTGGCTGAAGTGGGCCAACAACAACGGCATGCATCCCCTGTACACAGCATTCGCCAAGGCGCGGCCCGGTATCGTGTTCAACGAAGACCCACCCAAAGACCCGAACGAACCCCGTTGTTCTCCGCGTTCGTTCACGTTCGCTGCTGACTTCCATACGCAGGGTATCGAAGGCATGGAACTGCCATCTGATTCCGTTACCCAGGAGGTAGTTCAGGGGTACATCGGTGAAGGTGCCGCCGCGGAGTTCTTCTCGTTCATCAAAGTAGTCAACGAACTGCCGACGATTGAGCAGATCAAGAAGAACCCGGCGCAGGCCAAGCTGCCGCCCGCTGAGCGGCTCGATGCGCAGTATGCTGCCGTGCAGATGGTTATCCACCATGCCGATACCAATAATGTAGACACCCTGTTCCAGTACATAGAAAGACTCAACAAAGAGCTCCAGACGAGCGCGGCCAAGCAGATGATTGACAAGTCGGGCGGGCGTCTGCTCAACAGTCCCGCACTGGCGAAGTGGATCAGCAACAACAAGGCGCTCATTACCGCTACCCTGGCCTAATACTACACCAGCACAGGGACGTGCGAGGAGGTTGATATGACTCGGGACGATCTATGGGTGCGGTTACTATTACTAGGGTTTGAGAAGCATGGTAGGTATGACTGCTTAATTTATAGCTCTACCCATATAGAGTTTTCGATCTTCCATAGTGTATTACATCCGGATGATGTGAATGTGCGTGTGCGTTATCGCAGAGACGACGATGCTCATTTATATGGACTTAGAGATTCACCCCAAGCCGTATTTAATTATATCAAGGCGGAGTTGTTATGACCCAGGACGATCTTCGTGCTGCGTTGCTGTTGATGGGATTAAAGTATGGTAGGAAAAATTCGAAAGTAATGTATGGAAGAAAATTCAGTGTAACATTCAACATTACTAACGAAAATGTACGAATAACCTACTACATACATGGACGCCCACGCTCTTATAGTTATGCCCCCCAAACAGCATTCGATTTTATCAAGGAGAGGTCCCTATGACCCAGGATGAGCTTCGTGCTGCATTATTATTGGCTGGATTCATTACAGGTAGCCGGAAACATTACTGGCGTCGATATAGAAAACATAACGTAATATCAGTCGCCTTTAAGGGACATGATGTAATTGTATATTATCGCGCTCCAGCTAACGACCCGATAGAAACCAAAGAATTCATGGCTCCACCCCAAACCGTTTTTGATTTTATTAAGGAGAACTTAATATGAAGCGTTATTTTACTAGAGACCTGATACGGTGGATGTCTAGATACAAATGGAATGCAAAGGAACGGCGGGAATACTACAAGACATATAAGCTTCAGCGTTTTGAGCTACGCAACGAAAGCCCATGTATGCTCAACGCAGTAAACATGTGGCGCACTATCCTTAAAGACTAGGAGACAGACGAATGAATAGATCCCCCGCAATGACCGAGACCATATCCCACCTGGTGGCGCAGCAGCCGTTCTTTGCTGTATATGCGTTCGACCAGATGCAGATCATCGAGACTGACCAGGTGCCTACCGCTGCCACTGACGGGTTGAGGATACTGGTCAACCCCGACTTCTTCGCCAAGATGCAGTTGCCCGAGCGTGTATTCGTGATGGCTCATGAGATCATGCATGGCATCTACCAACACATGGCAAGAGGCAAAGGCTACGCCGACCGCGGGTTCGGTCCCGACCTGAAGCCATGGAACCATACGAAGTACAACCAGGCTGCCGACTATATCATCAACGACGCATTAACAAACGCCCGTGTCGGCACTATGCCGAGCCAAGACGGTCAGGCGATTGGGCTGCACGACCGCACGATCGCAACAGATCAGGATCTGGCTGATGATGTCTATCAAAAGTTGCCTGATCCGCCCCCGAACCCCAATGGCGGGCATGGTAATTTCGATGACCACCTTGACCCACCCCCCGGGCAGCAGATGCCGTCCGATGCCGATGTTAAGCGTGCGCTGGCATCCGCCAAGAACGCCGCCAAGGCGCAGGGCAAGATGCCCGGCAACCTCGAACGGCTGATAGGTGAGATCATCGAACCAACGCTGAACTGGAAAGAACTACTGCGATCCATGCTGACAGCAAATGCTGGCAGGGATACAGCAACATGGAATCGGCCCAATCGTCGCCGATTGGCTACGCCACCGCATATCTACTTTCCGGGCTCGACTGGGTTCGCCACGGGTGGTACTGCGGTTGTTGTGGATACGTCAGGGTCAATATCTCAGGCTGAGTTGCAGGCATTCATGTCCGAGCTGTCTGGCATTCTTGATGAGTGCCGCCCCGAGTGGTGCAAGGTACTGTGGACCGACGCTCAGGTAGCACACGTCGATGATGTTGACGACATGACCGACCTGGCGTCGCTCAAGGCGCATGGTGGCGGTGGTACGGATCAAGAGGCAGCGTTTCGGTATATGGACGAACACGGTATCGTGCCTGACATGGTAGTTGTGTTGACTGACATGTATACCAGCTTTACTACCGAGCCAGATTATGATGTCATATGGGTCTCCTCCACCAAAGGTAAGGTAGCTCCGTATGGTAGAACAATCCATCTCGACCTCTAAACGTCCGGACCTAGTAGCCCGCAATAAAAGCAAGAAACAGCGGGCTGCTGTTTCACGCAAAAACACTACTCATGGAATGAGTAAACATCCGCTTTACCCTGTATGGAAAGATATCCGTCGTCGTTGCTATTGTCCGTCACGCAAGCGATGGGAGGACTACGGCGGTCGTGGTATCGGTATGTGCAAACGGTGGCGTGATTGGTTCCCCAATTTCGTTAAAGATATGGGGTTATGTCCATCACCTAATCACAGCATTGATCGCATCGATAACGATTGGCACTATGAGCCAGGTAATTGTCGATGGGCTAACCACAGTACACAGGCGCTCAATAGCCGCCTTCGCACTGACAACACGTCAGGCGTACGGGGGATATCACAACGTAAGAATGGACAGTGGCGTGCTTACTATTCAGAAGGCGGTAAACAAATCATGAAGGATTTTACGTCTAAAGAGCGAGCTATTACTTGGAGAAAACAGCATGTCAAATGACGACTTGAAAGCATGGCTGCTGATGGCTGGGTTTACCTTCGAGTTCAGTAGATATTTTTATCTGCGTTATGGATTTAACAAACTGGTCACTGTTGCTGTATTGATAGATGAGTCAATTGAAATCCGTTCGTTTTCTAAAACTCGTATTTTTATGAACGCCAGCAATGCAAAACACTACATCCAGACTGCTATAGGAGACCGACATGCAGACATTCCTTCCGATCATTGTACTGACCCTTGAAGATTTCGATAAAAATGCCCAAGTACTCGACAGCCAGCGGCTCAACAAACAGCGTGTCGAATGCAAGCAGATCGTCAAGGCGCATACTGTGTTGGGCTACGGCTGGCAGCATCATCCTGCTGTCAAGATGTGGAAAGGCTATGACTGGGCGCTGCTGCAGTATGCCATGGCGATACATCGTGAATGCGAACGCCGCGGCATCCGTGACAAAGTAGATATTGCGAGTTGGTTCCTGCTTCATCTGGCGCAACTCGATGATCCCACACCCGGCATGCCGCCATGGATGGGTGACGAACGGCTGCATCGGTCGCACCAGTCCAATCTCAAACGCAAATCACCGATACTTTACCGGCAGTTCGACGTGCCTGTTGACCTGCCTTACTACTGGCCTGTTTAGGAGACTGACAATGGGATGCGACATACATGCGTTCTACGAAATCAAAGTTGATGACGAATGGATAGGTTATGGTGAAGCAGATTTTGGGCAAAACTATTACTTCTTCGCTCGCCTTGCCGACGTACGCAACTACGAAGCAATAGCTCCGATCGATAAACCACGGGGGTTACCGAATGATGTTAGTAAATTGGTATCCTTACATAGTAAAGCGTGGGGGGTTGATGGGCACAGCCATTCATGGATTAACTCTGATGAATACACTCTGCTCATGACAGAGTTTACACCCGATCAACTAAGCAGTGGTATGAATAAATGGAGGGCACCTGGAGGGGTATATTTGTTTGGTAACAACTTTCATACCTGGTCACTACATTCCGGTGAATACCCCAAGTTTCTTCAAGACTTTCGACTTGTGTTCTGGTTCGATAACTAAAATAGGAGATTAACAATGGCATACACATGCTACATTCGCGCCGAAGGAAAAGATATTGTTGAGATACAACCTATCGTCACCATCCAATTCGATCAACTGACCACTATCACGCGCAACCGTCTGCGCCGTGTATTTCAGGACAACTATTGTCCGTTCGGCTGGTCGTCCAAACCTCATGCCATACTGACCGCAATGCAGGGACACTACAGAGTATTTCAAAATCTGCTATCCCCTGCAATTATGCAGCATTCTGATTTTGACCAGGAGCTGTTCGCAGCGAAAGCCCGCCTGTTGGACTTTGAATTTACAATCCAAAAGTTCGCTAACCCGAAGGCTTATAGGAATGGGTTTGGTTTTTTACAATACAAAGGCAACGTCAATTACGACAAACGTGGGCCGATCAATGCACGTATGGAGAAGGTAACAGAGAATACCCTGCTGCCTATTGCCAGAAAATTTATCGACCACAACAAGCTGGCGCCTATTATGGATGCACTTGAGAGACGTAAGATTTACAAGTTCGCCGGCGTTAATATGAGATAGGAGGTCAGCATGACCACAATGGAGCGGTATATCTTTCTGTTCGCCATCGCCATCACACTCACTCTGCCCTTCTGCAGTGCCGAAGCCCATGACTGGGATTACTATTACGAACCAGCTGAATCCTACTACGTTCAACCCACACTGCCTGGGTTGGATGCGCCTGATTACTCCCGCCCTGGAATGCGCATCGAAGTCGATCGTTATGGTAACGAGCAGGCGTATCCCACACTGCCCGGGCTGGACGCACGCGATTATTCACAGCCGGGGTATCGCATTGACCGGAGATAAACATGAAATTCACGAAGGCCCGTGTACTTATCCAAATACACGACATAGGACGGGAGAAACAAAAAGCGTATATAGAAATTCCAGGTTACCTGTACCTGTACCAGTACGATGGCTCTGAACACAAACTATTCGTACATCGCAAAGTTGTATACGACAAACATATAAATGAATTCTTAATGCAGCGTACCTGGACAGTAAGCGAACCCCGCACCGGGCTGTCGGTCGATAGCCGCAGTGTTTCTCGTACACGCAAAACAGCGGTTTCAATGGCAGCAGCTAAGTTGTTAAGTATAAAACTTAGCGACTTCCATGAGGCAGTACTTCTGGGTATGGCTGACTCGCCCGAGCGCGTCGCCACCTGGCGGATTAATTCACCTGACGATTACGCAGTGAAGATAAGGAGTTTGTCATGTTTACAAAAACCCGCCAGCTCATCCAGATAACACAAAATAAAGAGAAATTCTTTATCGACACTCCCGGCTGGCTGTACCATTACGAGCCGTTTGGTATAGATGTGTTCATTCACCATAAAGTTAGGCCGGAAAAAAGTGGGCGGGGTTTCTATCTGGATAAGACATGGCGAGTATCTGACATCAGTACCGGCCTGTCGTTTTTCGGCTTTCTGTATGCCGCCCATAGCCGTAAGAAAGCGGTTGAATATTTACATGAACGACTGGAAGAAATCTCATTAAGAAGGTATAACGAAGCAGTTCTGACTAAGCTGGCTGAGTCACCGCCGCATAAACCGAGTTGGAAGTTTGTTACGACCAGAGGTGTCGCCAGAAATGTTGCGATAGAGGTAAAAAATGAAATGGTATGACGACGAGGTTGCATACAATTTGTTGTGGATGAAGCCCGGTGTGGAGTTCTGGTATAGGCAATCAGCTGTTGGCCCTGTTGCTAAAGGTAAGATTGTCAGGGTTGATACTAAAAAACAATGTGTAGTGTGTAGCCCACCCCCACCCGATGATGAGTTCACTTATACTTTCAGGTTAGGGTTGCATGAACCACAACATATGTCTACTTACCCGGAGAACGATGATGGACAACACTTCACTTGGCCTACTTCTAATTAAGATTTTACACCTTAAAGTTAAACGTAATGGGCGTGTCGATACTCAATGGGGTGATAAGACACCGTTAGGATTATCACTTACTATTCGACGACTTATTGAGGAAGCGGATAAAGAAAGGGCAGTATATGACAATACCAAAAATACTTGACGACCTATTCGACTATGAAACTTACGACAGTAGGAATGATGGATCACCGACTTATATCTGGGCTAAGAAAGGTAAACAGGAAGAAGTCTGGGCTATATGTTCGCTGTTAGGTATGATTGTTGATAGAGAATTTAAAGTAGCAGGGTACCCCACTACTGTCATATATACATTTATACCGGCCCAAGGATCCGATCGATTTTTTGTAGTAGGTACAGGAGCTCGGTTTAATTACAGAGATTTAGTAGCTTACTTTAAACAATGGGAGACCGACAATGCGACTTGATCAATACACTAAAAACAAAATGAAAGAACATGCTGATTATTTTTTCCTGCGCCTGCGGCATACTAATCCTTTTCCAGCTATTGTGGACGGGAAGGATCCGACTTATTCCACCTATATATCCTGCCTGCCACAGCACATACGCGAAGCCGTTAACACGTTGATAGGAGATCATCGCTATACAGAGTTTTTGGATACCAACAAAACCGCAATGCTAACTATCAAAGCGGAAAAATTCGGTCCTGACGACAAGCCTTTCAGCCAAGTAATCCAGTTTAAATTCAAAGAAGGTAAACCCTCATGTCCCGGCTGGCGCCGCGAAGCCGAGCTAGATCCTGACCATCCATCACATACTGAGATTCTTCAGTGGATTCTTCAGGCCGAAGAAATTAACAGGGACTATGCCCGATGCCGGAGTTTTATTTCTTCTATTATCAATGATGCCAACACGGCAGGGCAGCTGCGCACCCTATTTCCCGACTACGTAAAAATGCTGCCCGAGAGCCAGCAACAACACATTGCCGGAATGAAGAAGCGCTCACGTCTACCCAAAGACTATGACACGGACTTTCTCAAAAAACACTCGCAATTCGTTGCCGAGAAGATAGCTCTGTGTCTGTTGCTTCCGGAAAGAAGAGAAAACATCTGGTTGGGCTAAACTTGCACCAACTAAAAACCTGTGTATAATATACATCTTGATAGGAGACCGACATGAATAAACGAAAACACGTCAATAATTTGACTATGCAGAAGCGCATTCAGATTCTCGATTGGCTTCGAGCACACCCTGACGACATACCCAACATGACCGGGCCGGAGATCGTCGCGGCTGTTTCTGAATCCATCAATCATTCCTGCTCACTGAACCAAATCCGCCAGACTGCCCGGGCGGGTAATATGCGTTGGCAGATAAAGAAATCCATGCCCAGTGGCAAGACTGGATCGGCAGGACGTATGGACAAGCTGGAAGCGCGTATTGCAGAATTAGAAGCGTGGTGTATCACCACTGCTGATGGGTTAGGTATACAGCCACCCGAAAACCCATTACCGACCGATGAGGAACTTTAATCCTAAAGAGATGGGGGACCTCCATCTGATCAACTTCCTGATCACTATGGACAAGCGCGCACGATATGTGCAATCTTTACCCCATTGTGAAATTAAGGATGGAGATCATGTAGTGGTCCCCCACAACTGTCCTTTAGGTAATAACGCTGCGCTGTATCGATACCAGTTACCTGAAGATTATTGGTCAGCGCATGCTGAAGCACAAAGACGAGGTTTGATTTAGATAGGAGTGAAAACTATGAGTATGGGTGATTGGAAGAGAAAGAAGATGAAAAAAGAGCGTAAAGGATCGCAGACGCCGGGCAGCGCCAAAGGTGAAAACTGTAAAGCAACAGTGCAACAACGCTATATGGCTAAGCGATCCCGATCATATAAAGATCCAGATTATTCAAACTGGTGCCGATGGGCGGATAACGCAAACCGTATTTAAATCATGATAGCGCACATTCAGATAGCGGTGCGCGACACCCCCAGCCGGCGGTGGGGTAAAACACCGGCAGTCAATGATTGGTCCTCCTATTGAAGTATACCTCCATACCAAGGCATTGACCGACTAACCCACGATACGGGTTATATTTAATAAATGAACCTTAGCGCTTCAAGAAGGAGAGTCTGGTATGGTATTGAACGGCACCGCTTCGAACAAACAACTCCACAAAACTCTGATCGCCTTGATCCTAGCCGTGGAGAAGCTGGAAGAGACGATCCATCAGAACTCCTACATCGATCGCGGGGCTACCGGGCTCAGGAATTGCCGGGAGCTACTAAAAGACGCCCATAAGCATCTGGCGTTCGATGTAGATGAGGACCAGACAATGGAGGATGAGGCATGACCACAGGTTTAACTATGGTGCTGCGGCGTGGAAAGC
>JAAUYE010215538.1_pt1 | contig 10979 bp, 11 predicted proteins | sample 7278081 | NCBI WGS metagenome assembly JAAUYE01 (sample SAMN14350131, study PRJNA611818) | marine sediment metagenome | isolation source: surface marine sediment (0.6m) | place: French Polynesia: Moorea | collected 2018-08
AGTTAGGCCCGAAAAAGGAAAAGAAGTGACTCGTAATACCCCTACGAGTCATTTCTTTTCCTTTCTTTTTTTTCGGGCCTAACTAAGCCCCCCCCCCCCCCCCCCCGGGGGGGGGGGGGGGGGGGGGGGATCCGGCCTACCAGCGGGCCTCGAAGCTCACCGCGAGCTTCCCGCCCTCGTGGGGGCCCCCGTCCAGCACCACGAGCTGCCCCTTCTCGACCTTGACGTCGGTCTTGAGCGCCCCGACCTCGGCCGAGAGCAGCAGCCGCTCGCCGCCCAGCTCGTGGGGACGCACCCGGGCCGTGGCGCCGTTGGGGAGCGCCACCGCACCGACCTGGTTGGGCGCCAGCGCGAGCCGCTTGCTCGTCACCACCTTGAGGCTCCCGTAGCGGAAGTCGCGCTTGACCTTCTCGTGGAGCCTGGAGCACTTCGGATCGATCCCGCCCGAGGCCTCGCCCAGCTGGCAGACCGTCACCTCGATGTCGACCCGCTCCGCCGCGGCGGCGGTCGCGCCCACCGTCAGCAGGAGCAATCCCAGCGCCCCCGCCGCTCGCCTAGACCACTTCACCGGAGCCTCCCTGCGCGGCGCCCTCGACCGCGTCGTCCAAGAGCCAGATGATCGTCACGTCGGCCTCGTCGTCGTCGAGCACGAGCACCGAGCGCCCCCCGCTGTCCACCCAGCGCACGGTACCACCGGGAGCCTCCGGCACACCCGGCGCCGGGCCGAAGCCGACGTATACCGCCAGGGCCACGGCCGCCGCCGCGGCGAGCGCGCCGGCCGGCTGCCACCAGGAGTGGAGCCAGCCGCGGCCGGCCTCCGCCTCGACCTCGCCCGCGGCCTTCCGCGCCTCGACGGCCGGAAGCCGCTGCTCGATCCGGTCCCACAGGTCGGTCGTCGGAGCCCGCTCCTCGTGGGCCCGCACCAGCTCGCCCACCCGGGCCAGGGCCGCCAGCTCGCGGCGCAGCTCCGGAGAGCGCCGCAGCCGCCGCTCGAAGCGCCAGCGCGCCAGCCGGCCGAGCTCCCCGTCGTGGTAGGCGTGGAGCATCGGGTCGACGCTTCCGCTCTCGAACTCGCTCATGCCGTCTCCTCCGCGGCCCCGCCCTCCGCGAGCGGGTCCACGCCGGCCGCCCGCAGGGTCTCCTGGAGGCGGCGCCGGGCATAGTGCAGTCGGCTCATCACCGTTCCCTTCGGTATGCCGAGGGCAGCGGCGATCTCCTTGTAGGAGAGGCCGTCGATCTCGCGGAGCTGGATCGTGCGCCGCGCGTCCTCGGGCAGCGCCTCGATCGCCTGCTGGATGATCGCGCCGACCTGGGAGCGCTCGGCCAGGGCGTCCGGCGCTCCGCCACCCGCGCCCGCATCCGCCTCCTCCACCCCCGTGGCCACCTCGTCGCTCCACTCCACGTGGCGATCCGAGCGGTCGCGTCGCTTCCTGTCGAGGCACAGATTCATCACGATCCTGTAGAGCCAGGTGTAGAAGCTCGAGCGCCCCTCGAAGCGGTCGAGCGATCCATAGGCCTTGAGGAAGGCATCCTGCACGGCGTCGCGGGCCTGCTCGTCGTCGCGGAGCACCCGCGCGGCGAGCCGGTAGGCCCGGTCCTGGTAGCGCTCCACCAGCACGCGAAACGCCTCGTGATCGCCCTTCCGTGCCCGCTCGACGACTTCCGCGTCCGCGGGCGACGGAGCCTCCGCCGCCGCACCGGCCGCGCTGCCCATCCGGTCGGGACCTCCCGCCGCTTCTGCATGACTCGGGGGTTTGGACGCAGCGGGGGCCGGCCTGATTCGGTCGCCGCCGCCGGAGGTGCCGGCCCGGCTCAATGGGCCTCGCGCCAGTTGCGGCCGGTGCCGACGTCCACCACCAGCGGAACCCGCAGGGCGAGGACGCCCTCCATGAGCCCGCGAACGCGGTCGCCGACGCTTCCGGCGGCGCCCTCCTCCACCTCGAAGACCAGCTCGTCGTGCACCTGGAGGATCATCCGGGCCGGGAGCCCCTCGCCCTCGAGGGCCGCGTCCACCGCCACCATGGCCTTCTTGATGAGATCCGCCGCGGTGCCCTGGATGACGCTGTTCACGGCCATGCGCTCGGCAGCCTGGCGCAGCACGCGGTTGCGCGAGGCCAGGTCGGGCAGCTGGCGCCGGCGCCCGAGCAGGGTGGCGACGTAGCCACGCTGCTTCGCCTCGGCGACCGTCTCGTCGAGGAAGCGGCGCACGCCCTGGTAGCGGGCGAAGTAGGCGTCGATCGTCTCCTGGGCGTCGGCGCTGGCGATGCCGAGCTGGTTCGCGATGCCGAAGGCGGTGGATCCGTAGATGATCCCGAAGTTGATGGCCTTGGCGCGCGCCCGCTGGTCGTCGTCCACGTCCTCGGGCTCCACGCCCGCCACCTCGGCCGCGGTGCGGCGGTGGATGTCCTCGCCGCGCTGGAAGGCCTCGATCAGGCTCTCGTCTCCCGAGTAGTGAGCGAGGATCCGCAGCTCCACCTGCGAGTAGTCGGCCGAGAGCAGCAGGCTCCCCTCGGCAGGGACGAAGGCCTCGCGGATCCGGACGCCCTCGGGCGTGCGGATGGGGATGTTCTGCACGTTCGGGTTGGTGGCCGACATGCGTCCGGTGGCGGCGCCGATCTGGTTGAAGGTGGGGTGGATGCGGCCGGTGCGCGGGCTCACCAGCGGCGGGAGGGCGTCGACGTAGGTGTTCTTGAGCTTGGACAGGCGCCGGAAGGCCAGCACCTTCGCGGGCAGCTCGTGCTGGGCCGAGAGCTGCTCGAGCACGTCCTCGTCGGTCGAGTAGCCCGTCTTCGTCTTCTTGATGACCGGGAGCTTGAGCTCCTCGAAGAGGATGCGCTGGAGCTGCTTCGGCGAGGAGATCAGGAACTCCTCGCCGGCGAGGCCGTAGACCTCGCGCTCGAGGCGGTCGAGCTGCGTCTGGTAGTCGCCCGAGAGCCTGGCCAGCACATCCTCGTCGACGCGCACGCCAGTGCGCTGCATGCGCGCCAGCACCCCGGAGAGCGGCAGCTCGACCTCGTGGTAGAGCTCGGCCGCGCCCTCGGCCTCGAGCCGACGGAGCGCGGGGCCGCGCAGGGCCTCGACGGCGCAGACCCGCTCGGCGGCCCAGCGCGCGACGTCCTCGACGGGGAGCTCCCGGGCCGAGCGGGCCTTGGCGCCGCGGCCCGCCAGCTCTTGCCAGGAACGCAGCTTGAGGCCCAGGAGCTGGCTGGCCAGGGCTGGCAGCGCGCGCTGGCTGCCGGCGTCGAGCAGCTGGGCGGCCAGCTCGGCGTCGAAGTGCGGCGCTCCGAGCGGGACGCCCACCTCGGCGAAGAGGATCTGGAGGCACTTCCCGTCGGCCCCCGTCCACGCCACGCTGCCGCCCTCCCCCACCAGCGGCGCGAGACGCTCGGCCACGTCGGCGAGCGGGAGCGACGCGTCGAGCGGCAACGACGCGGACGGCGGCAGCGATGCGGACAGCGGCAGGTACACGGCCCGCTCGCGGCCGAGGGCGAGGGCCAGCCCCACGACCTCGCCGGCCAGCGCGTCTGGGCCCTCGATCACCGCCAGCATCGGCACGCACGGAAGCTTCGCGAGCTCCTCGACGATCTGGTCGAGCGCCGCGGCGTCCGCGAGCACGGAGACGTCCACGTCGGCAGGGGCATCGGCGGCGGGCGGGGCGCCCGGCTCGGCGTCGAGCCCCTCGAGCAGCCGCGTGAACTCGAGCCGCGTGTACAGGCCGCGCAGCTTCTCGCGGTCGGGCTGCGGCGCCGGCGTGTCGGCCGGCGCGAAGGGCAGCGGCACGTCGGTGCGCAGGGTGGAGTGCTCCTTCGAGAGCCTCGCGTCGTCGGCGTGCTCGGCCAGGGCCTCCCGGGCCCGCTTGCCCTTCACCTCGCCCGCGTGCTCCAGCAGGTTCTCGAGGGTGCCGTACTGGTCGAGGAGCTTCGCCGCCGTCTTCTCGCCGATGCCCTTCACGCCGGGGATGTTGTCGCTGGTGTCGCCCACGAGCGCGCGCAGGTCGAGGATCTTCTCGGGGAGGACGCCGAAGCGCCCCTTCACGCCCTCGACGTCGTAGCGGCGGTCGCGAATGCCGTCGACCATGGTCACGCGCTCGTCGACGAGCTGCATCAGGTCCCGGTCGGTGGAGACGATGACGACGCGGGTGGCTTCGGGCGCCTGATCCACCAGCGTGGCGATCACGTCGTCGGCCTCGAAGCCCGGCGCCTCGACCAGGGGAATCCCCTGCGCCTCGACCAGCTCGCGCACCAGCGGGATCTGGCTCGACAGGTCCTCGGGCGTGGCGTCGCGGCCCGCCTTGTAGCCGTCGTAGAGCTCGTGACGGAAGGTGCCGCCCGGAGCGTCCCAGACGACCACCACGCGGTCGGGCTCCTCCTCGCGCATCACCTTGAGCAGCATGTTCACGAAGCCGAGCGCCGCGTTCGTGGGTGTCCCGGTGGAGGTGCGCAGCCCCGGGATCGCGAAGAAGGCGCGGTAGAGCGAGTTGGCGCCGTCGACGATCAGGATGCGCGACGGGGCATCCGTCGTCGCCATGGTCCCCCCGCTCCCTCGCCGACGGGCCCGCGGCCCCCGGTTTGACCCGGAGCGCCCGCCTGCATACGCTGGCCCGGCATGCCCGAGACGCCTCGGAGCCCCTCGCCGACCTTCCAGCCTCGTTTCACGCTGAGCCTACTCTACCTGCTCGGCTTCTTCCTACTCTACTGCCTGCTCCTCGTCGCGCCCGAGCTCTCGAGCGTGGCGGCACCAGCCAGCCCGGAGCAGGAGGAGGCGATGAAGAAGGCCGCCGAAGAGGTCGCGCGCAGGGCCGTGCGCCCCAGGCTGCCCCTCGCCGGAATCGCCGCCATCCTGACCGTCATCGTCGGAGCCCGCACCGGCGTCCTGCCCGGGCTGCGCCCGCGCTGACGTGAGCCCGTTGCAGCGTCCGCGGCCCGACGCCCGCGTCTTCGCGCTCGCCTGCGCCCTGGCGTGCGACGCCCGCGTCGTCGCGCTCGCCTGCGCCGTGGCGTGCGTCGTCGCCTGCGCGCCGGCGGGCGAGCCGCGCCACGTCGTGCTCGTGAGCCTCGACGCCGTGGGGGCCAAGCACGTGGGAGCCTACGGCTACGAGCGCGACACCACGCCGAACCTCGACGCCGTGGCGCGCGAAGGCGTGCTCTTCGAGAGCGCCTACGCCCCGCAGACCTGGACGCTCACCTCGCACCTCTCGATGATGACCGGGGTGGCACCGCGGGTGCACGGGGCGTCCACGGAGCGCGCCGCGTCGCCCGGCGTCACGACGCTGGCGGAGGTGCTGGGAAGCTTCGGATTCGCCACGGCCGCCTTCACCGGGGGGGTCGCCTGGATGCGTCCCGGCTACGGCCTCGGTCGCGGCTTCGACCGCTACGAGCTCGGCACTGCCGACGCGGGCGTCGACACGCCCGGCATCGTGCAGTGGCTCGGCGAGCAGGCGGGCCGGCTCCAGGCCGACCCGGAGCACCGCTTCTTCCTCTTCGTGCACTACTTCGACGCCCACTCCGACGCCGGAACAGCGGTGCCCTACGCCGTTCCCGAGCCCTTCGACCCCTACGCCCTCGGCTTCCTGTCCGGGAACGATCGCTGGGAGCGAAGCGGCGGCACCCACCTGCTGATCCGGCTCGCGAAGGAGGGGCACACCGAGCGAGACCGCAGGTTCGCAACGGCCTGGTACGACGCCAGCGTCCACTACATCGACGCGGTGGGGCTCGGCCCGCTCTTCACTGCCCTCGACGAGCTGGGCCTCGCCGACGACACGCTCCTCGTGGTGACGGCCGACCACGGCGAGGAGCTCTTCGAGCACGGCTCCGTGCTGCACGGCTTTCCCTACGACGAGACCGCGCGGGTGCCGCTCGTGATGCGGGGACCGGGCCTCCCCCGCGGCCGGCGCGTCGCCGGCCTGGCCAGCCTGGTCGACCTGATGCCCACCCTGCTCGCGGTGCTCTCCCTGCCCGTGCCCCCGAGCGTGCAGGGCGTGGACCTCGGGCCGCTGCTCGCCGACGGCACCGCGGTGCGCGATGCGGTGGTGGTGGACGGAGGCCACGGCGGCGACCGCGACTATCCCAGCCACCTGATCGTGGACCTCGACGGGCGGCGCTGGAGCTACCTCACGACGGTGAGCGAGGGTCCCACGGGCTTCACGGCCGCGCGCCCCGGCGAGCTCTTCGCCCTCGACCGCGACCCCGCGCAGCAGCACGACCTGGCTCCGGCCGAGCCCGAGCTGGCGGCCCGCCTCGCGGCCCGGCTGGTCGACGGCCTGCGGCGCGACGCCGAGCTCGCCCGACGCCACCCCCCCGGCCGCAGCCCGGGCCTCACCACACGGGAACGCGACGCCCTCCGGGCGCTCGGCTACGCCGAGTGAGCGGGGCGTGCCACCGGGACTACAGGTCGAGCTGCTTCGGGGGGCGCACCACGATCTCGGCCACGTTCACGTGGGGCGGCGTCGTGACGGCGTAGAGGACCGCGTCGGCCACGTCCTCCGGGCTCCCGAGCAGGTTCCGGAGCTTCTCCTGCACCTGCTCGAGCAGCTCGTCGGGGAGCTTCTCGCCGCGCTCGACCTGGAGGTCCATGCCCACCATCTTGCCGAAGCCCGCCAGGAAGGCGGGATCGAAGTTCCGGGCGAAGTTGGTGGCGATGGCGCCGGGCATGACGTTCACGACGTTGATGGGCTCCTCCTCGAGCTCCTTGCGCAGCGTCGCCGTGATGCAGTTGACGGCGTGCTTGGTGGCGCCGTAGACGCCCGAGTCGCGTCGCTGGGCCGCGATCGACGAGACGTTCACGATACGCCCCGCGCCGCCGTGCGCGCGCATGGCGCGGATGGCGGCCTGGCAGCCCACCAGCAGCGAGAGCACGTTCACGTCGAGCATCTCGCGCCACTGCTCGACCGTCCCGTCGGCGATGGACCCCGGATGCGACAGGCCGGCGTTGTTGACGAGGATGTCCAGGCGCCCGGCCTCGCGCGCGACCCTCTCCACCAGCCCCGCGAAGGCGTCCGCCTCGCGTACGTCGAGCACCTCCCAGTCGGCGCGGCCGCCGGCCTCCTCGATCTTCTTCTTCGTCTCCTCCATCGGGGCCTGGCTGCGCCCCACGAGCGTGACGCGCGCGCCGGCGCCGGCGAGCGCCTCGGCTATGGCGCGACCGATGCCGCTGGAGGCTCCGGTCACGAGGGCGATCTGGTCCTGGAGGGGGGCGTCCATGGTTCTCCTCAGTCCTCTGCGGCGGGCTGCGCGTCGGCCGACGAGCGCCGCAGCAGGCCGGTGAGGGCGAGATCCAGCGCGTCCTCGAAGGTGCGCTCGACCGGGATGCGTCGGATCTTGCGACGCGTGGCCGAGTTCTCGGTCTGGATGAGGCCGTTGGCGATCGTCCACAGCACGTTCGCCACCTCCCAGGAGTCGCACTCCCGGAAGCTCCCCTCCTTCGCGCCGTTCTCGATGATCTCGGCGATGATCCGCAGGCAGCGCTCCCAGAGGCTCGCCACCTCCTCCACCACGCCGGCCGGCAGCTCGCCGATGACCTCCTGGTTCTCGATCGCCCAGAAGATCTGGAAGTAGTCGCGGTTCTGGACGTAGTGCTCGAAGTAGAAGCGCGCCGTGCGCCGCAGCTGGTCGGCCGGGGGGGGGTCGGGGTCCACGCTGGCCCGCATCTTCTCCTCGAAGATCGCGCCGTTGTGGGCGAGCACGGCGACGTAGAGCTCGGCCTTGTTCTCGAAGTAGCGATAGAGCGTGCCCTTGGCGACGCCCGCCCTCTCGGCCACCTCGTCGAGGTTCGCCGGCATGAATCCGTCGCGGAAGAAGACCTCACGCGCGGAATCCAGGATCCGCCGGCGCGACTCGGCCTTCTTCTCCTCGCGACGGGGCATGCGGCCTCCCCGGGCTCAGCGCCCGGCGTCTTCACGGGCGTGGGCCCGCGCCGTCTCAACGTAGTCAAGAGTACGCCGGCGCTGCAGCGCGCGCTCCTCTTCCGTCACCTCGCGCACCACACGGGCCGGCACCCCCACGGCGAGGCCGCGGGGCTCGATGCGGGTGCCCGGAGCCACCACCGCGCCGGCGCCGATCAGGGCGTCCTCGCCCACGTGGGCGCCGTCGAGCACCACCGCCCCGATGCCGATGAGGGCGCCGGCCGCGACGGTGCAGCCGTGCACCACCGCCCGGTGTCCCACCGTCACCTCCTCACCCACCTCGCAGGCAAAACGGTCTTTGGTGACGTGCAGAACGCAGTTGTCCTGGATGTTCGAGCGGGCGCCGATGCGCACGTGGTGGACGTCGCCGCGCACCACCGTGCCGAACCAGATGCTGGCCCCCGCCCCGATCTCGACGTCGCCCACCACCACGGCACCGGGTGCCACCCAGGCGGTGGGGTCGATGCGCGGGCTCCGGCCCCGGAAGGCCCGGAGGATGGGCCGGCCGTCAGACCGAGACGTCGTCGCTCCCGTCGTAGCGGTAGGGGTCGAAGAGCTTGGTCTGGATGTAGCGCTCGCCGAAGCTCGGGATGATCACGACGATCAGGCCGAGGTCCTTGCCGTCGCCCGCCGCGTAGTCGATGGCGCCCTGGACCGCGGCCCCCGAGGAGATGCCGCAGAGCAGGCCCTCCTCCTTCGCCATGCGGCGCGCCATCTCGAGTGCGTCGTCGTTCTCGACCTTCATGATGCCGTCGAGCAGCTTCGTCTCGAGCACGTCGGGAACGAAGCCGGCGCCGATGCCCTGGATCACGTGGGGCGAGGGCTTGCCGCCCGAGAGCACCGGGCTCGCCGCCGGCTCCACCGCGATCGCCTTGAACGAGGGCTTCCGCTTCTTGAGCTCCTCGGCGATGCCGGTCACGGTGCCACCGGTGCCCACGCCGGAGACGATCGCGTCGACCTGGCCGTCGGTGTCGCTCCAGATCTCCTCCGCGGTGGTCCGGCGGTGCACCTCGGGGTTGGCGGGGTTCTGGAACTGCTGCGGCATGAAGGAGTTGGGAATCTCTCCGAGCAGCTGGTTCGCCTTGTCGATGGCGCCGGGCATGCCCTTGGAGGGATCGGTCAGCACGAGCTTCGCCCCGAAGGCGCGCAGTACGGCGCGGCGCTCCGGGCTCATGGACTCGGGCATGGTGAGCACGCACTGGTAGCCCTTGACGGCCGCCACGAAGGCCAGGGCGATGCCGGTGTTCCCGCTCGTGGGCTCGACGATCACGGTCTCGCCAGGAGTGATGCAGCCGTCGCGCTCGGCGGCCTCGATCATGGCCAGGCCGATGCGGTCCTTCACGCTGTTCGCCGGGTTCTGGCTCTCGAGCTTGGCCACGATCTGGGGCTTCACCCCGGCGGCCACCCGGTTGAGCCGGACCAGGGGGGTCTTGCCGATCAGCTCGGCGACGTTGCTCGCGATGTTCATGGAGGATCTCCCGTGCTGGAGCGTGGGAGGATACATCGCCGCTCGACGGGCTGTCACTCCGGCCCCGCGAGCAGCTCTTCGAGCAGCACCGTCGCGTAGCTCCCGGGCGGCAGCGTGAACCGGAGCCGAAGCCCGTCGCCTGCTCCGTCACCGGAGGCCATCACCTCGAGGCGCGCATCCTCGGGCTGCACCCGCAGCGCACGGCGCGCTCCGCGGAGTCGGATTCCGCGCGGGGGGTCCGGGTCCCCGGGAACTCCCAGCTCCGCCAGCACCGCCCGCTCGCGCTCGCCCGGAGCGCCCTCCGGAGCGAGCGTCCGGCTGCCGAAGATCGGCCCGGTGGCGCTGATCTCGAAGCGGGCCGCGCGCGCCGACTCGCGCTCCACGTCTTCCACCCGGAAGAGGCCTCCGCTCGCGTGGACGACCGCCACGTCGCCCGGCTCCACGCTCACCAGGTCCGGCCCCCGTGCGGCGAGCACCGCGTTGAACACCTCGGACTGGAGTGCGGAGAGCAGGAAGCGCGCCTCGCGCCGGTCGCGGACGCGGAGCTCTCCGTGCAGGAGCCGTCGGCCGCGCGACGCGTTGTCGCCGTCGCGGCCGAAGCGCTGGGCGCCGAAGCGGTTGGGCATGCCGCGTTCGACCAGGCTCGCCAGGCGCGACCGCAGCGCGTCGGGCGAGGCCAGGAGGGCGGCCTCGCGCAGCACGATGGAGAAGCGGTTGGCGCGCAGCTGTCCGGTGCGCAGCTTGTGCGGGTGCGCGGCCGCGTCGAGGACGCGCGCGTCCGGGAGCTCCAGGAGCCGCGCTGCATCGGGCGCGAGCCCGGGGACCGAGAACCACTGGGTCGTCACCGCGAAGCGGTCCTTGCGCCCCGCGTAGCCCACGTCGCGCGCCGGGACCCCGGCGGCCCGCGCCAGAGCGCGCGCCACCTCCTCGGTGCTGCGGCAGCGCTTCTCGACGCGTAGGAAGGTGTGCTGGCCCTCGCCCACCGGCTCGTAGAGGGGCACCTCGTCGACGCGGAAGTCCTCCGGCGCGGCCACCCGGATCAAGGGACGACCCCCCGGATCAAAGCAGGCTCTGCTGGGCCACCGGGGCGAAGGAGCGCCGGTGGGCGGGCGACGGCCCGAGCCGGCGCAGCGCCTGCAGGTGCTCGCTCGTGGCGTAGCCCTTGTGCCGCTCGAAGCCGTAGCCGGGGTGGCGGCGGGCAAGTCGCGCCATCAGCGCATCGCGGTGGACCTTGGCCACGATCGAGGCGGCCGCGATCGAGCCGTCGATCCCGTCGCCGCCCACCAGCGCCGTCTGCGGGTAGCCCAGGTCGGGGATCGGACGGCCGTCGACCAGCACGTGGTCGGGCACGAGGCCGAGGCCCGCCAGCGCGCGGCGCGCCGCCTCGTAGCGCGCGCGCAGCACGTTCATCCGGTCGATCTCCGCGGGCGACACGCTCGCCACGTGCACGGCGAGGGCCTGCTCGCGAATGCGCACGGCCAGCCGCTCGCGGGTCTCCGCGCGCAGGCGCTTCGAATCGTCGAGGCCGGGGAGGTCGACCTCGTCGGCGAGCACGAGCGCGCAGGCCACGACCGGCCCGGCCAGCGGGCCGACCCCGACCTCGTCGACGCC
>JAAUYE010180912.1_pt1 | contig 10974 bp, 10 predicted proteins | sample 7278081 | NCBI WGS metagenome assembly JAAUYE01 (sample SAMN14350131, study PRJNA611818) | marine sediment metagenome | isolation source: surface marine sediment (0.6m) | place: French Polynesia: Moorea | collected 2018-08
CAGGATGCCCACGGCCGTGATGTTGCCGAGGTGCCAGTACGGCGGCGAGTCGGAGAAGTTCAGCGACAGGAAGCCGACGATCGTCGTCAGCGACGTGATCGACACCGGCAGGAAGTTGACGCGCACGGCCTCGACCAGCGCCTCGGTCTTGCCGAAGCCTTCGCGCATGAAGCCGCGCAGCGACAGCAGGATGTGGATCGAGTCCGCCACCGCGAGCGTGAGAATGACGATAGGCGCGGACATCGCGATCGGCGTCAGCTTCACGCCGGCAAATCCGGCCACGCCCATGCCCACCATCGTCGACAATAAGATGACGACGAGCGTCGAGATCGTTGCCGTGAAAGAGCGGATGATCAGCCAGGTCAGTGCGAAGATGACGACGAACATCAGCGGCATCAGCGTCGCGCCGTCCGACATGCCGGTCTCGGCAAACGCGTTATTGAGCATCGACACGCCCGTCAGGTGGATCTGCACGTCTGGGTAGTCCGTCTCGATCTGCGCCTGCAGGTCCCGGGCAAAGGCGACGGCTTCGGGCACCTCCATCAGGCCTTTCTCCGGGTACTGCAGCACGACGTTGACCGCGGTGACGCCGGCGTCCGCCGTGACGATCTGGTCGCGAAGCAACGGCTCGGCCAGCGCCACGTCCTGGCGACCGCCGAGCCAGGCGGCATCGCGCGATGCAGCGTCGCTGACGAGATCCTCGACGACCAGGTCGTCCTCGATCGCGTAGGTGTGCTGGAAGTTGCTGACGGAATCGACGCGAATAGCGAAGGGAATCTGCCACGCCGCCTCGGTCAGTTCTTCGACGGCGGCCAGGATCCCTGCATCGAACGCGCTCCCCGACCGTGGCTCGACCACGAAGAAGAAGTTGTCGTTCTTCGTATAGGTGTTCTGCAGGTTCTCGAACGCCTGCAGCTCGGGGTTCGCTTCCGAGAAGAACACGCGGTAGTTCGTCGAAAACTCGAGGCGGCTCGCCCCGGAACCGATCACGCCCGCCAGCAGCACGGCGCCGGCGATGACCAGCCAGCGGTACGCGATAACGCGGCGTGTCAGCGCGGCGGCGAAGCGGTCGATTGCTTTGAAATAGGTGCCCATCGTTTCTCTCCAGGGTTACAATTTGTTACCAATCGGTCATAAATTAGACAAAAAAATGTCACGTCCAGAGGTCGATCATCGACTCGAGCAATTCCATGACTTCCTCGGTCGTGATCAGGCCTTTCACGAGCACCGCGGAACCGGCAAGACCCACCATCGCCTGCTGGGCGAGCCTGACCGGGTCCAGCTCGGCGCGGATCTCGCCCTGCTCCTGGGCCCGGGTCAGCAGCTCGGTCATGACACCGATGCGGCGCTGCCCTTCGTTGGCCAGCATCTCCCGGACCTCGGGATCGTGCGGAGCAAGCTCGACGAGACTGTTGATCATCAGGCAGCCCCGCCCTTCCGCCGCGTGGTCGCAGACCGTGCGCACCAGCGCGCGGATGCTGTCGAGCGGCGAATCCTGCTTGAACGCCTCGTCGGCCACTTCCCTGAACTCGCGGTCGGCGTAGTGATTGAGGGAACGCATGAACAGCTGGTGCTTGTCGCCGAAGGCCTGGTAGAGGCTGCCCTTGTGCAGTCCGGTGCAGCCGCAGAGGTCGTTGAGCGACGTCGACTCGTAGCCCTTCTTCCAGAATTCGTCCATGGCCGCCTCGAGGGCGCGCTCTTCGTCGAATTCGCGGGGTCGTCCGACCGATCGTTTTTGTCCGGGCTGTGCCATGGTCTCGATGTGTTTAAGACTGATCGGTCAAGAATATAGTCTGTGCCGCTCACGATGTCTACCCCTGGGTTCCTCTGCTCCGTACTTGACTGCGGGCCAGTCTACGTGGAGCATTATCGTTACACTAGACTCAAAAAAGCGACATAGTGGTGCAATTATCGACCATCGACTGGGACGACCTCCGACTGTTCCTCGAACTCACCCGCCGCGGTTCCGCGCGCGGCGCCGCGCAGGCGCTGGGCCTCAGTCATTCGACCGTGGTGCGCCGGGTCGAGCGGCTCGAAGCGAGCCTCGGCGCACGGCTGTTCGACCGCGACTTCACCGGCTACCGGCCGACGCCGGCCGGCCAAACGCTGCTCGATTCCGCGATCAAGGCCGAGGAAGCCATCCTGGCGGCCGATCGCCAGCTGCACGGCACCGACGCGAGCTTGAGCGGCGAGATAACGCTCACCCTGCCGGACATCCTCGCGTACTTCTTCCTGATGCCGGAGCTCGTGACCTTCACCGAGCAGTACCCCGAGATCGAGCTGAAGATGCTGATCTCGTACGACATCTTCGACCTGGCTCGCCGCGAGGCCGACATCGCGTTGCGCGTCTACGTCGATCAGCGCCGTCCCCCGGAGGACCTCATCGGTCGCAAGCTCGAAACGGTATGGAGCTGCTATTACGCGAGCGAAGCCTACCTCGAGCAGCACGATCCGCATGCTGAGAACACGACCGCGCGCTGGATCGGCTGGGGTGAGGATGAGACCCATCCGGAGTGGGTGCGGAACTCGCCGTTTCCGCACATCCCCGCTTACGGTTACCTCAACAACGCAATGCTGCAGGCAAAGGCCGTCGAGTGCGGCCTCGGTCTCGGCACACTGCCCTGCTTCGTCGGCGATGCGCTGCCCGGCGTGGTCAGGATCCCGGGTTGCGAGCCGTACTCCCTTTACGAGCTATGGATGCTGACGCATCCCGACCTGCGCGACACTGCCCGGCACCGGGTGTTTCGCGACTTCATCGCAGACCTGTTCACCCGCCGCCGCGAAAAGCTGGGCGGTATCCCGGCGTAGAGCGCGATTGATCAAAATACGCGGCCGGGGTTGAGCAAGCCTTTCGGGTCCAGCGCCTGTTTCAACGAGCGCATCAGCGCCACTTCGCTGTCGTTCCGGGTCACGCCGAGGAACGCGCGCTTCTCGAGGCCGATGCCGTGTTCCGCGGAGATCGACCCGCGATAAGGCTTTAGCTCGTCGTAGATGATCGCCATGGCCTCGCGCTGCTCGTCGTGATCGTCACTGCCCACGGTCAGCAGGAAATGCAGGTTGTTGTCGCCGAGGTGGCCGAACGACACGCCGCGAAAGGTATCGGGCCAGCGCGCGCCGAGCCTGCGTTTCACGGCGGCGACGTAGTCCGCCGTGTGCGCGATCGGCAGGCTGACGTCGAAGGCCATAACCGGGTCGAGGATTTCGGCGAGCCCGTCGATGTCGTCGCGGATCGCCCACATTGCGTCACGCTGCTTCACGCCGCCTGCGAATGCTGCGTCGGAAATCAGCCCGGCCTCGAGCGCTTCCCCGAGCGCCGCCTCGAACTGCTGCGCATCTTCTTCCTGCTTGCCGCCGCGCGCCTCGACGAGCACGTACCAGGGATGCCCGGCATCGACCGGGGCCGCGTGCCGGTCGCGCTCGACGACGACGGTGTTGTAGAAGTCCTCCCACAGCACCTCGAACGCGGTCAGGCTGCCGCCGAGCGAACTGCCGAGGTGCTTCAGCAGCCGGGGTACGTTCGCGTAGTCGTCGATCGCGACGAACGCGGTATTGCGGCTGCGCAGCGCCGGCCGCAGGCGCAGCACGGCACGCGTGACGATGCCGAGCGTGCCCTCGGTGCCGATGAAGAGCTGCTTCAGGTCGTAACCGGCATTGTTCTTCAGCAGGCGGTTCATCGACGACACGACCGTGCCGTCGGCAAGTACCGCCTCGATGCCCAGCACCTGCTCACGCATCATGCCGTAGCGGATGACGGCATTGCCGCCAGCGTTGGTCGAGATCGCACCGCCGATCTGCGCGCTGCCGCGCGCGCCGAAGTCGACCGGGAACATCAGGTCGGCATCCGCCGCCCGCTCCTGTACGGTATGCAGCGGCACGCCGGCCTGCACCGTCATCGTGCAGCCGGTCTCGTCAACGGATTCGATCGCGTTCATGCGTTCGAGGGACAGCATCACGTCGTCCTCGCCCGCCGTCGCGCCTTCGACGAGCCCGGTATTGCCGCCGACGGGAATCACGGCCTGGCCGGCCGAGTGGCAGAGACGCATCACCGCCGACACTTCGTCGGTGTTCGCGGGACGGGCGATTGCTTTCGCACGGCTGGGCTCGGGGCGCAGCCAGGAAGCGGGCCGCGCCGCCACGTCGGCGCCGGTCAGCACGCCGGTCATGCCGACGATGCCGACGAGTTCCTCGATGAGATCCGCCACTGACGCTCCGGGCCTGCTCAGTCCGTGCTGAGCTGGCTCTTGTACGCGAACAGGGCGACCGCACCGCCGGTGTGCAGGAACATGATGTTCTGCGCGCCCTCGAAATGGCCCTTGCCGACGAGGTCGATCAGGCCCGCGAGCGCCTTGCCGCTGTATACCGGGTCGAACAGCAGGCCCTCGAGCCGCGCCAGCAACAGGACGGCATCGTTCATCGCTTGCGTGGGGATGCCGTAGCCCTCGCCCACGTAGTCACAGTTCGCGACGACGTCCTCGCGCGCCACGACGCCCGGAGCACCGATGTAGTCCGCGGTCTCGCAGGCGAGTTCGAAGACCTTATGCTCCTGCACGTCACTCGGCGCGCTGACGCCGATGCCGAGCAGCGGGATGCCCGAATTCATGGCTTTTAGTCCCGTGATCAGCCCGGCCTGCGTGCCGGCGCTGCCCGTCGCCGTGACCAGGTGGTCAATCACGAGCCCGCGCTCGTTAGCCTGGTTCAGCAGCTCCAGCGCGCAGTTCGCGTAGCCGAGCGCGCCGATCCTGTTCGATGCGCCGCCCGGGATGATGTACCCGTTGCCGCCTGCAGCGTTCACTTCCGCGACGACATCCTCCATCGCCGCATCGAAGTCGGTGCCCGCCGGGTACTCGCGGATGTTGGCGCCGAACAGGTGATCGAGCAGCACGTTACCGGACTCCAGGTAGTCATCGGTCGGCTTGTCGACGCGGTGCTCGAGCAACACCTCGCAACGGAGCCCCAGCCTGCACGCGGCCGCCGCGGTCTGGCGCACGTGGTTCGACTGGTACGCGCCCACGGTTACGATCGTATCGGCGCCGGCTTCGAGCGCGGCCGCCATCGAGAACTCCAGCTTGCGGGTCTTGTTGCCGCCGGTCGCGAGTCCGGTACAGTCATCGCGCTTGACCCAGATCTGCGGCCCGCCGAGGTGCTCACTGAGGCGCGGCAGGTGTTCGAGCGGCGTCGGCAGGTGCGCGAGCGATACGCGCGGAAATCGTGACAGGTGCATGAGGGGTTTCCGTTTCGGGTTACAGGCAGTCCGGCAGCGGTATCTCGCCGGTAGCAAGTTTGACGGTTATTTCGGCGAGCGCATCGGTCGAGGATACCAGCGGCACGCTGACCGCGCCCTCGTCGAGGACCAGCGGGATCTCGGTGCAGCCGGCGATGATTGCGCCCGCGCCGCGGGACGCGAGCGCCTCGGCCAGGGCAGCCATCTCGCGCCCGGTCGCCTGCGTCTGCTTGCCGCCCTTGATGGTCTTGATCAGCGCCATGAGGGCGCGAAGCTCTTCGCTGGTCGGCAACTCGGCGGCAAGACCCGCCGCGTCGAGCCCGGCCTGGTAAATGCCGGACTGCAGGCAGCCGTCGGTCGCCAGCACGCCGATGCGCTCCGCGCCCGGTGCGCGTTCCTGAGCCGCGGCGACCGAGACGCCGATGATGCTGATCAGCGGGATGTGTGTCGCCGCGAGGATCTCGTCCTCGAACACGTAGGCCGTGTTGCAGGGGATCACGAGGAAGTCGGCGCCGCCGGCTTCGAGCCCTGCAGCCATGGCGGCGAGCACCGGGCCCGGGTCGTCGCCGCCGGCGAGGATCGCATCCTGCCGGTTGGGCACGTGCGGGTTGTGGTCGACGAGCATGCGCAAGTGATCCTGGTCGCGACTCGCATCGGTCAACGCGATGACTTTCGCCATGAAGTCCACGGTCGCTTCGGGGCCCATGCCGCCGAGGACGCCGGCTGTTTTGAGTGCCTTATCCATACCCGCTATTTAACAGGAAGCGGGCACCTCTATGCTAGAAGTAGCCGTGTAGCTCGAGGAAGAACTCGTCCCGGTTCTGTGCATCCACCTGCGGGATGCCGTCGTAAACCCGCACCCCGGCGCGCCCCTGCAGGAATTGCATCGGCGAGTACTCGTACACGAGGCTATAGCGCACCTGGTGGTCCTCGTCGATGTCCTCGTTGGGGTCGAAGTACTCGTACGTGACCTTCAGGTTGTGGCCCCTCATGAACAGCCAGTTGCCCTCCACGAGGCCGGCGAGCGCATCCTGCTCACCGCCTGCGGGCAGATCGTCGGTGATCCGGTCGACCTCGGCCAGCCAGGCGATCGGGCCGGTTCTCAGGCCTGCGAAGGCCCCGTACATCTGCCGGTCCCCGAGATCGCTGTCGTTTGCATTGAGGCTCAGGCCCACGCGCCAGCGGTTGAGGACGTAGTTGCCGACGAAGCTCACCTGCTTGCCGGTATCGTTCTCGGAACCGCCGCCGCTGCCGTTCGTCACCGACAGGATTGTCGACCAGGCGCCGCTCTCGTAGCCGACCTGCACGCCGCGATCGGGGTTATTGAAATTGATGCCGGTGGCCTGCCGGACGAATGCCGAGTCGTCCTCGAGACGCAGTCCGTAGGGCAGGAAGAACTGCCCGGCCGCGAGGTGCCAGTTGCCGCTGCCGCTCCGGACCTTGACGTAGGCTTCGCGGTTGAGGCTGCCGCCGGGTGCAACCTGCTGGTCTACATAGACGGAAAGCCGCTCCGGGATGACGGTGGCCTCGAAGTACAGGGTCGCCCGCCTGACGTCGAACTCGGAGAGCTCTTCCTGGTTCGGCGTATCGACGTAGAGATACTCGCCCCGCACGTTGCCGCCGACACCGAACCATTTCGAGATCTGGCCGGTCCACAGCTCGCCGTCGCCGACGCGCTGTGCCGGCATCTCGGTCTGTGCGTAAGCGTTGCCGAGCGCATTGCGCTTGCCACCGCCGCCCGGGTGAGTGTGACAGGCAGAACATTGCAGGCCCTTGTAGATCGCGATGTAGGGTTCGGCACTGGCAACCGGCACGGCAAGGATGGCCAGCAGTGCCAGTGGCGTCAGTAGTTTATTGAGTCGCATCATTTGTAATCCATTCCCGTATGTCGTCAATCAGGCCCTGGTCGAGCGGCGGTGCACCAAGGGGCATCCGCGCGCCTGCTGCAGCGGTTCCTTCGATCTTCTGTACGAGGTAGCTGTCGTCCGGATTGCCGGGCTCGACACGCAGCAACTCGGGAACTTCGTTACTCGGCACGTCGACCAGGTTGTCGAAACTGAACCCTTCATCGAGCCGCAGCTCCTGTGGAGGATCCTCCCCCGTATGGCAGCCGGCCGTCGCGCAGCTCGGCGTAAAGACCGCGGCCTGGATAGCGTCGAGCGTGGCGCCGGAACTCGGCGTGGTGACGGTAAAGGTCGCCTGGAAATCGCCACCCTGGACCCCGTCGCCGGACGGGAATGTGCCCGAGAACTCACCATCGAGGGCGTTGGCATCGATATCGAGGACGATGGACGGGCCGGAGCCGAGCAGGCGGACCCTGTAGGTATCGTCCGCCAGCGCTACGCCCGTCAGGTCGAATGTTGCGCTTGTCGCCGCCATCGCGGGGGTCGTGATAGCCGCAGCGACGACTGCTGTCTCATTGCCGTCACCGAAGGTGCCGTCGCCACCGCTGGCTTCCAGCAGGAACGTGTTTGCGTTCACCGTGGACCCGTCCAGCTCCCGGTCAAAGGTCGCACCGATCTCGCCAGGAGCCAGCCCGTCGCTGCCCGGCTCCGGCGCGAGCGAGGTAACCCGTATCGGGTCCTGCGAAGCGGCGCGGTCGTCCAGCGCGCCATCCGTAATCCACTGGCGGATCACGTCGATCGTTGCCTGCGGCAACGGCGTGGCGTTGAGGGGCATCTGTGCGCCAGCCGACGCCGAGCCTTCGAGCTTCTGGACCAGGTAGCTGGCACCCGGATCTCCTGGCGCGACGCGCAGTACTCCCGGATCTTCCGAACTGGCGACATTGACGAGCATCGCGTAGCTCACGGGCTCCTCGAGTCGCAGCCCCTGGGGTGCCCCGGCGCCCTGGTGACAGCCCGCAGTGGCGCAGGAGGGCGTAAATACATTCGCCTGGATTGATGAAAAACTCGCTTCCAGGGGTGGCGGGACCTCGAGGCCGGTGCCATCACCGCCGTCGCATCCACCCAGCGCCGACGCTGCTAGAATCAGGCAGAGTGCTGCCCGTACCGCGGAGCGTACATGCCACATGAGTTGTTCCTCTCGCGTTTGGGGAGTTCAGGTGTAGGTGCGGGTAACGGGGCCCAAAGGTTCAAGACGACCGAGAATGAACTATTTCGGGCCAACCGGGCACTTACGCAGAACTCCAGCAGCACGATATCGGCACGGAATATGGGCAGATTTCAGAGAGCATCGGGGGGTACGGGACGCGACTCGAAGGATCGCGCCCTGCTCGAGGGCATCGCCGACGAAGACCGCGATGCCCTGGCGGAGCTTTACGCCCGATACCACGCGAGGCTGTTCAAGTTCGTATTTCGCTTGACGCGATCGCACACCGCGTCGGAAGAACTCGTTAATGACATCATGTTCGCCGTGTGGCGGAGCGCGCGGAATTTCCGTGGCGACTCCAGACCCTCGACCTGGATATTCGGCATTGCCTATCGGCAGGCCCTGAAGCGCCTGTCGCGCAAGAAACTGTCGATTGCCTCGTACTTCGAAGTCGAGCAGGTGCCGGATAGCGACGGCCGGTCGCTGGAGCAGGAGGACTGGGTGCGCCGGGGGCTCGACACGCTGCCGCCGACGCAGCGCCTCGCGGTGGAACTGGTGTTCTACCTGGGGCTTTCGTACGAGGAGGTGGCGGCGGTCTCGGACTGCCCCGTCAACACGGTCAAGACCAGGATGTTTCACGCGAGACGCAAGCTGCGGCAGGAACTGCAGGCTTCAGCGAGCGTAGCCGACTCGCAGGGAGAAGACAGGTGAACCAACCCCAACACGCGATCGATCATGAAGAGCTGGCAGCCCTGTTGCCGTGGTACGTGAATGAGACGCTCGACGAACCCGAGCGCACACGCGTGCAGCGCCACGTCGAGCAATGCGCGACGTGCCGGGACAACGTCGACATGCTCTCCGAGGTACGGCGCGCCGTGCGCAGTGGTTCGCCGGCGCCGCTCGTCCCGCAGCCCGATACCGAGCGCCTGCTCTCGGCGCTGGAGAAGAACGCCCGGCCCGGGCTGCGCCGCACCTGGCCGTTGATCGCGGCCGCCGCAACCGTGGCCGCCGTCGCCATGGCGGTCGCCTGGCAGCTCGCACCGCGACCCGCGGACCCGCCCGCGATGTTCGAGACGCTGACGTCGGCTGGTGCCGAGCAGTCCATTAACTACGTGCTCGAAGTCCGATTCATGCCCGATACGTCGGGCGATTCGCACAGCACGTTCTTCGAATCGATCGGCGTTGGCCAGCTTGCAGCGCCGATGAGCAGCCACGTCTATCGCGTCGCGCTGGGGCTCGGGCCCGTGTCGCTGGCCGAACTCGAGCAATACTCGGATGAGATCGAAGCGCGCCCCGAAGTCGCATCGGCGCGCTTCGTCGCCGTGCAGCTGCCGGTGGAGTAGGACCGTGATCAGCCGCCTCGCTGTCCTGATGGTCGCTGTCGCAGTGTGCGCTCCAGCCGTTGTCCTCGCACAGGACAAGGATCCCGAACGCGACATTCTCGTGACCTTCGAGAATTCCGCCGCGAAGACTTCGACCGTGAGCGCGCCCTACCGGGCACGCATGCGCTATACGATTTCCGCGGAGGCGCGCCGGCACGCAGACTCGGTTTCGAAAGAGTACGGTCTGCAGCAGGTCGCGCACTGGCCGATCCGCTCGTTGTCCGTCTACTGCTTCGTTTATCGAGTCGCAACAAACGCGGACCGCGAACGAGTCATCGCAGCCCTTCGCAGAGATGCCAGGGTCGAGTCGGTACAGCCTCTCAACGTATTCGAAACCAGCGTCACCGCAGACGACGCGTATGACGACACCTACGCGGAGCTGCAACACGGCCTGGAATCGCTCAGCCTCAATGCAGCGCATCGTCACTCGCGTGGCAGGGGGGTGCGCATTGCCGTCATCGACAGCAACGCCGATACGCGACATGAAGACCTGAAAGGGCGAGTCCGGCGGGTCGAAGACTTTGCCGGCGACGCTCCCGGCATCGACCGCAACCACGGCACGGCGGTGACCAGCATCATTGCAGCACGCACGAACAATGCGAAGGGCATTGTCGGGGTCGCCCCGGAGGCGAAGCTGGAGCTGTACGTGGCTTGCTGGTTGCAGGAAGATTTCGAGACGGCCGTATGTGACAGTTTCACCCTTGCACAGGCGCTCGACACGTTACTCGAGAAGCCGCCAAACGTGCTTAATCTCAGCCTTGCCGGCCCCGAGGACGGGCTGGTGCGGCGGCTGCTGCTCGAGGCGCATCGTCGCGGTGTCGTCGTGGTTGCCGCCGATCCCAGGGCCACCGCCGGGAACCAGGTCTTCCCGGCCAGCATGGCGCAGGTGATTGCGGTCGGCAGCAGCAGCGCGGGCGCCCCGGAACGCGGCGATTCGATCTTTGCGCCCGGCGACCAGATCCTGGTCGCGGTACCGGACGACAACTACGATTTCCGCTCCGGCAGCTCGCTCGCCGCGGCGCACGTTAGTGGCGTAATCGCGCTCCTGCTTGCTATCGCCCCGGATGCCGATATGTCTGCGATCCGAACCGCGTTACGGCAATCGCAGGCGAGCACAGACGATGGCCGCGTATCCGTGAATGCATGTGCCGCACTGAGGATCAACGACCCGTCGCTGAGCTGCGGCAGCTGATTGCGGCTAGAAAACCACGCGCAAGCTCAGGACGACGCGTGCGTCAGCGTTGTCCGGGGTGCTGACGATGAATACCGAACCGCTCGTGTCGTGGTAGCGAAGGTCGACACTCAATCGATTCTGGGGCCAGG
>JAAUYE010201310.1_pt1 | contig 10963 bp, 6 predicted proteins | sample 7278081 | NCBI WGS metagenome assembly JAAUYE01 (sample SAMN14350131, study PRJNA611818) | marine sediment metagenome | isolation source: surface marine sediment (0.6m) | place: French Polynesia: Moorea | collected 2018-08
CCTACAGTTCGGCCCTGCTCGAGTACACCGACCAGCAGCTGGTTTACCTGCCGATGGAAGGCAGCGAAGCCGACGGTAAGGTCGTTGTCAGGGTCGAAATCGAGCAGCCGGGCGGCTTCCCGATCCCGATCAGCTATAGCCTGCGACTGGGGGAAGATGGCTGGAAGGTGTTCGATATTAGCGTCGATGAAGTGAGCCTGGTGACCAATTATCGGTCGAGCTTCGCGCGCGCGATCAAGAAAGACGGTGTCGACGGCTTGATCAAGACCCTGCAGGATCGTAATCAGGAGTAGCGGAGACTCGGCCGACAGGCCTTTCTGCTCATTGGCAGTTCCAGCACTGCTTGAAAAGGTTTAACCAGTGTTCGGACCAGCGGTTTAAAAGCGGTAAATTTCGGAAATTTCCTGTTAGAATGGCCGCCCCTGTATTTCGTGGTAGTACATGAACAAGTTAATCATCAAAGGCGGCATTCCGTTATCGGGCCAGGTACGTATTTCCGGCTCCAAGAATGCCGTATTGCCGATTCTGGCTGGTACCCTGCTGGCCGACAGCCCGGTGATTATCCGTAACGTCCCGCACCTGCACGACGTCACTACCACGATGGAGCTGCTCGGCCGTATGGGCGTGCTGCTCACGATTGGCGAAAAGATGAGCATCGAGATCGATCCCACCTCGCTGGAAAATACCTTCGCGCCTTACGAGCTGGTCAAGACCATGCGCGCGTCGATCCTGGTGCTGGGCCCGTTACTGGCGCGCTACGGCGAGGCCGAGGTGTCACTGCCCGGCGGCTGCGCTATCGGTGCGCGCCCGGTGGATATGCACCTTAGCGGGCTCGAGGCCATGGGTGCCGATATCGATGTCGAGCAGGGTTACATCAAGGCGCGCTGTAAACGCCTCAAGGGCGCCCGGATCGTCATGGACCAGGTCACCGTGACCGGCACCGAGAACCTGATGATGGCGGCCAGCCTGGCGGATGGCACGACCATAATTGAGAATGCGGCGCGCGAGCCGGAGGTAGTCGACCTGGCGGATTTTATCAACGCAATGGGCGGCCGGGTCGAGAATGCCGGCAGCGACCTGATTACCATACATGGTGTCGAACGCCTGAGTGGATGCGATTACTCGGTGCTGCCGGACCGTATCGAGACCGGCACCTACCTGGTCGCGGCGGCGATTACCGGCGGTAAGGTTTTGATCAAGCATACCGATCCACGACTGCTGGACGCGGTGCTCGCCAAGCTCGAAGAATCAGGGGCGATGATCGATATCGGAGACGACTGGATCGAGCTGGATATGGAGGGACGCAAGCCCCATGCGGTAAACATCCGGACCGCGCCTTACCCCGGATTTCCGACCGATATGCAGGCCCAGTTCTGTGCCCTCAACGCCATTGCCGAAGGCACCGGCTCGGTTACCGAGACCGTGTTCGAAAACCGCTTCATGCATATCCAGGAATTCATGCGGCTGGGTGCCAATGTTCATCTGGAGGGCAACACGGTAATCATTCAGGGCGTCGATGGATTGAACGGCGCGCAGGTCATGGCGACCGATTTGCGCGCCTCCGCCAGCCTCATCCTGGCCGGCCTGGTGGCCCAGGGAGAAACCGTGGTCGATAGAATTTATCATATCGATCGCGGTTACGATCATATCGAAGAGAAGCTCGCCGGTCTCGGCGCACAAATCCAGCGCGTTCCCAACTGAGTTCCGTGACCAAGGAATTAACCATAGCGCTCGCCAAGGGGCGGATTCTCGATGAGACCCTGCCGCTGCTGGCGCGCGCCGGGATCGAGCCCGCGGACGACCTGGCGACCAGTCGCAAGCTCGTGTTTGCCACCAATCGTAAAGACATCAAGCTGGTGCTGATCCGCTCCGCCGATGTCGCGACCTATGTCCAGTACGGCGCCGCCGATCTTGGGGTCGCGGGCAAAGATGTGCTGCTGGAGCATGGCGGGGAGGGCCTGTACGAGCGTCTGGATCTGAAGATTGCTCCCTGCCGCCTGATGACGGCGGGTTTCGCGGAGCGGTCGCTGCCGCGGACGCGTCTCAAGGTGGCGACCAAGTATCCCCGGATTACGCGACAGTTCTTTCTCGATCAGGGGCGCCAGGTCGAATTGATCAAGCTTTACGGGTCGATGGAACTCGCTCCCGTGGTCGGTCTCGCGGATATCATCGTCGACCTGGTCGATACCGGCAACACGCTCAAGGCTAATGGGCTAATCCCGCTGGATCACATTATGGATATCAGTTCGCGGCTGATTATCAACCGCGCCTCGCTGAAGATGAAAAACCAGCCGATCCGGGAGCTGGTGGACAAGATCGAAGCGGCGGTGGAATGACTTTTAAAATCAAACGACTCGACAGCGGTGATCGCGATTTCCAGCCCGCCCTGGAGCGGCTGCTTGCCTGGGATTCGGTTTCCGACGAGGCCGTCTTCACCACGGTCAACCAGGTGTTGCGCGCAATCGAGGCCGATGGTGATCGAGCGTTGCTAGAATACAGCCGACGTTTCGACGCACTGGAAGTCGACTCGGTGACGCAGCTTGAAATGCCGTTAAGCCGGCTACAGCAGGCCTACCAGCAGATTGACGCGGCGGATCGCAACGCGTTGGAGCAGGCCGCGGCTCGAATCCGCAGCTATGCCGAGCATCAGAAGATGGAATCCTGGGAGTACACCGAAGCGGACGGTACGCTGCTGGGTCAGCAGGTTAGTCCGCTGGATCGGGTCGGCCTGTACGTGCCCGGCGGCAAGGCGGCTTATCCTTCCTCGGTGCTGATGAACGCTATTCCGGCGGCCGTGGCCGGCGTCGGGGAACTTGTAATGGTGGTGCCGACGCCCGGGGGCGTGGTCAACGAACTGGTGCTCGCGGCGGCCCATATCGCCGGGGTCAACCGGGTGTTCACCATCGGCGGCGCGCAGGCGGTCGCGGCGCTTGCCTACGGTACCGAGACCGTGCCCGCGGTCGACAAGATAGTCGGGCCGGGAAACATCTACGTGGCGACCGCCAAGCGTATGGTGTTCGGCACGGTCGGCATCGATATGGTCGCGGGTCCGTCTGAAATCCTGGTCATTTGCGACGGCCAGACCGATCCTGACTGGATCGCGATGGATCTTTTCTCGCAGGCCGAGCATGACGAGGACGCCCAGGCGATTTTGTTGTCACCGGATGCCGCGTTTCTGGATGCGGTTCAGCAAAGTATCGAGCGCTTGCTCGCCGAAATGCCGCGTAAGCAGATCATCGACCGGTCGTTGAGTTCGCGTGGCGCGTTGATCAAGGTAGCGGATCTCGACGAAGCGGTCGAGGTCGCCAATTTCATCGCGCCCGAGCATCTCGAACTATCGGTCGAAAACGCGCAGGAATTGGCGCGTTCGATTCGCCATGCCGGCGCCATTTTTCTGGGCCGCCATACCGCCGAGGCGCTGGGCGATTACTGTGCCGGCCCCAACCACGTACTGCCGACTTCGCGTACCGCACGCTTTTCGTCACCGCTTGGCGTTTACGATTTTCAGAAGCGTTCCAGCCTGATCGGTTGCTCGCCTCAGGGCGCGTCCGATCTCGGCAAGATTGCCTCGACGCTGGCGCGTGGCGAGGGTCTGGTCGCCCACGCCCGCTCGGCTGAAAGTCGGATCAAGTCCGACGATGGCGCCTAGATCCTTGCGTCGATAACCAGTTCGATCGTTTGGTTAAAATTCGCGGGGATTGAACCGGACAAGCGCTCGTAGTCGCCCGGATGTCTCCTGGCGTTCCCCGTCGCGGATATCCTGGCCCCGACGATAACGCTCTCGGCGGACGAAATGGTCCTTTCGGCCGTCATGGCATGGTTGTCATTAAGTGCTATTTCAAACGGAAGCTCGTCTACTCGCTTGCGAACAACCGCTAGTGGCGGCCCCGGATTTTTCACCGAGCGCGCAAAGACAAAGACCGCGGCGTCGGGCGCTATTTGTTTTGTCAAAGCCGGGTCTAGTGACACTTTTAGTTTCAAACCTGTCGCTTCATTGGCGCCCGGCGGGTTAGCCGTGGTATTGCCGAAGCCTGTTGACTGGGCTGCAGCCGTATTGATCCGGGAATCGCGAAAATTGATCGACGAACCGAACCTGTCGTTAGCCAGGCCTTGCTGGCTGAAAGCGTCGATGCGAGGCACCGGTTGCCAATCGCCGCTGTATCCCAGGGAACGGGCCTTCTCGAACGCCTCGTTCGCTGGTTCGAGCTGGTTCAGATGAAAATAGGACTTCGACAGCAATATCCACCCGTCGACGTCGTTGGGTCGGTTTTCCAGGCGTTGCTTCAGGCCGACCAGTAACACGTCTACCGGTGCGGCGCTGGCGGCTGGTGCTTCGTTGCCCGAACTCGGAATGAATGGCTGCGAGGCCTTGAACTCGCTCATCAGATCCTGCCCTGCAGGGCTGGATAATCGGGAAACCGCAACATAGGCGCCGACAGCAATCATCACGAACACCAGGCTAATGGCGGTCTTCAATCTCATCGAGGATTCAGGAGTCATTTGATCAGGCTCTTCGATTGTTGGGGGAAGTTGTCAGTGCGAGAAATGACTAACCAATGTCGGTATCGCGCTTCGATATTGATTCCCATGCATTAAAGCTTTCTCGCATCATCTTTGCCAGGTACCGCACAGCTAATCTAGAACCCACTGGCGCTAACCCGGTGACAGCCGCTACCGCCGCAATTCTTGTTTTGCTCAACGGTGCCATTGCTGCCGCCGATGTGGCTGGCCTCGCGTTCGAAGTTATTCGCATGACAGGCCGCGCAGAAGGGTGCGTACCGGGCGAAGGGCCAGGGTATCGTGGCGCTTATGGTCGGGCCGTGACAGGCATTACAGCCCGGGTCGCGGCGGTGATCGCCCGGGTAATTCCCATTCGGGTCATGGCTGAAGATGGCCGGCGCCCAGCCGTTCGTGGTATGACATACGTCGCATTGCTCAGTAGTGGACAAATGCGTGGGAACCGCGTTTATCTTTCCAGTCGCGTCATTGCCATTATGGCAAGTGTCGCAATTATTGGCACTGCCGGCGTCGTGCGTCCAGCTGCCGCCAACGAAGGTTGCGGTAGTGTGACAGGAAGAGCAATCCAGGCTGGTCGGGAGATGGGTGGGCACCGCATCGACCTTGCCCCTGGCGGTATTGCCGTCATGGCAGGACTCGCAATTGTTGACGATGCCGGTATGGTCGAAAGTCGCCGGGACGAAGCCGCTCGTAGTATGGCAGACGCCGCAATCCTGGCTGGTTTCGACGTGGCCGGCTTTCTTCGGCGTGGCGAAACCAACGGCGTGACAGGAGGCACAGTTATCGACGATGCCGACGTGATCGAAGCTTGCCGGCCTGAATCCCGTGGTCTGATGGCAGTCGACGCAGTCGCCGTTTGTCGGCACATGGTTGTTGTGCTTGCCCTGGGCGAAAAAGCCGTCGTGACAGGTTCCGCAGTTATCGACGATGCCCTGGTGTTCGAACCTGGCATTGGCAAAGGCCGTGGGCGTGTGACAGGCCGAGCAATCCTGCGTGATCGGAATATGCGGTGGATTGGTCTTGGCACTGGTACCGGTTGCATCGGTACCATTGTGGCAGGACGCGCAATTATCGACGATGCCGTCATGGTTGAATACGGCCGGTTTAAAGGCACCGCCGGCGGTATGACAGACGCTGCAATCCTCCGTCGTTGGCACATGGTTCGGTTTGGCGATCTTGCCGATCGCATCGCTGCCGTTATGGCAGGAATCGCAGCGGACGGCCAGCACCGCCGGATCGGTATGGTCGACAAACGCATCTGCAAAAGCCGTCGTGTTATGACATACCACGCAGTCCGAAGAGGTTGCCGGGTGCGGCGGACTGGGTGTCTTGCCCCTGGCGCCGAGCGCCACAAAGCCCGGGCTGCCGTCGTGACAGGATGAGCAATTGCCGCTGATATCGAGGTGCGCAAATGTCGATGGTTGAAAGCCGGCTACCGTATGGCAAACGTCACAATCCTGCGCGGTCGGCAAATGATTGGCCGCCTTGGTCAACGTCGGATCAGCGGGGAAAAATCGGTCGATGTGGCAGCCTTCGCAACCGTTGCTGATGGCCGGATGCAGCGTGGCAAGAAACGTTGACGACGCAAATCCTCCCGCGCTGGTGTCGTTGTGACACTGGCTGCATTGATTGATCGCGGGGATATGGTTCGGCTTCTTGCCGATGGCTCCGGCCGCGACATAATCGGGGCTGCCGTTGTGGCAGCTTTCGCAATTGCCGCTGATACCGACGTGTGCGAAATTCAGCGCGGGCTTGAACGGCGCACTCGTGCTGTGGCAAACAATGCAATCCTGGGTCGTCGGGATGTGGCTTACCGCCTTGCCTGTGCTGATGTTACCGTCGTGGCAGGACAGGCAATTGCTGGAAATGCCCGCGTGGCTGAATATCGCGCCGCTAAAGGTCGTGGTGCTGAAATGACAGTCCGCGCAGTCCTGGTTATCGGGAGTCGTCGGAATGTGATGAAATGGCTTGCCCGCGCTGATCACATCGTTATGGCAGTTCGTGCAGTTCATCGTTACCCCGGCGTGATCATAGGTGCCGGTGGCAAAGGTTCCCGGGGTATGACAAGAGCTACAATCCAGTACGGTCGGCATGTGGGCGTAAGTCGGGGTGCTCGGAGGCATTCCCCTTGCCGTTCCTGACCCATCGGCGATATGGCAGGCGACGCCACAATCGCTGACGATGCCGCTATGGTCGAAAATTGCGTCAGCAAAGCTTTCGGTGTTATGACAGGTGCCGCAATCGTCGCTGGTACTCGGGTGCGGAGGCGTAGGTGTCTTGGCGGGTGCGTTAATACTGGTACCCGGATTGTGGCAGGATTCACAGGATTGCAGGCTTGCCTCGACCAGGCGATGGTTGAAGATGCCGCCCATGTCGAAACTCACGATACTATGACAAACATCGCAGTCGACCGCCGTTATCGGGTGGCCGGTTGGCTGGCCAACCGCCGAGACGCCGTGACAGGAATCGCAGGTGATGCCGGGTCCAACTACCGCGGGGCCGCTGTGATCGGGATAGGCCCCGAGGAAACTCGTTGTTGTATGACAGAATCCGCATTCGGAGGTGGTCACCGGATGGGTACCGGGCGGCGTGTCGTCGAGGGTTGGCGTTTTACCCCTCGATACGATGCCATTGTGGCAACCGGAGCAAGTGCGGGAGATACCCGTGTGATCGAAACTACCGTCGGGCGCAAGCGCCAGAAAGCTCGCGGTGTTGTGGCAGTCGTCGCATTCGGCATTGGTTTGCGGATGAAATTCGGATTTGCCGACAGCCAGCACGCCGTTGTGGCACCCGCTACAATTGCCAAACACTTCCAGGTGGTCGACCTGGGGAGTAGTCGACCAGGCCAGTGGGGTATGGCAGGTCTCGCACATGTTACTGGTGGCAATGTGACTCCGGGATTTGCCAGGAATCGCAAGGAAATCATCGTTGTGGCAGTTCAGGCAGCTTGACGATAACCCCTGGTGGAAAAAAGGCCCGGTAGGCCGCTCGGGTGAGACGGTTGCCACTACCAGTTGAACGGCGCGTGCGCTGGAAACGCTCCCGGCGCTGACCACCAGTTGTACCCTGTAGCTTCCCCTGGCATCGGCGACGAAGCTGGGATTTCTCGAAGTGGGGTTACTCAACACCGCATCGCTGCCATCGGGTCGGGAGGCAAGCGACCATCGGAAACTTAATGGTTCCGCTAAGGTCGTGAACGAATTATTGTCGCTCAGTATCGCCGTCTGGCCGACACGGACCGCGACGATGGGGCCCGTTCTTGCAACAGTTTCGCTAGTCCGGTTGGCGCTGGTTGCGGCTTGTTCGTCGATATCGCTACCCGCGCCTCCGCCACAGCCAGCGATCAGCAAGGCGATTGCTCCTGCGAACAGGTAGCTGATTAGTTTCGGGGTCGTCCTTGGTTTTCCCATGGTTGTGTATCGCGCTCTTAATTCCTTGAAATATTGAATTTATTTCTAAAATTTATCTTTCCGAACAATCGAATTTGCCGATGATGCGAGTCGGGATCCAGATTGTTCTTTAATCCGTTAATGGGAATTTTATCCCACGAAATTGACTTTTAAAATGTTAATAATGCGCAAAAGTAAGTGCCTGAAATGACTCTAACGGCAGCTGCCGTAGCGTCTGCTACCGTTCATAAGTTAAAACGGGCATTTGGTCAGAATTCTGCTGCTTGACCGTGACTGGTGGCGGATTTGCCAGCTGCTAGTTACCGCCGTGCAGACGTTGCGAACGGCGACAAGATCCTGGCCACGCCGTGACTATCGCGATTAGCGAATCATGCTGCTGGCCGTGAATCGCCGAGTTGCGCTGGCTGTCGGCCTGGTCGCCGCTTAGGTCAGAAGTAATAGATATAACCGACATATAGCGAGTAAGCGATCTGCTGGTCGAAATCGGGGAGATCGAGATCCGAATACTCGATGCCGAGATCGGCCTCGAGATGCAGTTTTCTGGTGGTGCGGTACTTCAGCTTGATAGCGGGTCTTAAGATAGTTTGATCGAGGCCATTGCTTTCGCTGCGCCGAAAATCCAGCTGCACTCTCGGATCGTAGGTTATGCCCCCATTGCCCTCGAATCTGCTGCGCAAACGAAATGACTGGATCTCGCTGGTATCCGAGTCCGATAGTCGGACACCGATCGTGGTGTAGTCATTTGTAGAAAAAAAATTCACCACGGAGTAGGCGAGCGATACCTGCAGCTCCTCGGTTGACGGTATCGCCTCGACACCCCCGGAGGCGGTGGTTGCGTCCAGGTCGAAATACGAGAAATCGAAGGTTAGTTGCCGGTCGCTGTCGAGGGAGTGAGTAGCGACAAAATACAGGCTGTTGCTGATGCTGGTTCGATCCTGGGCCAGTTGGTAAATTTCGTCGTCGGTGTAAATGTCTTTGAGTTCGTCGATCGATTTTGCTGCTTGTCCCTGCAGCGCGGAAGCGGTGGTTAGTATCGGCGCATTAACCCGGGCGAGGGTCAGGTTGAAACTCCATTGCGGATCGTAGCGATAGTTGGTAATGAAGGTGACATTATTCAAATCCTCGTAGAAAACGTCATAGTCGACAATGCCGTAAACGAAACCGAGATCGCTGCGCAGTTGAAATTCGCTGCCGATGGCCTGCCTGTCGGTAAGCTCCGAGATTTCCTGGTTTATCAGGTACAGGTTTACATCGAGCCATTCGTATGGGTTTAGATCGAGATTGGCGCCAATCAGCGGATTATCGCTCTCGATACCCTCGAAAGGAGATTGCGCCAGGGTTCCGAGAAAGTAACTGGCCTGGTAACCACTGCTCGACAAATCGGCGTAGGTGAAACCATCGAATCGTCCCAGAACACCTGTTACCGTTCGGTGCTGGCGTCCCCCGATCACTCGAAATTCATCCCTGGCATAACTCACGCTGGCGCTGGAAATCCTGTTATCGCTCTGATCTTCCAGCAGGTCGGCGACGAGTCCTGCGTCGATCTCGAAGGATAGCGTATCGGCTTCCCTGCGCCGCTGGATCTGCAGATCGACATCGGTAACCAGCACCTCGTTGACTTCCTCAGAACTCTCCCGAGGTCGATCGATCACGTCATTCCGATAATACTGCTGCAGCGCGCCGCGAAAAATCCAGTTGTTCTCGTCGACTTCCCTGTCGGCCCCCGGCAGCCTCGCCTTGGGGTCGAGGCTCATGGTGCGTATGCCTTCCAGGCGACTGGCTATTCGCGCTTTTTCTTCCGCTGGAGGATCGGTGTCGAGTAAGGTCTCGTAAAGACTTATGGCCTGGGCGTACTTTCCCTGCCGCTCGCGGGCAGTCCCTGCAAGCTCGAGCGCCGCTCGTACCTGGTCCAGGCTACCCCGGTTCAGGATTCGGTCGGTTGTCGTGATTACGCGAGTATAATCCTGGTCGAGAAACTGCTGTCTTGCCCGGGCCAGCAATTGTTCGGCGGTCTCGGGGACAATCGTAGCGGGCTCGACTTTCCCTTCGTCGCCGACATTCTTTAGAAACGCGTCCAGGCCTTGTCGCTCAGCCTCCGTCCTGAGATAGACCCAGGCATTTGCGAAAGTCGGCTTCAGTTTATTAAGTACCGCCTCGGCATCGACGGCGTTTCTGTAATTCCCGATTACCAGTCGGAAGTAAATTATTCCGTCTACCTTGACCCTGGTTTGATAAACAAAGTAATCCTGCAGGGCTCGGCGGGTATTACCCGGTAGACTTTCGAAGCGTTGCCTGCTCGATGTGATTACGATGGCACCGGGTTGTGCCTGCGTCGCCTGTGGCGGGTTTGCGAACAGGTTTTCGACGGCGATGAATTCATAGCCGGCCGCCAATGCATCGACTGGAAGAACCAGGCAGAGACCGGCCCAGGCGAGGCAAAAAAGAAAGTTCCTGATTCCGCTACCAGGCATTCGAACTAATCTTCAGGTCGCGCAGGGTGACGGCCGAAAGCCCGATCGTCGGCGGATCTGTTTTTTTGAACTCCGCATCCACGGTCGAGTAGCTCAGGGCCGGGTTGCAGGCGTTTTTCGATTGAAAGGAACTCGTCGTATGCACTCGGTAGACCCCACTATGGGAAAGCTGGAGTCCAGCCGCTTACGCTATGGCAGAGCGAGCAGTCGTCGCTGGAGGGAATGTGTGTCGCGTTCTTGCCGCTAGCGACGACGCCATTATGGCAACTAAAACAGGTTCCGAGCACCGAGCCATGATCGACTCTCGTTACCGGGGTCCAGTCGGACGTGCGATGACAATCCTCGCAGCTCGAGGTAGAGAGTATATGGCCGGCGTTTTTCGTTTCAGCGATAGAACCGTTATGGCAGAGGACGCAATTGCTGACGATACTGATATGGTAGAACTTCCAGTTGAAAGTTGTATGGCAGTCGTCGCAGGTATTGCTGCTCGGAACATGCCCGGGATTTTTACCCCCCGAAATGACGCCGTTGTGGCAACTCGCGCAGCTGCCGATTACCACTGAG
>JAAUYE010148573.1_pt1 | contig 10950 bp, 7 predicted proteins | sample 7278081 | NCBI WGS metagenome assembly JAAUYE01 (sample SAMN14350131, study PRJNA611818) | marine sediment metagenome | isolation source: surface marine sediment (0.6m) | place: French Polynesia: Moorea | collected 2018-08
CCCGTTGGCTTCAGGACTGCAAGCTGCGCGAGGATTCGACCAGATACGGCGAGAGGCGCCGCAACAACGATAACGTCAAAATCAACGCCGGCATCGGTCCAGTTCCTGTACTGCCCGGGTGCATCTTCGACGGCGGAATCGGCGACGGCCGTTGCGAATCCCTGCGACGCAAAGAAATCCACGAACCAGCGACCCATCTTGCCGGCGCCGCCGATCACGAGCGCGCGGCGTCCGTCTCCCTTGCCCTCGGCGATTACCCGATCGCGCTCCTGGCTCTCCAGCGAGGTGCGAATAAGCTGCTGCAGGATACTCTCGACGAGGTCCGGATCGACGCCCAGCTGCCTTGCCTGTTCGCGCCCCATGTCGAGCACATCTTTCTCGCGCGCGTAGTCGCGCGTTCCGGCCCCGGTGTCAAGTTTGGTCTTGCCGATATCGCCGACAATCTGCTGCCGTTCGGCGACGAGTTCCACGAGCCGCCGATCGACCGCAGAGAGCTTCTTGCGCAGTTGGTCCAGTGTCATGAAAAACCGGGTATTTCAAATACATCGAGAATCCCGTTTTACAGCAGACTCGTTCACAGTGAAAGCCGGCCCGACGATAATCGGGCCGGGCAACTGGCTCAGGTAACAGCTCGGGGCATTTCTAATGCCTGTACCTGCGCCGCTCGTACCTGTCGTGATGCCGATACGAATAGTGATTGTCGGCAAACCGTTGTGCACGACGATGCTTTCGCTTTACTTCGCGTTCCCTGTGGTAGATGTCGAATAACCGGTGCCAGGAGAGATGCCGATGATGGCGTAACCGCGTGTTGCGGTACCACTTTCGAAAGCCCCGGTCGCGCTTAAGCCAGTACGGCATGTGCTGCGGGCGCCGATGCTCGAGTCGATAGTAGGCCGACGGCGGGTAAGTTACGTGTACCTCGCTGTGGGCGACGGCCTCCGGCGCTTGAGTCAGTAACAGGCCGCTGGCGATCAGCGCTACAGTAATCGTCTTGTTCATATCCGTCTCCGCTTCCTCTTGTTGGTACGGCTCCACGATAAGCCGGTAAACATGAACGAGGAATGAAGGCAAGTGTCTGTTTTTGTTGGTTTTATGAACAGAACATGAATAGTGGATGAAACGGATCTGCGCGTTGACTGTCGCGCGCCAGACAATCGTGCGAATATTCGGCGATCAGATCTACACCCGTGATCGGAGTCATTTATCCATGAAGACACGTGCTGCCGTTGCCTGGGAAGCAGGCAAACCCCTCGAGATAGAAATGCTAGACCTTGAAGGACCGAAAGCCGGAGAGGTCCTGCTCAGAAACATAGCGACCGGCGTATGCCATACAGACGCGTTCACGCTGTCCGGAGAGGACCCGGAAGGCATCTTTCCGGCCGTGCTGGGGCACGAAGGTGGTGCGATCGTCGAAGACGTGGGTGCGGGCGTTACCTCGGTCGCCGTCGGCGACCACGTCATTCCCCTCTACACGCCCGAATGCGGCGAGTGCAGCTTTTGCACATCGGGCAAGACCAACCTGTGCCAGGCGATTCGCGCGACCCAGGGCCAGGGCCTGATGCCGGACGGCACGTCGAGGTTTTCGCACAACGGCAAAACCGTTTATCACTACATGGGAACCTCGACGTTCAGCGAGTACACGGTCCTGCCGGAGATCGCTGTCGCGAAGATCAGCAAGGACGCGCCGCTGGAAAAAGTCTGTCTGCTGGGCTGTGGAATCACTACCGGAATCGGCGCTGTATTGAATACCGCCAAGGTGGAGCCCGGTGCGACCGTTGCGGTGTTTGGCCTTGGCGGCGTGGGCCTGAGCGTCATACAGGGCGCAGGGATTGCGAAAGCGAGCAGAATCGTCGCCGTAGACATCAATACCGACAAGTTCGAGCTGGCCCGGCAGTTCGGCGCTACCGACACGGTCAACCCCAACGATCACGACGCGCCGATCCAGGACGTTGTCGTCGAGCTCACCGGCGGCGGCGTCGACTATTCCTTCGAGTGCGTTGGTAACACCGAGCTGATGCGATCGGCACTGGAATGCTGCCATAAGGGCTGGGGAGAATCAGTGATTGTCGGCGTCGCCGGCGCGGGGCAGGAAATCTCGACCCGGCCGTTCCAGCTTGTCACGGGGCGCGTCTGGCGCGGCACCGCGTTCGGCGGCTGCAAAGGCCGCTCGCAGCTGCCGGGGATGGTGCAGGAGTACATGGACGGCAAAATCAAGATCGACGAGTGCATCACGTATACGATGCCGCTGGACGACATCAACAGGGCCTTCGACCTGATGCACGAAGGCAAGAGCATCCGTTCTGTGATCCACTATTAGACTTGTGCCTCGTGCTGCATGACCCGGAAATAAATTGACCCAGATTGCCGTCGCGACAACCTCGCAGTCCGCTGCCGACGCGGCAAGGGAAGTTGCGGAAATTGGTGGCAACGCCGTCGACTGCGCGCTCGCCGCCGCGCTGTACTCGATCAATACCGAACCGGGCGTCTGCGCCCTGGGCGGCAGCGCCTTCGTTACCGTCTGGCGCGAAGACGGCGACCCGGTAACGATCGATGGCAATGTAGCGGTCCCCGGTGCCGGACTGGCTGACGAACAGCGGGGACGTGGCGCCGTCAGCGTAACGCTGAACTACGGCGGCGGCATTACAACGCTCGTCGGACCCGGTTCGGTCGCAGTGCCCGGGACGCTCGCGGCAATAGAACACACCTGGAAACGATTTGGCAGCGTACCCTGGCGTGCGATTTTTGAACCGACCGTGCGTGCCTGCAAGAACGGATTTCCGCTCCCCGCTGCGTGCCGCTACTATCTCGGGTATTCGGGCGACTGCATTTTCAATCGCAGCAGCGACGGATTCTCCGCGCTCCACCATGATGATGGGTCAATGCTCGACGTGGGTGAAACGGTCATCGTGCCACATCTCGCCGCGAGCCTCGAAGCTATTGCCGACGAAGGTGCACGCATCTTTTACGAAGGTGAAATCGCGACTGCGATTGCCTCACATTGCCAGGACGGCGAAGGCATGCTGACCGCTGAGGACCTACGCACCTACCGTGCGACGGAGCGAGCGCCGATGCGAATCGACATCGGCAACTGGTCGATTGCGAGCACTCCGCCGCCGGCCGTTGGCGGCAGCATGCTGGCCGCGATGATCCTGGCGTGCTCGAATCTGTCGGACGACCGCTGGACACGCGACGCCCTGTCGCAGCTCGTGCATTCGCAGCGAGCTTGTCTCGATTTTCGCAAGCGTAATCTCGATCTTGCCGATGACGTCGCTTCCGAAGCGGCGCGCCTCGTCGAATCGGCGCGTAGTGGACGACTTCTGACGCGCTGGACGTCGGCCTCAACCGTGCACACCTCCGTCGTCGACGGAGCGGGCACCGGGTGCGCCGTCACCGCTTCGTCGGGCTACGGCTCCGGCGAGATGCCGGAACACACCGGACTGTGGCTCAATAACTGCCTCGGTGAGATCGAATTGAATCGGCGTGGGCTCGATGCGGGCCCTGTCGGATCGCGTCTGCCCTCGAACATGGCGCCCAGCATCGCAAGGCGAGACGGAACCGTTCTCGCAGCGGGATCACCCGGCGCCGACCGTATCACGACGGCACTGCAACAATTCCTGATCAACCACCTGCTTTTCGATATGCCTCTGCAGCAGGCGATCGCTCATCCGCGCCTGCATGTCGATACCAGCGGCGAGTTTGAACGACTGATGGCGGAGCCGGGCCTCGATCTTCCGGATACCGACTTGCCGCTGACAGTGTTCCCGGAACTCGTCATGTATTTCGGCGGCGTCGCAGCGGCCGTTTTCGACCGCGCAAACGGTTTCGAGGCGGCAGCGGATCCGCGGCGTGAAGGTGGCGTTTTCGTCTCTCCGGCCGAATGATGACTCGAATTATCGCAGCTGCAGTCGTCGGACTGTCCGTATTCATTGCGTCGCCGGCCGCCGCGCAGCAGACGGTGTCGCGCGGCACAAACCTTTCCGCCGATGTGGCGCGGGACGGCCGTATCGCGATCGATCTCGCGGGCGACGTCTGGGTCGTGCCCCCGCGCGGTGGCGCGGCAACGCTACTCACGCCAAATCTCAAGACGGCGCAACGACCACGCTGGTCGCCCGACGCCTCCGAGATTGCGTACCAGGCCGCGTCGCGGGGATCGCAGGGGATATGGATCTACAGCTTCGACAGCGGCCAGTCGCGTCATGTCGGGCGCGGCTCGTCGTTCGACATGCACCCCGCCTGGCATCCTGGTGGGGAACGCCTGGTTTATGCGTCGGATGCGGCGGGTGAAGGACTCGACCTTTGGGAAGTGGATCTGCCGTCCGGCCTGCATTGGCGGCTGAGCGATCGTCCCGGCGATGAGAGCGACGCCGCATGGTCGTCGGACGGGCGCAACCTCGTCTATGTTCATCGGCATGCCGATGGTTGGTCATTGATCCTGCGAAGACACGGGCTTCCGGAGGAGACACTGCTATCGACGACAGACAGACTTGCGGGACCGTCGTGGCGGCCGGACGGAAGCCTGATCAGCTACTTCCGGGACGGCGAGGGCGGCCCTGCCGTCGAAATCGTCATTCTTGCCCAACCCCGATTGATCCGAAGGTACGCGCGTGGCGAAGCGTACGGAATGGCTCCGGTAAGCTGGCTGGACCGGCACCGTATGATCTATACCGCGGACGGCGTCATCCGTCAGCGACTCTTCAACGCCTGGACCTCGTCAACGCTCCCTTTCCAGGCAACGATAAAGGCTGAGAAACCGGAGGCATTGGCGAAACAGCCCGAGCGCCGCCCGCTTCCGGGCATCGACGAGCCCGCTGGCCGCCTGATCGTTCACGCCGCTCGCATGTTCGATGGTGTCGGAGGCAGCTACCAGTTGGACCGGGATATCGTTATCGATGGCGGTCGTATTACTGCCATCGAGCCGCACTCCGATCGCTCCGGTGCGAATGTCATCGACCTCGGCGATCTCGCGGTGCTGCCGGGCTTCATTGACTCCCTCGCCAACCTGTCACGCCTGACGGGCGAATTCGGCGATCGCTCGGGACCCGTGCTGCTCGCGAGCGGGGTCACCACGATCGTCGGCGATGCCGACGACAGCGAGAGCCTGAATACGTTGTGGTCGGGAAAGGCAATGCCGGGACCGAGGCTGCTGAACGAAGCCGACTGGCGCCTTCCTCGCGTGCAGTCTGTAGCTGACTCGATGACGCCGGAGCTGCCCGCCCTGCTCCAGTCGAGGCAGGGCCGACTCGTTTTCATGTCGGCACCGGTGCCCCGGCGTTTCTCTGAACCCCTTGACCTCAAAACTCGCGCCAGCGAAATGGTTCTGGGCAGTTATCAGAACGGCCTGCCACCGGGGATCGCGCTGCATGCCGAATTTCGCGCCCTGGTTGCGGCAGGATTGAAGCCCGAGCAGGCGTTGAAGGCAGCCGGAGTTAACGCGGCGGCCGCGCTCAGGCTCGACCCGTTAGTCGGACGGATCGGGATCGGAGCGGCTGCCGACCTCGTATTCGTCGATGGTGACCCGCTTTCAGGAATCGAGGCGGCGCTCAACGTGGTTGCCGTCGTCCGAAACGGCCGCTTCTTTAGCGTCAGGGGCCTGCTAGATCGCGTAAATATCGGCGAAAGTGTCGAATAATTTGACAGATAAGCGAGAAATCGGGCTTCGGATCGGCGAAAAGCTCGATGATTAAACATAATAAGAAGGCGACGAAATGACCATATCCAGCGGTTATTCGTGTGTAAGCCCAGGTTTTCTATATCTATCATCGGCTTGTTACAGGGTCTTGCGGCAGAATGTGACGTCCAGGGGCCTGAATTGTCGAGGTTCTTTACAAAATCGATGCCAAAAACGCAGTCGATCGGCCCGAAAAGGGCCGTTCCCCTGTATTGGCGGGGCTCCGGGTGCGTTGGCACAGGAATTGCTTTTATTACTATGCCCAAGCGAAGTGTAACTGCGGTTGGTAACGAAAACGGTCAGATACAGGATTAAGACGCCAGAAGAAAAATAACTACAAAAACAAGAAGATCGAGATCCAATAACAATAATTACTCTCTGTCACCGGTTACCCTCTTTGCAGTTACCTCTTTTGATAAAAAAGAGAACCTGGCCCCGCCGCTAACGCCGCGGGGCTTTTTCTTTGGAGGATTCGGCCGCTGCGTTCAGGGCCGTGCGTGGTGGTCTGGCAGGGCCCCTGCGTCATGCGATGCTTCCCGCAGCAGGAGACGATCCTCTACCGGACACGCATATTGAGAATCAGCTCATAGAGATTGCCGATGCAATGAAGCATGCTGTTCATGCAAGACGCGAGCCTGTTCTCTAACTCCCGGTCCATGAAATGTTCAAAACCGTTCGTATCTCAATCTTGCTGTTCATATTGTTCTTCGTCTCGGTCAGCACCTGGTTGACCCAGGCTCGAAGCACGGACTGGAACAACAGCCTCTGGGTCAAGGTATACCCGATCAATGGCGACAACAGTGGCGAAGCAGCCGCTTATATCAATCGCCTCGCACCCCGTGACTTCGAGGACATTGAGGCTTTCCTGGCGCGTGAAACCGGCAAGTACGGCCGTGGCCTGGAGCGGCCGATTCGAATTGAACTCGGAGACACCATCAAAGAGCAGCCGCCCGAACTCGGCGGCGAACCCAATCCATTTTCCGTCATGCTCTGGTCGCTGAAGATGCGCTGGTGGGCAGGCCGCGTTACCGAGGACCAGGACCGCATCAAGCCCGATGCCAGAATCTTCGTCCGCTATCACGCCCCGCGTTCTCACATCGAGCTGGAAAACTCGGTGGGGCTGCAAAAAGGCATGGTCGGGATCGTCAATGGCTATGCGAGCCGACATTATCGCGGGACGAATAACGTCATCATCGCCCACGAATTCCTGCACACGCTCGGGGCGACCGACAAATACAGCAGGGCGAACGGCCATCCGATAGGCCCGGACGGCCTTGCGGAGCCCGACCGCACTCCGCTGTATCCGCAGCGTTTTGCGGAGATCATGGGCGGTCGCATTGCCCTTGCCGCGGACGACTCGGTAATACCGAAGAGCCTCAAGTACGCGGTCATTGGCCCGCTTACTGCCAGCGAAATCAACCTGACTGACTGACGCGTCTTTTTCTGCGCACTGCCGTGAGCTACGCTCTCGGCATGACCGGCAACGGCAAAGCCAACTTCTGTTGTGACAATCTCCGGGTAAGCGTTCCTCACCGCGTGCTGGTGGACGCCCTTTCGAGCGCGGTCTCGCTCGGCGAGATGCTGGCGGTACTCGGACAGAACGGTTGTGGAAAATCGCTGACGCTGCATACGCTCGCCGGACTGCGAAGCGCGGGATCGGCGAACATACTTGTAAACGGTATGGATCTCGCGACGGCCCGCAGGCGGGACATCGCACGACAGCTGGCGCTGCTGCCGCAACATGTAGACGACATATTTCCGGCGACCGTAATGGATACCGCGATGATCGGCCGACACCCGCATATCGGTCGCCTGAACTGGGAGTCCGATGAGGACTTCGCCATCGCACAGGCGGCGCTGAGAGCGGTTGGACTGGCGGATCTCGCGGAACGCGACGTGCTGACCCTCTCGGGCGGCGAACGACGACGACTGGCGATCGCCCAGGTGCTGACGCAGGACCCTCACGTCTACTTGCTCGACGAACCGACCAACCACCTCGATCCGCAGCATCAGCTGGATACGCTGCAGCTGTTCCGTAACAAAGCGGATGAGGGCGCTGTCGTAGTGGCAAGCCTGCACGACGTTAATCTCGCGGTGCGTTACGCGGACCGCTGTCTGCTGCTGTACGGCGACGGGCGCTGGGAATGCGGGGCTACTGACGACATCCTGGACGCACGCCGTCTAAGCGAACTCTATGCAACGCCGATGGAAGCGGTCAGCTGGCGGTCGACGAAGCTGTTCGTGGCCTCAGGTAACGTATCCCCGTAAGCGTGCCAGGTACTCGCCGTGCAAGGTCGGATTGGCGGCAAGAACGGAGCGCGTGTCCAGCGTTAGCCCGTTCCCGTTCAGGTCGGTAAAGAGGCCGCCAGCCTCAACGACGATAATCGACAATGCGGCAATATCCAGGATATTCACATCCGACTCGATAACGGCCTCGATCTTGCCCGCGGCGAGCAGGTGGTAATGATAAAAATCGCCGTAACCGCGAATTCGATCGGCCTGTTGCACAATGCGGCCCAGCGACGACCAACCCGCAGAGCCGGCGAGTGACTTGAGGTTACCGACCGAGACCGCCGCTTTATCCGGATCGTCAATGCCGCTGATCGATAGCCGCTGCCCGTTGAGCCAGGCACCCTGTCCCTTTTCGGCCCAGGCCAGCTCATCCATCATCGTGCCGCTCGACACACCGAGAATGATCTCGCCGTTACGCATCAGCGCGATCTGCGTCGAGAAGAACGGATACCGGCGAACGAAGCCCTTCGTGCCGTCGATCGGGTCGACCAGCCACAGGTATTCAGCGTCGCCTTGGGTTCGGCCAGTCTCCTCACCGTAGAAACCGTGACCCGGAAAATGCCGCAGAATCCGACTGCGAATCGCCTGTTCGCATTCGACATCCGCTTGGGTGACGGGCGTCAGGTCCGCCTTGGTGCTGACGGTGAAATTGCCCGTATAGTAGTGCCGGCTGATATCTGCCGCTTCCCTGGCCGCTGCCAGCGCGACGTCCAAGTGTTGTGACGCGCTGCCTTCCGAATAGCTTGCCACGATCAGTTACCCGCGATGTTTTGAAAACCGCGCCACTATGGCCGCATACGCGGTGATTGACAAGCCGGCGCTTGACAGCCCGTCGGCACCTGCCTATCGTCCAGCCTTCATCAGGTGAACCCGAAATGGCTTGTTTCGGGTGAACGGGAAGCCGGTGTGCCGCGATCGACAGATTGTTCGAACGCATGATTCCGGCGCTGCCCCCGCAACGGTGATCGAGTCAAGACCGTAACCCCTGGGTCACGGACCGTTCGAGGAATGGTTTGCGATCCAAAGCCACTGCGAACAGGTGAGGTTTCGCGGGAAGGCGTTATGGCAGGAGTATTCCGCTCGTCAGCCCGGAGACCGGCCGGATGAACCACGAATGGCGCGGCGGGCGCATGTTCGGGCGTACTCTCAATACGTCCCTTCTCCCTTCGCACCATGAAGACGCGACAACGATACGCGTGCGGGCGGCACGCAGGGACACAATCTATGCGGTTACTACGTTTCATCACGCTGCCGGCGGCGCTGGCAATCTCGTCTCTGGCGGCAGCGAATGACATCACTCAGGGCGACACGATTGTTGTAACGGCGACGCGAACGCCGATTCCTCTGGCAGATGCGATCGTCCCCGTCGCGGTCATCACTCGTGAAGACATTGAACTGTCGCTGTCGACGGACCTCTCGGAGCTGCTGCGATTCCAGGCAGGAATCGATATTGGCCGCAACGGTGGTCCGGGGCAGGCAACCTCTGTGTTCCTGCGCGGCACGGAAAGTTATCACACCCTGGTGCTTATCGACGGAGTGCGTATGAATCCGAGCACCATCGGCGGCGCCGCGGTGCAGAATATTTCGCCGGAAATGATCGAACGGGTCGAGATCGTCAAAGGAGCACGTTCGGCTCTGTTTGGCACGGATGCAATCGGCGGCGTCGTCAACGTCATTACGCGGCGTGCCGAGGAGAAGTATATCGAGGGAGGCGCCGGCGTCGGCAGTTTTGCGACGCAGTCGTGGCGATTGTCCGGCGGTAATCGAGGCGTCGATAGCGAATTCGGATTCAACCTGAATTCTCTGACTACCGATGGCTACGCGCCGCGCATCGATTCCGACATCGAACGTGGCTATGAAAACCTGTCGGCGAACATTTACGGGCTAAAACGTTTTGGCTCCAACGAGTTCAGTATCCGCCACTGGCGCGCCGAGGGTAACGCCGAATACCTCGATTTCTTTCTCGACCCGGCCGATCAGGATTTTGAAAACGCCGTCACGTCACTTGCGCTCGAAAGCAAGCCCTCCGACATGGGCGTCAGCAAACTGGTGCTGTCATTGGCGAAAGACGAGATCAGGCAGAACCAGGTGCCAGACTTCGTCAAGTCCGAACGGCTGGCCCTGGACTGGCAGTACAGCCACGCATTCGAAAACAATACGGTGACAGGGGGTGTGTATGTCGTCGACGAGAACGCCAGCAGCGTGTCGTTTGGTACAGGCTTCGATGAAGACACCTTGATACGTGCCGCGTTTCTGCAGAATCAGCTTTCGCTCGGGCGCCACAAGGCATTCCTGGCGGTGCGGGTCACGAATCACGAGAACTTCGGCAGCCATACGACATGGAACGCAGAATACGCAGTCGAGATCAACGACTCGCTTACCTTGAACGTCGGACTGGGGCACGCGTTTCGGGCGCCGGATGCCAGCGATCGGTTCGGCTTCGGCGGCAGACCGGATCTCGAACCGGAACTGGCGGACGAACGCCAGGTGAGCCTGCGTTACACGCCTGACGATCGCCACAGTTTCAACGTCGAACTTTACGCAAACAACATCGAAGACCTTATCGAATTCGACTTCGCAACCTTCATGCTGCAAAACCTCGATGAGGCCGAGATCCGGGGGGGCCAGCTCGGCTATGAATACCGCGGGGAGAACTTTGTGCTACGTGCAGATCTTGTGCGTCAACGTGCCGACGATAAAGCGACCGGGGAGCGGCTGTTGCGCCGCGCCGAACGCAGCGCGACCCTTAGCTATACTCAGAGCATCGGTGCGCATCGTCTCGGCATGTCAATTCTTGCCAGCGGCGAGCGAGAGGATTTTGGTGGCAGCAAGCTTGCCGGCTTCGTGATCGCAAATCTGACCGGCCAGGTCAGCCTCGGTAACGACTGGCAGCTCAACGCACGCATCGAGAACCTGGCAGACACGGAGTATCAGACGGCGGCCAGCTACCGTATGCAGGAACGTAGCGGCTTTCTCGAGCTGAGATACCG
>JAAUYE010220733.1_pt1 | contig 10940 bp, 10 predicted proteins | sample 7278081 | NCBI WGS metagenome assembly JAAUYE01 (sample SAMN14350131, study PRJNA611818) | marine sediment metagenome | isolation source: surface marine sediment (0.6m) | place: French Polynesia: Moorea | collected 2018-08
AACCGTACTGGTAAGCGCCACTGTTGCCGCTCCGCTGATCGCCTCGATGTCCATCGCCAGACCTCGGTTTCCTTTTGAAAAAATGAGCGTATCCGCCGTAACACCTGTGAACTGTGACGCAGTTCACAACGACGTGCGACACGTATCGTGCCACACCTCACTTTTCAGCCTGCGTTCAGCGAGTCAGGAGTAAATGTGATTGTCGTCACGGCGGGAAGCGGTACTCGGAGGTAGCGTCAGTGGCGAGGATCGAGCGTACCGATACGACGGAGTAGGACATGAACAGGCACACTGGATTTGTACTTCTGGCCCTGGCTCTTGCCGGGCTGAGTGGTTGCGCCACGATGAGTGGCGAAGAATGCGTTACGAGCGACTGGGAAGCGATCGGCTATGAGGACGGGGCGCGCGGTTATACCTCGGAACAACTTGGCGCACGCCGCAAGGCCTGTGCCAAGCACGGCGTAACGCCTGATTTCGCCGCTTACCAGCGCGGTCGTCAGCAGGGTCTTGTTGAATACTGCCAGCCCGGCCGCGGTTTTAGCGTCGGCTCCGGAGGCGGTCGTTACAACGGCGTCTGCAGCGCTCATAACGAGGCGGATTTCCTCGAGGCGTACAATGCGGGTCAACACCTGTATGCGCTGCGCTCGAACGTCAATCGTGCCACTAACGCTATCAACGCCAGGGAGCGGGAGCTCGACCGTATCCGGGACGAAATGACGGCTAAGGAAGCGGCCCTGATCAGCAGCGAGACCACGAGCGAGGAGCGCGTCGTACTGCTGCTCGATCTCAAGGAGTTGTCGGAACGCACCGGCCAGCTCGAAGCCGAAATAAAGGGGCTCTACGACGAACGCGCACGCCACCAGGTCGAATTGGAGAATTACCAGGTCGCCCTCGTGGACTTCGGCTACTGACCGGGATCGACTTCAGTGACTAATCGAGATCGGCGCTTTTGCGCCGATCTTTTTTTTCCCGGCGTTCCACCTTGAAGGTACCCGTGCCTCCGCCCGGGGTCGCGGGAGAGAACGGGCTGCGCCGGTCACTGCCGGTCCTGCGGTCAGAATGATGCGCGAAGCGACAGCGGCACTCGAGCGCGTCGCATTCCGGCAACGGCAAACGCGGCGCGGCGCTGGACAGAAAGCGACGCCCCATCATCGCCTTGGCTGCATCGCAGGCATTGCCGGAACACTGCAGCGACACCGCGTGATACGGCGATGACTTGTCGGCAATCTTCTTTGTGGCAGGTTCACCAGGTTTCTCACTGCCGCGCAAGATGCGCATCACGAGCCATCCTATGGCGAGGATCAGCGCAATAAAGAGCAGTGTCTTCTGCAATTCAGTCTCCCGAAAGCACTAGTGCGGAATGGCCGCAACGCCGAACAGTGCCGCGTGAAAGTACACCAGTGCTGCGAACGCAACGGCGCCGACCACAAGCGGAACCAGGTCATACTTGATTGCCGCAGGCCCCGGTTTTTGCCACGCCCCGTCGCGCTTGTTGATCAGCAGGATTTCGAGAACGGCCCACAGCGTTAGCCCACCAAAAAGCGCTACGGATCGGCTATCGCCGTTGACAAGCAGGTGCGCGATACCCCAGAGGACCGTGCCGCTCATCTGTGGGTGCCGGATAAAGCGTTTGATATTGCCGTCGCTCCTGGACGCAAAAAAGAGAACGAGTCCGAGGAATATCAGTAGCGATGACAGCGGGTTCGGCGGTAGCGGCGGCTGGTATACGATCGACGGGGTCGCGCTTTTCCAACCGAAGACGATGACGACGAGTGAGCCGATGATCAGTATCGAGTACAGGCCCCTGTACGGATTCTCGCCCAGTTTTTGCTGCAGTGAGTCGCGTGCTGACGGCAGCAACGCCGGGAACAGGTGTATCAGGCAGAACAACAGGATCCCGAGGACCAGCATCGTCATGAACTCTACCTCAAATATTGCACCGGTAAGTTGCCAGTATACCGTTTCGTGCTAGATTTGCGGCATCAGGATGAGGATGAATTAGCCATGCAAGCGTCTGGAAAACTCATGGATATGCTGACGGGCTATGCCGCTTCGCACCAGCATCCGTTCAACGTGCTGGTTCATATGATCGGTATACCGGTGATCATGCTCGGTGTCATGATTCCGCTCACGTGGGTCGATCTGCCTGCGAGCGATTTCGGCGTCAACCTGGCTCACGTGCTCGTCGTGGTCTTCTTCCTTTTCTACCTGACCCTGGACCTGTGGTTTGCCGTGGTCTTTCTTATCGCCGGTTTTCTCATGGAAATACTGGCGTCGATGCTCGGCATGCTGCCTGGTAACAGTGGCTGGATCATTGCGGCCTGTTGTTTCTTCGGGGGCTATGCCGCGCAGTTTATCGGCCACGCCGTGGAACGGTCGATGCCTGTTCTTGTTAAACATCCTGTTCAGGCCAATCTGGCGGCGCCTTTCTTTACAGTGGTCGAGCTCTTCAAGATGGCGGGCCTGCGCGACGAACTGTTTGAAGAGGTGCAGCGACAAATCAAGCTGCGCCGGCAGCAAGAGGCCGCTTAACACACTCGTATTAATCAGGGGCAGGACGATGAACGCAGAGCTGCAGATGATCACGTGGCAGGGTCTGATGCTTGCATTCCTGCCTGCCGTCGTGGTCATAGTCATCATGATGCGCTGGGCGGCCGGTGCGATGACCGCGATATACGCAACGGTCCGCATGCTGTTGCAGCTACTCCTGATCGGGTATGTGCTGGTCTATATTTTCGAGGCCGACCAACCCTGGATCATTATTGCCGTGTTGTTCGTAATGCTGGTCGCGGCAAGCTGGATTGCGATTCGACCTGTGCAACGCAGGCAACCGGGCCTGTATCGCAACGCACTGATCGCAATTTCAGTGAGCGGCGTGCTTACGCTGATCCTCGTCAGCCAAGTCGTCATCAAGGTGGAGCCGTGGTTCAGTCCGCGCTACCTCGTGCCTTTGGCCGGCATGATTTTCGCCGGGGCGATGAATACGGTCAGCCTCGCGGCCGAGCGATTCCACTCCGAGTCCGAAAGAGGCGCGTCCTACTTTGAAGCACGCCGCGTGGCGCTCGAAACCGCCCTGATACCGATGATCAATTCTCTGTTTGCCGTAGGGCTGGTTTCTTTGCCCGGAATGATGACCGGACAAATACTATCCGGCGTATCGCCAGTCGATGCAGCCAAGTACCAGATCGTAGTCATGACGATGCTGTTCGGCGTTTCCGGCGTCTCGGCGGCGCTGTTCGTCGTTCTCGAGCAGCGCAGTATCACCGCGGCAAAAGACGGCGAATAACATACTTCTGCAAGCCATTTGGGCTATCCTTTGAGCAGCTACCGGTATTTGCATGGCGGTGAAGAATAACAATGACTCTTCCAAAGCAAGGCGGTTTCCGGCTTCAGGAATATGAAGTCAACCCGGCGGACAACACGATTGCGGGCCCCGACGGCAAGCGCATCGTGCGCCCGGCTGCCATGCAGGTGCTCGCGGTCCTCGCCGAGCATGACGGTGGCTTTGTAGACCCGCAGACGCTGCAGTCGCAGGCGACGCCGGGCGAGCCTGAAGATCCTCTTGTCCTGGCCGCGTTCGTTCGCGAACTGAAGGCGTTCCTCAATGACAGGGGCACGGTCGACAGGCTCATCGAGTTCGACGAGGAGCGTGGCTATCGACTGCTGGTACCGGTCGTGCCTGTCGACGACTACGTCTTCGAGACCGAGTCCGGTCCCATTCACGTGCAGCCGCTCGAAGGTACGAACAGCGGCGATTTTCTGTTGCAGACCAGCAGCGGGCCCGTGCTGTTGCACCCGGTCGCGGATGGCGAAGACGTTACCTCGATTAACCTGTTCGCGGAATTGAAACGGCGGCGCGTCTTTCGCGCCATTGGTGCTTACGCGGTATCTGCGTGGCTCATCCTGCAGATTGTCGACGTACTGTCCGGCGCGCTGCCGGTCCCGGACTGGACGCTGACGGCTACGGCCGTCACTCTCGGCCTGGGGTTTCCGTTCGCCGCAATCTTCGCCTGGGTGTTCCAGATAACGCCGGCGGGCATGGTCGCCGAGGAGGATATCAGGGGCGGGGACATTCCGATCGACCGGCGCCGCCTCGTACACTACTTCGACCTGGTCATCATCGCGGTCCTGCTGGTTGTCGTGGCGTTTCTCTCCTTCGGCAAGATCTTCCCGCAATTGCAGTCCGGAGACGAAGTGCGCCTCGCGGTGCTGCCGTTCGAGAACCAGGGCGAGGACGTGGGCGACAGTTACCTGAGCGAGGGAATATCGGATGATATTCGGTCGCGCTTGTACGAAGTCCCGCAGTTTCTCGTTGCGGCGCGAAGCTCATCGCGTGCGCTGGCGCGGCGAAGTCTCGATATTCGGCTCGTCGGTGAGCGTCTTGGCGTCGAGCATGTGCTCGAAGGCACTGTGCGACGCCTGGGCGATACGATCCGCGTGAGCGTGCAGCTCATCGATGTTGCGACGGGCTTCAATCGCTGGAACAAGACCTACGACACGACCGCGGCTGAGGTGCAGAGCCTCGAGAATCGCATCTCCCTGGTGGTTGCGAGCGAGCTCAAGGTATTGTTGAGCCGCGAACTGCGGCAAATTCTCGCGGAGAACGTGACCGATGATCCGCTTGCTTACGACCTGTACTTGCAGGCCAGGAGCTACCTGGACCGGCCGCGCAGCACGGACAATCTTGAAGACGCGGCGGCGCTGTTCAACGAGGCGATCGCACAGGACCCGGGGTTTGCCCTGGCGTATGCAGGCCTTTGCGAAAACAGAAGCGCGCAGTTTCTGCACAGCGGCGATACGTCCTTTGTTGCGAAGGCCGAGGAGAACTGCAAGAGAGGACTCGAACTGGATGCGGGAATCAGTGAGATTCACTCGGCGCTGGGAGAGCTTTACCTCCTGAGCGGGCGCCTCGATGAAGCGAAGGCTGCCTACCTGGAGGCTATCGCCTTGGACGCACGCGCTGTCTACGCATACTCAGGATTGGGCGATGTGCTCGCCCGGCAACAGCAACCGGCAGAGGCCGAATTGCAGTATCAGAAGGCGATCGAGATACTGCCAGCGAACTGGAACGGTTACAGCAAGTACGCTCGCTTTCTGCTGCAACAAAGCCGCTTTGACGATTCGATAGCAAACTACCAGCGGGCCATCGAACTCGCCCCCGACAATCCGAACGGCTACAACAATCTCGGCGTGAATTATTACTTCAAAGGCGATTTCCAGAAGGCGGCGGAAAGTTTTCGTCGCTCGCTTGACCTGGCTCCGGGCAGGGGCGCCTATTCGAATACCGGGCTGATGTTCTACCTCGCGGGAGACTATGCCGAGGCCGCCAAGTTGTTCCGCAGAGCGGCCGAGGAAGCCGAAACCGACTACCGGCTCTGGGGCAACCTGGCGGACGCGCAGCGCTATGACGAAGCGGCAGAGGACAAAGGCGTTGCGGCTTACGAGAAAGCCATCGAGCTCGCGCAGCTGCAGCTCGATGTCAACCCGAGCGATGCCGACACGCTGGTCAATATTACGTGGTACCACGCGAACCTGGGTGACGAGCATGCAGCACGGCAATACCTCGACCAGGCGCTTAAGTTGCCACTTGTCGCGGCGGAACAGCAGTACTCACTTGCCCTGATATACTCACTGCTTGGCGAATCGGACAACGCAGCGGAGGCGCTGTCTAATGCAAGATCGCTTGGCTTTCCTCAGGCCATTATCGAAGCAACGCCTGAGTTGCGAGAAATGTCGATTGAATACGAATAACCAGAAAAGGGGATAGGAAGATGGCCAGCAAGACAGTCACGTTTACCACCAGAACAGAGACCTGCGACGGCGTTACCAAAAAATACATCGTGGCAGACCCGCCGAGTATCGTGCTCAAGAACAAGAACTGGCAAGTCAAGTTCCAGAATGACTTGGAAGCAGACGCTGAAGTTCAGTTTTTTGAGATTTCTGACAAGGGTGATCCCAGCGACGTACTCACAGATTTTTGCAATGGAATGAACGGAGACGATACGCTGGGGATCGACAAGACCAAGCACAAGAACTGCAAGCCCGCAGACGATGGATACTACGCGTACACTGTCGTTGCAGACGGTTATGAAGACCTCGATCCGGTCGTAATCATCGAGCCGCTTGCCGCTACCGGCGTGCTGTCTCTGTTGTCCCCGCTGCTGGTCGGGGCGGTTGGCGGTGCAGCCGTTCTGGGAGGCCAAAAATTCCTGGGGCGGAAGAAGGCGGGTTAAGAAGAAGCATAAATCGCCTGCGCCAGGTACAGGGAATCTGATCATGACGAAACTGAAGTACGGCAGTCGTCCCGGGCGACTTGGCGCCGTAGCACTGCTCGTGTTGTGCTTTGCTGCGCCAGTCTCACTCGCAGCCGATCCGCACGAACCCGTCGTTGAGGAGCTGATCGTCTTGCTGGATGAGCGACCGGATCTGCGATCCGCGGTCGAAAGCGCTATCGCCAACGCCGCCGTCAAGGACATCGGCCGCGTTGGCGCTTTCCTCGACTACCTCGACGATGTAGTGACGCTCGTACCCTACGAGCGCGATATCGTGCCAAGGGCCCTGAAGTTCTACTACATCATCAACCAGGCGCCGGACGATGCACTGAACGCGGACGCGCAGTTTAACGCCTGGATGAATCGACTCGTCGAAGCCTGGGGTGCCTTTCTCGATACGCCCGGGTCGGCGGCCGGCATAGAGACGTTCGTGGCCTCGCCTGATTACAACGTCGACGATTACTTCGAGGGCCCGAGTGGCTGGCTGACCTTCAACCAGTTCTTCGCAAGAGAGGTCAGACCTGGTAAACGCCCGGTTGCGGCGCCGCGCGATGACAGTGTCATCGTGTCGCCGGCCGACGCCGTGTTCATGGGGCAGTGGCCGATCGACGCGGATTCCAGTATCACGGTCAAGGGCGCCGCCTGGGCAATTGCGGATCTTTTGGACGGCAGTCCTTACAAGGACGAGTTCAGGAACGGTATCTATACGCACAGCTTCCTCTACATCGACGACTACCACCGTTACCACGTGCCCGTTGCGGGCGAGATCAAAGAAATCCGAAACATCTCGGGCAGGGTATACATGGACGTGTTCCGGGAGGAGGACGGTTCCCTGAACGTAGTCGATGGCGATACGTACCAGTTCAACCAGGAGCGCGGGCTGGTCATCATCGACTCGCCAGAGGTGGGACTGGTCGCGGTGCTGCCGATCGGCATGGCGTACGTCTCGTCCGTCAACCTCACGCCCGAGGTCGGGGCGAGGCTGCAGAAAGGCGAGGAGTTCGGTTATTTCCTGTTCGGCGGCTCGGATATCGTCATGCTGTTCCAGGACAGGAACGTCGTACTGGACGCCGAGGCAGGGACGAAGTACCTGCAGGGGGAGCGCCTGGGCCAGCTGGAATAGTGGTGGAGCCGAGGAGGATCGAACTCCCGACCTCCGCATTGCGAACGCGGCGCTCTCCCAGCTGAGCTACGGCCCCAACAGGCAGCAATATAGTCCAGGAAGTTGCCGCAGGGTCATCAGGGATCATCCCTACATCCGGGTATTCCCAAAAGCAAAGAGCCCCGGCGGGGGCTCTCTGAGATCTGGTGCCCAGGGCGAGACTCGAACTCGCACATCCTAATGGACACTAGCACCTGAAGCTAGCGCGTCTACCAATTCCGCCACCTGGGCAGGCCGAACCGCGTACAATTGCAGTTCCTGCGGGTGGCGCACTGTACTCAAAGCGGTCGCGATCTGTCAATCGCCAATTTTGTGAGTTTACGAGGGAGCAGCCATACTTGGCTCGTCAAAAGAAGAAAGCGGACAGGAAGCACAAGGGCAAGCGTTACAAGCACCCGATTCCGAGTCCCAATGACCTGATCGACTTCCTTAACGAGGCCGGCAAACCGCTCAAGGCGGATGCCATCCTCAAGGCGTTTGGGCTCAAAGGTCAGCGCGTTCGGTCGCTCCTCGTCGATCGGCTCTACGCCATGGTTCGCGGCGGGCAGATCCTCGAAAACCGTCGCGGCGAGTACTGCCTGACGGCCAAGCTCGATCTCGTCACGGGCACGGTCAGTGGTCACCGCGATGGTTTCGGTTTCGTCGTTCGGGACGATGGCGAGCCCGACGACGTTTACCTGTCGGCCCGCGAAATGCGACCGTTGTTCGACGGCGACCGCGTCGCGATCAGGATCATCGGCATGGACCGGCGAGGCCGCGCCGAAGGCGAACTCGTCGACGTGCTCGAACGCGGCACCCGCGAAATCGCAGGTCAATTCATCCGCGAACGCGGTATCGGGCTCGTGATCCCCGACAACCCGCGCATCTCCCATCGCGTCCTGGTGCCGAAGGGCGAAGCGGGTAAAGCCAGGGCTGGCGACATGGTCGTCGCTGAGATACTCGACTATCCCTCGCAGGTAGAGCAGGCGACAGGGCGCATCATCGAGGTCATCGGGGCGCCCGGTGACAAGGGGATAGCGACCGATATTGCAATCCATTCGAACGCGATCCCGAACAAATGGCCGCGCGCTGTCAGGAACGAGGTTGAGCATTTCGGCACCACCGTGCCGACGAAGGCGAAGCGCGGGCGCGTCGATCTGCGCGATGTCGACCTCGTAACGATCGACGGCGCCGACGCGCGCGACTTTGACGATGCCGTTTACTGTGAAAAGTCCGGCAGAGGATGGCGGCTGCTCGTCGCCATTGCCGATGTTTCGCACTATGTGAAGGTCGACTCGGCACTGGACAAGGAAGCGACGACGCGCGGTACTTCCGTCTACTTTCCCGACCGCGTCGTGCCAATGCTGCCGGAAGTGCTGTCAAACGGGCTCTGTTCCCTGAATCCCAAGGTCGACAGGCTTTGCATGGTCTGCGAAATGCGAGTCAATGAAGACGGCAAGGTTACGCGTTCGCAGTTTTTCGAGGCCGTCATGCGCTCCAAGGCGCGGCTGACCTACGGGCAGGTTGGCGCCTTTCTCGAGGGACGGTCAAGGAAGTCGGTGCCGAAGGCGCTGCAGCCCGCGATCAGGGAGCTACACGCCCTTTACCGCGCACTTGCGAAGGCTCGCGGACGTCGAGGCGCGATCGAGATTGACCTGCCGCAGACCAGGTTCAAACTCAACGAAGACGGCGAGATCGATCGTATCGAAGTGGTGCCGCGCAACGATGCGCACCGCCTGATCGAGGAGTGCATGATTGCCGCCAACGTGCAGGCGGCAAAGTTCCTGAAGCGACATCGCATACCAGGGCTGTACCGCGTCCATGCGAAACCGGACCCCGACCGCTTCAACGACCTGCGCTTGTACCTGGTCTCGCTGGGCCTGAAAGTCGCTCACCCGGACCATGTCGAGCCGCGGCATTTCACCCAGCTGATACGGCAGACCGCGGACCGGCCAGACAGCGCGGCGATCATGATGGCTATGCTGCGCTCGCTGACGCACGCCGAGTATTCGCCCGTGAATATCGGCCACTTCGGCCTGGCGCTCGACTCCTATGCGCATTTCACGTCGCCGATCCGCCGATACCCCGATCTGCTCGTGCACCGCGCCATTCGCCATATCGTGCGCGGCGGCAAGCCCGGCAAGTACCATTACGGCGGCCGCGAGATGGAACGTCTCGGTGCGATCACGTCTGCGCACGAGAAACGCGCAGAGGACGCGACGCGAGAGGTTGAAGCCTGGCTCAAGTGCCAGTACATGGAACAGCACCTGGACGACGAGTTCGACGGGGTCATCACCGGAGTGACCAACTTCGGTCTGTTCGTACAGATCTCCGAGCTGCTCGTCGACGGTCTCGTGCACGTAACGAGCCTCGCCAATGACTATTACCAGTATGACGCCGGCGCGCAGCAACTGGTCGGCGAACGAAGCGGACACAGCTACCGGCTTGGCGAAGCCATGCGCGTCAGGGTTCATCGCGTTGACATGGAAACCCGCCGAATCGACTTTCGGCCCGCGGAGGGCAGGCGACCGAAGAAGAGACGATGAGCAGGACGCAGTACATCACGGGCCTGCGCTCGGTCGAGCAGCTTCTGACGGGGGATACGGCCGAAGTCCGGCAGCTCTATGCCGAGTACCAGACGGCCAATCCGCGCGTGCAGGCGATCATTACGACCGCGCGCCAGGCGGGGATCGACATACAGCCGGCCAACCGCGCCCGGCTGACGCAAATTTGCGGCGAATCGCGTCACCAGGGGGTCGTCGCCGAAATCCGGCGCAGCACGATGCTGGACGAGGCGTCTCTGCGGACGATGGTCGAGGAGCGCCTCGAGAGCGGCGATGACTTGCTGCTCCTGCTGCTCGACGGCGTGCAGGATCCGCATAACCTCGGGGCCTGCATGCGCACGGCCGATGCGGCCGGCGTCGCCGCTGTCGTGGTGCCGCGCCATGGCGCTGCCGGTCTCGGGCCGACCGTTAGCAAGGTCGCCGCCGGGGCCGCGGAGGAAATACCGTTCGCGGCCGTGGGCAACCTGGGCCGCGTCATGGCCTGGCTCGGGGACTATGGCGTTCGCTGTATCGGCACGAGCGACAAGGCTGACAGTAGTCTCTTCGAGACGGATCTGAGCGGTCCGCTGGCGCTTGTCATGGGCCGGGAACACACGGGACTGGCCAGGGGTATTGCAGATCGCTGCGATTCGCTGGTCAGTCTGCCGATGCATGGCAGCGTGTCGAGCCTCAATGTATCGGTCGCGACGGGCATCTGCCTGTACGAAATCCTGCGCCAGAGAGGCTGACAGGGCCTTGAAATCAGGCCGATTTTTGCTTGCGCCGGGCTTCCGGGTTGGTTAGGATGCGCGTCCCGCCGAATAAGGGCGGTTTTATATCCTCTTGCTACACCGGGTGGCCGGGTAGCTGTAATCCGTAAGGGGCAAAGATGAGACATTACGAGATAGTGTTTCTGGTTCATCCGGACCAGAGCGAGCAGGTTCCTGCCATGGTAGAGCGCTACCAGGGCATGGTGACCGAATC
>JAAUYE010135557.1_pt1 | contig 10937 bp, 9 predicted proteins | sample 7278081 | NCBI WGS metagenome assembly JAAUYE01 (sample SAMN14350131, study PRJNA611818) | marine sediment metagenome | isolation source: surface marine sediment (0.6m) | place: French Polynesia: Moorea | collected 2018-08
GATGAAAGCGATAGCGAGGAAGTACAGCAGGTAGCGAAACCAGTCCATAAGAAACTATACACCGCGCATACGGCTAGCGACGCAGCGCGTAGATGGGCTCTCCTGTCGCCGTTAGAAGTTCATGATTTACAAGGAATTCCCTGGCGTCCTCGGCGTCGTACTCAAACCACTCGCGGGCACTGCCCAGGCGAAAACTGTAGCCCCATGCGTCCATGTCGCGCATCAGCCTGTCGCGACCGACAGCGCGAACGCGGTCCGCCAGGACGACCTGCAAATAGCAGACGGCCGCTTCCTCGAGATCGTCGCCGCCGGCATCACGCTCGAGACGGTCACGTCGATCGGCGGTCATGCAGATTACATGGCAGCCCTCGTGAAGAACAGAGTGAATCGGCGTATCGCGGTGGACGTAGATCGTCCGTCTTACAATTCCTGCCTCGGGCTCGCCCCAGTAGCTGCCGGTAATCGGTGCGCTATCAGCCTCGACCACCAGTTCGAGCTCGTACCTTCCCAGCAGAGTAGCGAGGTCTTCGAGCGCCACATCGGCAACGGTAAGCACCTGGTGCTTCGCGATCGCGGCCATACGACTTATAAAGTCGAGATTCTCTTGAGAACGATGCGCACAAGATCCTTGACGATCGCCTCGCGCAGCAGTTCTTCCTCGCGGGCTTTGCCAAGAACGAGTGTCGAGTCGTAGGTGTAATCGCGCCGGAGGGTCAGGGTCTGCGGTTCTAACAGCCTCGAGGATTCACCGTCGATCGCGTACTCGATGGTGTAGTACACCTCGTACTCGGTCGGCACATTGCGCGCTGACACCGACAGAACCCGCTGGTCGGTCTCGTCGTAAAGAACAGAGAGTGTCGCGGTCGAATCGGCCGCATTGTCGACTACCTGGACGTCCGCGGCCATGAGCGCCTTTCGAAGCTCCCAGTAGAACAAACTGTGGCGATCATCCGCTGCGACATAGGTACGTTCCATCTCGGTGGGGATGGTCAGCGCCCCCTGCATCTGGAAACCGCAGCCGGCCACCAACGAGAGCGCTGCGATGGTCAGAGTTCGACGGACCAGGGGTATCCTAGACAACGATATTTACCAGTCGCCCGGGCACGACAATCACCTTGCGAATGTCGTTGCCCGCGACAAATCGCTGCACATTTCCGTCGGCAATCGCCATGCTCTCGATTGCGTCCTTGTCAGCGTCCGCCGGCACGGAAATCCGCGCTCGGAGCTTACCGTTGACCTGGACGACGATCTCGATCATGTCGGCCTCGAGGGCCGATTCGTCGACGTCGGGCCAGGCCTGATCGATCAGCGGCGTCTCGTGGCCCAACTCCTGCCAGAGCACGTGACAAATGTGCGGTACGATTGGCGACAGCATGAGCACCACGGCCTCCAACGCCTCGTGCACAACTGCGCGATCGCTGTCGCTCTCATCCTTGAGCTTGTTCACCGCGTTGAGAAGCTCCATCGCCGCCGCCACTGCGGTATTGAAACTGCTGCGGCGCCCGATATCATCGCTGATCTTCGCGATTGTCTGGTGGGTCTTGCGGCGCAGTCCCTTCTGTTCATTGTTGAGCAGATCGACATCGAGCGCTGTGACCGGGCCGCCCGCCGCATGTTCGGTGACCGCGTTCCAGAAGCGTTTCAGGAAACGAAAACTGCCCTGAACGCCTTCATCCGACCACTCGAGTGCTTGCTCCGGCGGCGCGGCAAACATCATGAACAGACGTACCGTGTCGGCCCCGTACCTGGCGATGAGTTCCTGCGGATCGACGGTGTTGCCTTTTGCCTTCGACATCTTGGCACCGTCCTTCAACACCATGCCCTGCGTCAGGAGATTGGCGAAGGGCTCCGAGACGTCGGTCAGCCCCTCGTCGCGCATGACCCGCTGAAAAAAACGCGAGTACAGCAGGTGCAGGATGGCGTGTTCGACGCCTCCGGTGTATTGATCGACGGGTGTCCAGTAGGCGGCGCGCTCATCGAGCATCGCATCGCTGTTGTCCGGACAGGCATAGCGCGCGAAATACCAGGACGATTCGACAAACGTATCGAACGTGTCTGTTTCTCGTCTGGCGGGCTTGCCGCATTGCGGGCAAGCGGTTTCATAAAACTCCGGCATCTCTCTGAGCGGCGAGCCCACCCCGGTAAACTCAACGTTTTCGGGCAGCACGACGGGCAGCTGGTCCTCGGGCACCGGAACCGCGTCGCAGTCGTCGCAATAGATGATCGGAATCGGCGCACCCCAATAGCGCTGCCGCGATACGCCCCAGTCGCGCAGACGATAGTTGACTGTTCGGCCACCGCGACCGGTTGCTTCGAAATGATCCGCGATCGCATCGAAGGCTTCGTCAAACGAAAGACCGTCAAAATCTCCCGAATTAACGAGCACACCGCGGTCGGTGAATACGGCCTCCTGGATATCGATCTCGGTGCCATCCGTCGGCGCGATTACCTGCTTTATCGGGATCCCGTGCTTCTTGGCAAATTCCCAGTCCCGTTCGTCGTGGCCCGGAACGGCCATGACGGCGCCGGTGCCGTAACTCATGAGTACGAAGTTTGCGACCCAAAGCGGCACATCCTCGCCGGTCAGCGGGTGCGTTGCGGAAATGCCGAGCGGCATTCCCTTTTTTTCCATCGTTTCGATCGTCGCTTCAGCCGCGTCGCTCGTCGTGCATTCCTTTATGAATGCCGCGATTTGCGGATCAGTCTCGGCTGCCCTCGCCGCAAGAGGATGTTCGGCTGCAACGGCCATATAGGTCACGCCCATTAGCGTGTCCGGCCGGGTTGTGTAAACGATCAGCGGATCGCTCTCTCCCGGTACATCGAAGGCAAGTTCCACGCCCTCCGAACGACCGATCCAGTTGCGCTGCATGGTCTTGACGGATTCCGGCCAGCCGGGCATATCGTCGAGCTGCTCGAGCAGTTCGTCCGCGTAGGCGGTAATCTTCATGAACCACTGGGGGATCTCCCGGCGTTCCACGAGAGCATCGGATCGCCAGCCGCGACCGTCGATCACCTGCTCGTTTGCGAGCACCGTCTGATCAACCGGATCCCAGTTAACGACCGAGTTCTTGCGATAGACGAGCCTCTTCTTGAACATGCGCGTAAACAGCCACTGCTCCCAGCGATAGTATTCCGGTCGGCAGGTGGCAATCTCGCGTGACCAGTCATAGGCGTAACCGAGTCGCTTCAGCTGCTCGCGCATGTCGTCGATATTCTTGTATGTCCACTGCGCCGGTGGGACACCGCGCTGTATCGCCGCGTTTTCAGCCGGCATGCCGAATGCGTCCCATCCCATCGGCTGCAAGACGTGTCTACCCTGCATCCGATGGTAGCGGGCGAAAACATCGCTGATCGTAAAGACCCGTACATGACCCATGTGCAGCTTGCCGCTCGGGTAGGGAAACATCGTCAGGCAATAGAATTTCTCGCGCGTCGGATCTTCACCGACCTCGAAACACCGGGCGTCGGCCCAATGGTCCTGCGCGGTTTTTTCGACGATGTCGGGCTGGTATGTGCTGCTCATTGATGTCGTCAGGATTGTCTGGTCCGGAAAACTCCGAAGCGTACATGAAGAGACCGCCGTTCGCAGCCTGCAGCTCTTCGGCGAACGGACCCGAACTTCTTTACAGGCCGCCCCGGTGCCGCATCCAGAATACGCCCAGAATGGCCAGAGACAGTCCAACAACCGGGAGGTTACCCAGGCTCGCATAAGGCGTCATGCCGCGCCTTGGTTGCACCTCGGCCGTCATCAATTCAGGCTCGAACTGCTTGCCGCTCTCGCGCAATGCCCCGTCTGCGCCGATAAAGGCGCTAATGCCGGTGTTCGTCGATCTGATTGCGTCGCGCCCTACCTCCAGCGCCCGCATGCGCGCAATCTGCAGATGCTGGTGCGGAGCAATCGAATCCCCGAACCAGGCGTCATTGCTCACGTTTATGAGGAGATTGGCTTCCGGAAACGCATAAAGCTGCTCAGCCCCGTAGGCGTCCTCATAGCAAATGGCAACCGCGAGCCTGGCGCCGTTCGCGGTAACCAGGAGCGGTTGCACGGCCTCTCCGGCCGTCAGGTCCGAATGCGGCAGGTTCTGCATCTTCATCCATCGGCGAACCGCGGGTGGAACAGGAAAATACTCGCCGAAAGGCACCAGGTGCCGCTTGCGGTACGACTGCTGCCTGCCATCGCTTACGATGAAAACGCTGTTGTATATATTCCCGGCGGGGTTGCGCTCGAAGCTGCGCTCGAGAATGCCAAACACAACGTTGCGATTGCTGCCACGAAGATCGCTCTTGATGAGGCTGATATAGCCGGTAACCTGATCGTCCAGCGCGGGAATTGCCACCTCCGGCCAGACTATAATCTCGCTGTTCGGCTCGCTCAACGTCGAGCGGCGATAAAATTCCATGATTGGCCGAAGCTGATCACGGTCCCACTTTTTGTCCTGGGAAACTCCCGCCTGGGCGATCGTCGCCCGGACCGGGTTTCCGACCGGCTCGGTCCAGTCCGGGAGCAGAAGAAGACCGCCGCCGAGCCATGGAAGGACGATGAGCGCAGCGGCGACAACGCGAAGTTTACCTGTCGATGTCAGCGCGACAGCCACGGCGGTCGTGCTGACGACGACCATGAACGACACGCCGTACACGCCGAGTACCGGCGCCCAGCCCGCGAACAGCCCGTCTATCTGTGCATAACCAAGCGCGAGCCAGGGGAATCCTGTGAGAAACCAGCCGCGCGTCCACTCGATCAGGACCCAGGCCGCCGGCGCAACCAGCAGCATCTGCCAGGCCTCGCCCTGCGACAGGCGGCTGATCAGCCACCCGGCAATCCACAGAAAGGTGGCCATAATGACGGCCAGCCCGATCATCAGAAAGAACGCTATCCAGGGCGCGGCATTACCAAACACATGCACCGAGATGTAAATCCAGTACGTCCCGGTGAGAAACATGCCCAGACCGAACCAGAATGCGTGCCCGCCGGCGTCCCTTGGTGCAACCATCTTGCAGACGTAAAGCAAAGGCAGGAGCAACAGCGGCAAGACCAGCGACCAGCCGAACGGGGCGAAACCGAGCGACATCGCCGAGCCCAGTATGAACGCTACCAGTCGGCTGACGCGCGGGTGATCGGCGGGTAACAGCAGGATCGGATGAATGTCTTTCGCCATTCGTGCGAACAGGCTCTACGCCCTGGGCCCTAGTCCTGTTCGCCCAGGCGCTGAACCTGCAATGCGTCTACCCGTCGCTTGTCGGCCTTGATGACCGAGAACTCAAAGCCGCCGAAGTCTACTTTCTCCCCGCGACGCGGCAGGCGTCCAAGCACGTGCATGACGAGCCCCCCGATCGTGTCGAATTCCTCGTCCTCGAGGTCGCAGTCGAAATACTCGTTGAAGTCTTCGACGCGCGTCAGCGCGCGCACCGCAAAACTCGGCTTGCCGTTTCGATCGCCATCCGGACGGATGAACTCTGCTTCCTCCTGATCGTGCTCATCGTCGATTTCCCCGACGATCTCCTCGAGAACGTCTTCGATCGTGAGCAAGCCCGCAACGCCACCGTATTCATCAACCACAATCGCCATGTGGTTATGGCTGGCACGAAACTCTTTTAGCAGCGCGTTCAGTCGCTTGGACTCGGGGATGACCGAAACGGGTCGTAACAGCTTGCGTATGGTGATCTCTTTGGCGGCGTCGCTACCAAAGTAGCGCAGCAGGTCCTTCGCGAGCAGAACACCGAGCACTTCGTCGCGATCTTCGCCGATCACCGGGAACCGGGAGTGCCCGGACTCGACGATGACCGACAGTATGTCGTCAAATTCCTGCTCGATATCGATGACGACCATCTGTGATCGCGGCACCATGACTTCGCGAACCTGGGTTTCCGATACCTCCAGCACGCCCGCGAGCATGCTCCTCTCCTCGGCATCCAGGTCGATTTCAGTCTTTATAAAGCTTTGGATTTCATCGCGGCTCCAGGGCTCACCCTTGAATGCGCGCCTGATTCGCGCGACGAGTCCGGGGGTTCCTGAGCCGCTCGTACTTGGCGGTTTTTCGTTCATAGTGTCTTGGGCCTGTTGGCCATTCAGTCTAACAGCTTTCTAGCATGACGCTGCATACGGGTCGGCCAGCCCCTGCGCTGTCAGGATATGAGCCTCGAGGCCCTCCATATCAGCGGCCTCAGCAGCAGATTTGTGGTCGAAACCCAGCAAATGCAAGGTCCCGTGGACCAGCATATGCGCCCAGTGGTCGCCGGCGGCCTTGCCTTGCCGGGCTGCCTCTTCGCCCACGACCGCGGCACAGACAACGATATCGCCGAGCAGCTGCGCGGCCCCGGCCGGCAGACCGTCGATATCACCGGCCGGAAACGACAGTACGTTGGTCACCTTGTCCCTGCCCCGATAGTCGCGATTCAGCGTCCGCATTTCTTCTTTATCGACCAGGCGTACCGATAATTCAGTACCCGGTGCAATCGCTGTCCCCGATCCCTCAACCGCGCAGGCGACCCAGTGCTTTATCTGTCCGGCGGACGGAATGTCGGGATTGTTGCACGCAATCTGAACGTCGACGACGAGTGCGGATTGATTCGTCGTCATTTATCGGCATCAGCCCGGCTTTCGCTGTCCTCGTAAGCTTTGACGATACGTTGCACAAGCTGGTGCCGAACCACATCCTTGGGCGTGAAGTACGTGAACGCCACTCCGTCGACGTCCCTGAGAACCTCGATCGCGTTCTTGAGCCCGGAATGTTTGCCCATCGGCAGATCGATCTGCGTGATATCGCCGGTGACCACGGCATGCGATCCGAAGCCGATGCGGGTCAGGAACATCTTCATCTGTTCGACACTGGTGTTTTGCGCCTCGTCCAGGATGACGAAGGACTCGTTGAGGGATCGGCCACGCATAAAAGCAAGTGGCGCGATCTCGATGACATTACGCTCGATGAGCCGGGTCACTCGCTCGGCACCTATCATGTCGTACAGCGCGTCGTACATCGGCCGCAGGTAAGGGTCGACCTTCTGCGACAGATCGCCGGGCAGGAACCCAAGACGCTCGCCGGCCTCGACAGCGGGACGTACCAGGACGATCCTGCGAACCTGCTCGTTCTCCAGCGCATCGACAGCGCTGGCAACGGCGAGGTAGGTCTTTCCCGTTCCTGCCGGTCCGATACCGAATGCGAGGTCGTGTTGCTGGATGTTCGACATATACGCCGTCTGATTCGCACCGCGCGGGCGGATCAGCTTGTGACGGGTCTGGATAGTGACGACCTCGTCATCCGTCACACCGGTCTCCGGCGTCGTCGTCTTCGCTTCGTTCATAAATGATTCCTGCAACACCATGTGTACGCGTTCGGGGTCCAGTCGCTCGCTGTCCGTCAGAGCGAACAGCGACAGCAGAACGTCACCACCGATCTCTGCGGCGCCGGGTAGACCCGTGATGCGAAAGCGATTGCCACGGCTGGCGATTTCGACATCGAGGCGACGTTCGATCTGCCGAAGGTGTTCGTCAAACTGGCCACACAGGTTCGCCAGGCGGTTGTTATCGGCGGGCTCGAGGACAACGTCCCGAAAAATCCGGACAGCGTTCAAAGTCTGAAACTGGAACCTTTGTGCGAAGATGGGCCTGTCAGGGCGACAGGGAGGCGGCGGCCGGCCGCGTGCAGTGCTGGATATCCATCAGGGCAATAGACCATTACCTGCCAGATTACCCTGAAGCACGCGCCGTGGGAAGTACCAGCCGCCCGCGCAGCGAGTTTGGCAGCGCCTCGGTAATGACAACGTCGACAAACTGCCCGATACACGAGGGATCCGCATCGAAATTCACCCAGCGATTGTTTTCGGTGCGGCCCGCTACCTGGCTCTTGCTCTTCCTCGAAGTCTTCTCGACCAGCACGCGCTGTGTCGTACCAACCATGCGCTGACTGATCGCCATCGCCTGGCTGTTGATGCGCGCCTGCAGTATCTTGAGTCGCTGCTTCTTTACCGTCAAAGGCGTATCGTCGGCAAGACTTGCGGCGGGGGTGCCGGGCCGGGCGCTGTAGATAAAGCTGAACGACTGATCGAATCCAATGTCGGCGATCAGGTTCATCAGCGCTTCGAAGTCCTTGTCCGTTTCTCCGGGAAAGCCGACGATGAAATCGGATGACAATGACAGGTCAGGGCGGGCTTCGCGTAATCGTCGTATCTTCTGTTTGTATTCGAGGACCGTATGGCCGCGTTTCATCGCCGCGAGCACCCGATCCGAGCCGTGCTGCACGGGGAGGTGCAGGTAGCTCGCGAGCTTCGGTACTTCCGCGTACGCCTGCACCAGGCTGTCGGTGAACTCCACAGGATGGGACGTGGTAAAACGTATCCGTTCGATGCCTTCTATCGCGGCGACGTAATAAATGAGCGTGGCGAGATCCGAGATTGCGCCATCGTGCATGGGACCCCGGTAGGCGTTCACATTCTGACCGAGCAGATTCACTTCGCGAACACCCTGATCGGCAAGGGTCGCGACTTCGGCAATGACGTCATCAAACGGCCGGCTGATCTCTTCGCCACGCGTATACGGCACGACGCAAAAGCTGCAGTACTTGCTGCAGCCTTCCATCACGGAAACGAAAGCGGTCGGTCCCTCGGCGCGCGGCTCCGGCAGGCAGTCGAATTTTTCGATCTCGGGAAACGAAATATCGACAACCGGTTTGCCCGTACTCGCCGCGCCGTCAATCAAATCCGGCAGACGATGCAGGGTTTGCGGTCCGAACACGACATCGACGAACGGCGCGCGCTGCGTGATGCCTTCGCCTTCCTGGCTGGCAACACAGCCGCCGACACCAATCCTGATGCTCGGGTTTTTCTCTTTAAGCCTGCGCCAGCGGCCCAGCTCGGAGAAGACTTTCTCCTGGGCTTTTTCGCGAATAGAACAGGTGTTGGCGAGTAACAGGTCCGCATCATCCGGCGTATCGGTCAGCTCGTAACCATGCGATTCGCGCAAGACGTCCGCCATCTTGTCCGAGTCGTACTCGTTCATCTGGCAGCCCATTGTCTTGATAAACAGCTTTTTCGTCATGGTTTCGACACTATCGGGTGAGCGCGACTTTCAGCCCGACGGCAGTCGGACCCGGCGCGAAAGGGCGCATCCGGCGCAGAGATGCCGCCGTGCTGGTTCCAGTAAACTTGGCGCCGACCTCGCCTAGAACGGGATGTCGTCGTCAAAATCATCGGGGCCCGGCTGCGGAGGCGCGTTGCCGCCGCCCTGGCTGGGCTTCCCGCCACCCCGGCTCCCACCGAAGCTGCCGCCGCCACCATCACCGCGGCCGCCCAGCATCTGCATTTCGTCGGCAATGATCTCGGTAGTGTAGCGATCATTACCATCCTGGCCCTGCCACTTTCTGGTACGCAGCTTGCCCTCGATGTAGACCTGCGAGCCTTTACGCAGGTACTCGGCCGCAATTTCGGCGAGACGATTGAACATCGCGACACGATGCCACTCGGTGCGGTCCCGTTGCTCGCCCGTCTGCTTGTCCTTCCACGACTCGTTGGTCGCGACCGTGAAATTGGTAACCGCCGAGCCGCTCGGCATGTAGCGCGTTTCCGGATCCTGTCCGAGATTACCAACGATGATGACTTTGTTTATTCCGCGGGCCATTTTGGTCCCCTGTTCATAGTGTGCCGTGCTCTTGCCTGGGCCGCCACGAAGGCGGCGGAGGGGGGACTATTGTAGAGCCTGCCCGGCTAAATGCTAGCCCGATTTCTGCTGACGAGACCCGAATTAAGCGGTTTGCCGCCGCACCCTGCCAAAGCCCTGTACCGCGAGCCAGATAGCCGCCAACAGAACGCAGACGAAGAACACGTCCGATGGCCGACCCTCGTGCAGGAAACGGCCACCGATCAGGCCTCCTGAGAACGCGCCAAGGAACTGCGCCGTCGAAAACACGCCCAGCGACGCACCTCGCAACTCGTCATCGGCGAGCACCGATAGCCGGGCTGGCAAACCCGCTTCAAGAAAGTTGAAGCCCCCGAAGTAGACGACCAGCGCGATGAACACCGGAACAACCGAGAAACCGAGAAACGTCAGGGCCAACTGCGCACCGAGGATCAGGATCACGGCAACCCCGATCAATTCGCCGCGTCCCTTGTGCTCGTCCTTGAGAATCATCGGCACCGTAATCACCAGCGACAGCAGCAGCGCGCCGACATACATCTTCCAATGATCAGTCAGCGCTATTTCGAGACGCACGCTGAGAAGGAACGGCAACGCAACGAACGTGGCCGTCATGATTGCATGCAACAGGAACACGTAGAAATCGATGCGTAACAGGTCACCGCGGAAGGCCGGTGTCAGGCTCCAGGACGCTCGCCTCCGGGGGCGCGGAATCCTGGGCAACAGGCCGAGCAACAATCCGGCGAGCACGGCCAGCACGGCCGCTACCCAGAACAGCGACTGGACGCCGAATTTTGCGGCGATCAGTGGTCCCGCCACCATGGCAATCATGAAGGACAGGCCGATTCCTATACCAAAGACCGCCATGGACCGGGTTCTGACGTTTTCACGCGTCGCGTCCGTGATGAGCGCCGTCAGCGTCGCAGAGATTGCGCCTGCGCCCTGCAGGAAGCGGCCCGCAATTACGCCGTGGATAGAGTCGCTCAGTGCCGCGAGCACGCTGCCGGCCGCGAACAAGGCGAGGCCGAGGAGAATGACAGGTATGCGCCCGATACGATCCGACAAGGCGCCCAGCGGTATCTGCAGACCTGCCTGCGTAAGTCCGTAGGCGCCAACGGCCAGCCCGATCAGCAGCGGCGTCGCGTGCTCGAGCTCCGCGGCATACAGCGCTAACACGGGCAGTAGCGCGAATAGGCCAAACATCCGGATCATCGCGATCAGCGCAACCACCGCGACGGAGCGCCGCTCCGCAGGACGCATTACGACACTGATATCGGGGCCTGCTGTATTCACTCGCTGAGTTCCTTTGCGC
>JAAUYE010093476.1_pt1 | contig 10932 bp, 11 predicted proteins | sample 7278081 | NCBI WGS metagenome assembly JAAUYE01 (sample SAMN14350131, study PRJNA611818) | marine sediment metagenome | isolation source: surface marine sediment (0.6m) | place: French Polynesia: Moorea | collected 2018-08
AGGTTGTATCCGGGTCGTTCGGATGGTGCGTGGATCGCCGTTACGACACCGTTTGATCAGGACGATGTCGAAAAGTCTAAGCAACGCTTGGCTGCATTTGTTGAAGAAGTGGCGCCTTTGGTGAATGACGCCATTGAGTCCTCTCTCGGATATATGGAATAAGGCACCGGGCGGTGTGTGGCCTCGTCGGTATCTTCGACACCCGTGGGCATGCGGACGTAGATCGCGACCTGCTCGGGCGTATGAACGATCGCCAGCTGCATCGTGGCCCTGACGAGAGTGGTATACACATCGAGCCTGGCGTCGGCCTGGCGCATCGCCGGTTGTCGATCATCGATCTGGCCAGCGGCCAGCAGCCGCTGTTCAATGAAGACGGTTCGGTCGTGGTCGTCTACAACGGTGAAATCTACAATTTCCCGCAGTTGGCCGCAGAATTAACGGATCGCGGCCACGTGTTTCGTACGCACTGTGATACCGAGGTCATAGTGCATGCCTGGGAAGAATGGGGTGAAGCGTGTGTAACGCGGTTCCGCGGCATGTTCGCGTTCGCATTGTGGGACCGTAACAAGCAAGAACTGTTTCTGGCCCGCGATCGACTCGGCATCAAGCCGATTTACTATAGTCTGCTGCCGAATGGAGCGCTGCTGTTTGCTTCCGAACTCAAGGCGTTGAAGGTTCATCCCGGGCTTGTACGTGACATCGACGAGCAGGCGATTGAAGAGTACTTCGCACTCGGTTACGTCCCCGAGCCACGCAGTATCTACCGTGATACAAGGAAGCTGCGCCCCGGTCATACGTTGAAGGTGTCGCGCGCCAGACCCGGGCTGCAACAGCGGCAGTATTGGGATGTGGCGTTCGACGAAGGCAGTAATCGCCTGGTTGCGGAGGAGGCGGGCGAGGCCTTGGTCGCACAGCTGCGTGAGGCCGTTGATATCCGCCGCGTGGCTGAGGTGCCGCTGGGGGCTTTTCTCTCCGGTGGCGTGGATTCAAGCAGCGTCGTGGCAATGATGGCCGAACTCAGCAATGAGCCGGTCAATACCTGCTCGATCGCGTTCGGCGAGGCGGAGTTCAATGAGGCTGAATATGCGGCCGCGGTGGCCGAGCGTTTCGGTTGCGCGCATCGTGTCCAGGCACTCGACCCCAACGACCATTCGCTACTGGATCAACTCCCCGACCTGTATGACGAGCCCTTTGCCGACAGCTCGGCGATGCCAACCTACCGGGTGTGCGAGATGGCGGCAAGGGAGGTTACGGTGGTGCTGTCCGGTGACGGAGGTGACGAGAACCTCGCGGGATACCGGCGTTACGGTCAGCACCTCGATGACCTTGCCGCCAAGGCCAAAATGCCTGCGGCATTGCGCAAGGTCCTTGCAGCGGCGGGTCGCCACTATCCAGACGCCAGCTGGTTACCACGGTCTTTGCAGCGACGTCAGGGCCTGATCTCGATGGGACAGGACCCGGTCGAGAGCTTCTGCGACATCAATGCGGTGATGAAACGTGATCTGCGCGACTCGCTGTATTCCAGCGGTTTCCGGCGTCGCCTGCACGGCTACAGTGCCGTAGAGGTTTTTCGGCAGCATGCGGCGCATGCGGGTACCGAAGATCCGTTATCCCTGGCGCAGTACCTCGACATCAAGACCTACCTGCCCGGCGATATCCTGACCAAGGTCGATCGCGCCAGCATGGCGCACTCGATCGAGGTGCGGGTGCCGTTGCTTGACCACGAATTGGTCGAATGGATGGCCCGCCTGCCTGTGAATCTCAAAAGACGGGGTAACGAAGGTAAGTATTTGCTGAAGAAATGTATGGAATCGCGGTTGCCGCACGATGTGCTCTACCGACCAAAAAAGGGTTTTGCCGTGCCGCTGGCGACCTGGTTCCGCGGTCCGCTACGCGAACGACTGCGCAATGCCGTCAACAGCGATACCCTGCTCGCGACGGACGTCTTCGATCCCGACGCGCTGCAACGACTGTTCCTGCAGCACGACACAGGTCAGCGTGACTGGAGCACACCACTATGGTCTGTGTTGATGTTCGAGGCGTTTCTGCGTAACGAGGCCGCTTAACCTGCATGTTGCGCTAGACGCAGCCGCTCAGGGCAGCGATATCCCCTGACGCCCGAGCATCTCGACCAGCAGGATCAACGGTAATCCGATCAATGTATTCGGATCGCGGCCGTGCAGAGCGGAGAACAGCGTGATCCCAAGTCCCTCGGATTTAAAGCTTCCAGCGCAGTTGAACGGTTGCTCGCGATCAACGTAGCGCTCGATCTGCGCGGTACTCAGCGCGCGGAACTGTACCTCGAACGGTTCGACAGCCGACTGTTCCCGTCCGTCGGTCGTATTCAGCAGGCACAGGCCAGTGTGGAAGGTCACAGACTTCCCGGCGGCGGCCGTCAGTTGCCTGATCGCGGTTTCCCGATCGCCCGGCTTGCCGAGTATCTGCCCTTCGATGCAGGCAACCTGGTCTGATCCGATCACCAGGGCGTCCGGGTGGCGTGCACCAACATCGTGCGCCTTCGCGCAGGCCAGGCGTCGTACCAGCTCGGCTGGCATCTCGCCGGCCATCGCTGTTTCATCCGTCTGCGGTGCATCCGTGACAAACGGCAGACCAAGTTTGGACAGAAGTTCGCGGCGGAACGGGGAGGTGGACCCAAGAACGATCGATTGCATGGCGGGAGGACTGCAAAAACCGACTCGATAGTGTATCAGACATCGCTTATTCGCCAATTTCGGAGGATGGGAATTGAATCTCTCAATACCTTAGTGCGACGTCTTCTATTAGAATGCAGCGGTTGTCGTGCGCCCACTATTGGGTTTTCACAATAATCGCGCCTTCACAATAAGAAAACCGGCGCGAGGTCTGATTGGGGAGGACGAAGCGTGGTCATCGATCTACTGATTCAGGGTTCTGAACTGATGTTACTCGGAATGGGTATCGTCTTCGGGTTCCTGACGGTTCTGGTGTTCACCCTGAGAGGCATGTCGCGGCTCGCCGCCCGCCTCGACACCACACCTCCCGGCACGGCCACGCCGGAGCCGATCAGCGTAACCGACAACCGTCAGTTGATCGCCGTGATCAGTGCCGCTGTTGCCCGTTATCGCGCATCACGGATCGCCTGAGTCGAAGACCTTATTACCGGTACCTGGACCTTCCATGACTACAAACAAGCTCGCTATAACCGACGTTGTCCTTCGCGACGCCCACCAGTCTCTGTTTGCCACCCGGCTGCGTCTCGACGACATGCTGCCGATTGCAGAGAAGCTCGACCAGGTTGGCTTCTGGTCGCTGGAGACCTGGGGCGGGGCGACGTTTGATGCCTGTATCCGGTTCCTCGGCGAGGATCCCTGGGAGAGATTGCGGGCGCTGAAAAAGGCGATGCCGAATACCCGTATGCAGATGCTGTTCCGGGCGCAGAACATCCTCGGCTACCGGCATTACGCCGATGACGTCGTATCACGCTTTGTCGAACGCGCGGCGGACAATGGCATGGACGTGTTCCGCATCTTTGATGCGATGAACGACCTGCGAAACTTTGAGACCGCGATCAAGGCGACGTTGAAAGTCGGCAAACATGCCCAGGGCACGATGTCTTACACCGTGAGTCCGGTACACAATCTGCAGTACTGGCTGGACATGGCCAAGGGCCTCGAGGACATGGGCTCGAATTCGATATGTATCAAGGACATGGCCGGTCTGCTGAATCCGTATACCTGCTACGAATTGGTCTCGCGCCTGAAAGAGACGGTGTCGGTGCCGATTGCGATGCAGTCGCACGCAACCACCGGCATGAGCACGACGACCAATATCAAGGCGGCCGAGGCCGGCATCGACATGGTCGATACCGCGATCTCGTCGATGTCGATGACCTATGGCCACTCGGCGACCGAATCCGTGGTTGCGATCCTCGAAGGTACCGAGCGCGACACCGGTCTGGATATCAGGCTGCTGGAGGAAATCGCCGCGTACTTCCGCGAAGTTCGGAAAAAGTACGCCAAATTTGAGGGGTCGTTGAAGGGTGTGGATTCCCGCATCCTGGTCGCCCAGGTCCCGGGCGGCATGCTGACCAACATGGAAAACCAGCTGCGCGAGCAGGGTGCCGCGGACAAGATGGACGAGGTGCTCGCCGAGATCCCGCGCGTGCGCAAGGATCTGGGCTATATCGCGCTGGTCACGCCGACGTCGCAGATCGTCGGGACGCAGGCGGTCCTGAATGTGCTGACCGGCGAGCGTTACAAGAACATCAGCAAGGAGACTGCCGGGGTGTTGAAGGGCGAGTATGGCTCGACCCCGGCGCCCGTCGACGCTGAGCTTCAGCAGAGTGTCCTCGGCGAGGATGAGGAGGCGATCACCTGTCGCCCGGCTGACCTGCTCGAGCCCGAGATCGACAAGCTCACCGGAGAGTTCCGCGGTCTGGTAAAGGAGCGCGGCATCCGCGTTGCCGATAACGAGATCGACGACGTGCTGACCTACGCACTTTTCCCGCAGATCGGCCTGAAGTTCCTCGAGAACCGTGACAACCCAGATGCCTTCGAGCCGCCGCCGGGCGAGGAACCTGCCGCGGAGCCCGTGGCGGCGCCCGCGGCAGCGCCTGCCCCGGGCGGTCCGGAGGCCTATGCGGTCACCGTCGACGGACGTACCTACAACGTCACGGTCGCCCCCGGGGGCGAGGTGGCAGAGGTGCGGGCCGCGCCCTTGGCCGCCGGTGCGCCGGTTGCGGCGCCCGCCTCAGCCCCGGCGCCGCCGGCCGGAGATCTGGTCAATATCCCGGCGCCGCGGGCCGGCAATATCTTCAAGATCAATGTCGCCGCCGGGCAGGCGGTGAACTCGGGCGATGTGATCATGATCCTCGAGGCCATGAAGATGGAGACCGAGGTGCGTTCACCGGAATCCGGCACCGTGCAGTCGGTGTTCGTCAAGGAAGGTGACGCCGTTCAGGTCGGTGACCTGCTGCTGACCCTGGGCTAACGACATGATGGAACAAGGTCTCGAGGCCATCTGGCTGTCGATGGGGATCGCGAATCTCGCGTGGGGCCAGATACTCATGGTACTGGTCGGCGGCTTGCTGATCTTCCTCGCCATCCGCAAAGGATTCGAACCCCTGTTGCTGGTTCCGATCGGGTTCGGTTGCGTGCTGGCCAACGTGCCGGTCGCCGGCCTCGCCGAGGATGCGATTGGCCAGCTCATGCTGGCCGGGCAGCCGGATCACCTGGCGGCGCTGGCTCAGCATTTCGGTACCACGGTCGACGAACTCGCTGCCGCAGCAAAGGAGGCCAGCGGTTCGTCGTTGTATGCGGCGCGGGCATTGGCCGTAGACCTCGGCTACGAACCCGGCATGCTGAACATGTTCTACGAGGTGGCTATCAGTACAGGCGTGGCGCCACTGCTGATCTTCATGGGTGTCGGCGCGCTGACCGACTTCAGTGCGCTGATCGCCAAGCCTACGACCCTGCTTCTCGGCGCCGCGGCGCAGTTCGGTATTTTCTTCACGCTGATCGGTGCCTTGGCCCTCAACGTGTTCCCCGGCTTTGATTTCACCCTCGCCGATGCGTCGGCGATCGCTATCATCGGCGGCGCGGATGGCCCAACGGCGATCTTCCTGGCCTCCAAGCTGGCCCCGGACCTGCTGGGCGCGATCGCGGTCGCTGCCTATTCCTACATGGCACTGGTGCCGATCATCCAGCCGCCGATCATGCGGGCGTTGACCACCGAGGCGGAACGTCAGGTGGAGATGCAGCAGCTGCGCCCGGTGAGCAAGCTGGAAAAGATCATGTTCCCGCTCACGGTGCTTCTGCTTTGCCTGCTGTTCCTGCCGTCAGCCGCGCCGCTAATCGGTATGCTGACCTTCGGCAACCTGTTGCGCGAATCCGGCGTCGTCGACCGGCTCAGCAAGGCCGCGCAGAACGAGATCATTAATTTCGTAACCATCATCCTTGGTCTGTCGGTCGGTTCGAAGCTGCAGGCCGACAAGTTTCTGAGCGTGGAAACCCTCGGCATTCTGGCGCTGGGCGCCGTGGCGTTCTGCGTCGGTACCGCGGCCGGCGTACTGATGGGCAAGCTGATGCACCGTGTTTCTGGTGGCAAGGTCAACCCGCTCATCGGCGCTGCCGGTGTATCTGCGGTTCCGATGGCCGCGCGTGTGGTCAACAAGGTCGGCCTGGAGGCCAACCACCACAATTTCCTGCTAATGCATGCGATGGGCCCCAATGTCGCCGGGGTCATCGGTTCGGCGGTTGCCGCCGGGGTGCTGCTCGCGGTGGTCGGCGGCTGACCGGCAGGGACACTAAGCGCCCGAAAATCATCGGTTTTTTTTGTTGCCGGGTCGCGGGCTTTTCCATATAATTCGCCGCTTATGTTGTCGATTTTGCCCGACTACGCCGATCCGCTGCGTCTGTGTGCGCTGGGAAAGGCCTACGAAGGCGAGGTGGCACTGGCGGACTTGGCGCGCTTGTCTCCGCTGCTGGCCTCCACCGAGGGCGTGGCGGTGTTCGGGCTGGCATTCAGTACGGACGAGGAGCACCGGCCGGTGGTGGACGTCAGCGTACGGGCCAGGCTGGCGCTTTGCTGTCAGCGTTGCATGCAGGCCATGCAGCTGGACGTCGACTCGTCATCGCGCCTGGCCGTTGTCTCAGGGCCCGATGAGGCAGGGCGCCTGCCCGACGAACTCGACCCGTTGCTGGTTGATGATGACAGGCTGGAGCTGCGATCACTGGTCGAAGACGAGCTGATTCTGGCCGTGCCTCCGGCACCCATGCATCAGCCGGAAGAATGCGCAGTGTCGCTGGAAACTTGGAATGATGACGTGGCGTCCGACACAGAAACTTCGGACGCCGAAAGTAATAATCCGTTCGCGGCATTGGCGCATTTGAAGAGCGACGCCGACGAACAAGACTGAGAGTCTTTGAGGAGACGAACATGGCGGTCCAACAGAACCGGAAAACCCCTTCCAAGCGTGGCATGCGTCGCGCGCATGACTCGCTGAAGCCGGAGTCGCTGTCTATCGACCCGACGTCGGGCGAGACGCATCTGCGCCACAATGTCAGCCCCGATGGTTTTTATCGCGGTCGCAAAGTCGTTGACAAGTAAGGCGGGCGCGTCGTTGGCGTGAAGCCAGCGTTTGCCGCGATACTGACAACCGCGTGACTCAGCAAATCACGATTGCGCTCGATGCCATGGGCGGTGACTACGGTGCCCGTGTCGTCGTACCTGCTGCGCTGCGCTTTCTAAAGACCGATCAGGATTGCCAACTGGTGCTGGTCGGTCGTGAAGACGCGATCCGAGAACACCTGCCCGGGCAGAAACTGCCTGAACGGTTGCGCATCCATCATGCCTCGGAGGAGGTGGGAATGGACGAGCTGCCGTCGCGTGCGCTGCGCGGGAAGAAAGATTCCTCGATGCGGGTGGCGATCAACCTGGTGAAGCAAGGCGGCGCGGATGCCTGTGTCAGTGCCGGTAACACCGGTGCATTGATGGCTACGGCGCGCTTCGTATTGAAGACCCTGCCAAATATCGACCGTCCGGCCATCATCACCAAGCTGCCGGCGATCAGCGGCCATACCTGGGTACTGGACCTTGGCGCGAATGTCGACTGTGACGCCGATCATCTTTATCAGTTTGCCGTGATGGGGTCAGAGCTCGTTAGCGCCGTCGATCATGTGGATCGCCCCACGGTCGCGCTGCTGAATATCGGTCAGGAAGAAATCAAAGGAAACGAGCAGGTTAAAGAGGCCCACGAGTTGCTGCAGCATGGCCCGCTGAACTACATCGGCTATGTCGAAGGTGACGATATCTACCTGCGGGAAGACCTGGATGTCGTTGTCACGGATGGATTCGTCGGCAACGTTGCACTGAAGAATACCGAGGGCGTCGCCAAGCTCATTCGTCACTTCATGACGGTGGAGTTCAAGCGCAACATCCTGACCAAGCTCTCCGCCCTGGTGGCGCTGCCCGTGTTGAAGGCGTTGCGTCGTCGCATAGATCCACGTCGCTACAACGGCGCCAGTCTGCTTGGTCTGCGCGGAATTGTCGTCAAGAGCCACGGTGGCGCGGATGCGCTGGCATTCGAGCACGCGATCCACATCGCGAAGAAAGAAGTGATTGCCGATATCGCGGACAGGATCGAGCAGCAGGTCGGTCACCAGTTGGACCTTCCCGTCAACGCATGAGCATTTATGCGCGCATAGCCGGCACCGGCAGTTACCTGCCGGAGAAGGTGCTTACCAACAAAGATCTCGAATCCATGGTCGATACCACCGACCAGTGGATCCGCGAGCGCACCGGTATCGTCAAACGCCATATTGCGGTCGACGGTCAAACGACCTGCGATCTTGCCGAGCAGGCGGCACGACGCGCCATCGAGGCGGCCGGCAGACAGCCGCAGGACGTCGATCTGATCGTGCTGGCTACAACCACTCCTGACAAGGTGTTTCCAAGCACTGCATGCCTAGTTCAGCAGCGCCTGGATATCCATGGCTGTGCGGCATTCGATGTCCAGGCGGTTTGCACCGGTTTCGTCTATGCGCTTGGCGTCGCTGAAAAATTCATCCGTACCGGGGCGGCCAGATGCGCCCTGGTCATCGGTGCAGAGACTTTTTCACGCGTCATCGATTGGACCGATCGCGGTACCTGTGTGCTTTTCGGCGACGGGGCGGGCGCGGTATTGCTCGAGGCGTCGGATACCCCGGGCGTCCTATCGACCCATCTGCATGCCGATGGTGCCTATGAGAATCTGCTACATGTGCCCGGTGGGGTGTCGCGTGGATTCGACGTGGATGATGCCGAAGGTGATCCCCGTTTTACCCACATGAAGGGCAACGAGGTCTTCAAGATGGCGGTAAACACGCTTGGGCGTATCGTCGATGAGACCCTGCAGGCCAACGACATGAAGAAGTCCGATGTCGACTGGCTGGTGCCGCATCAGGCGAACATCCGCATCATCAACGCCACGGCACGGAAATTGAACATGTCCATGGACAAGGTGGTGGTCACAGTGGACCAGCATGGAAACACATCGGCGGCATCGGTGCCGCTGGCACTGGATACGGCAGTGCGTGACGGCCGAATCCAGCGCGGCGAGGTGGTGTTGCTCGAGGCCTTCGGCGGAGGTTTCACCTGGGGCTCGGTGTTACTGAAGTTCTGAACGGAAGAACAATGACGAAAAAGATTGCCATCACGTTTCCAGGCCAGGGATCGCAGTCGGTTGGTATGCTTGCAGAGCTCGCCGAGGCGCACCCGGTTGTCGGACAGACATTCGATGAGGGCTCCGAGGCGTTGGGTCTGGACCTGTGGGCGTTGAGTCAGGAAGGCCCGAAGGAGCGACTCAACGAAACTCAGAATACGCAACCGGCGCTGCTTTGCGCGGGAATCGCCGTGAAACGCGTGCTTGATGCTCACCTGCCTGATCCCCCGCTGGTGATGGCCGGGCACAGCCTTGGCGAGTACACGGCGCTGGTCGCGGCAGGGGTTTTGGGTCTCGGTGATGCGGTGCAACTCGTGGCCAAGCGTGGCAGCTTCATGCAGGAAGCGGTACCGGTCGGCACTGGCGCGATGGCGGCGATACTGGGCCTGGATGACGACACGGTACGATCGGTTTGCGAGCAGGGTGCACAGGGACAGGTGGCGGCACCGGTCAATTTCAATTCGCCAGGACAGGTCGTTGTCGCCGGCAATGCCGAAGCGATCGCGCGGGTGGCCGAACTGGCGAAGTCGGCGGGTGCGAAGCGGGCCTTGTTACTGGATGTCAGTGTGCCCTCGCATTGTGCGCTGATGAAACCGGCGGCCGAACGCCTGCGTGCGGCTATGGGTGAGATCACCTTTGCGGCGCCAAGCATCGCCGTGTTGCACAACGTCAATGTCGCCGAATCCGGCGACGCGGACGCAATCCGTCAGGCGCTTGTCGAACAGCTTTACAGTCCCGTGCGTTGGGTTGAAACGGTCAAAGCCATTGCGGCGCGTGGTGCGCAGGTGGTCATCGAGGCGGGGCCCGGAAAGGTCCTGACCGGGCTGATCAAACGCATTGACAAGACGCTGTCACCGCTACCGGTGTTTGATCCTGCGAGTCTGGAAAAAGCTTTGGAGACGATAAATGCTTGATGGAAAGGTGGCACTGGTCACCGGCGCCAGCCGGGGCATCGGTAAGGCGATTGCCGATATGCTGGGTGCGCAGGGTGCGACCGTGGTCGGCACGGCGACGAGCGAATCCGGCGCCGAGGCGATTAGCCAGCGCTTCGCCGATGCGGATATCAAGGGTCAGGGCATGCAACTCGATGTCGGTGATGAGGCGTCGGTTGAACAGGTTATCAAGCAGATCAGTGACACTTACGGCAGTGTCGCCATCCTGGTCAACAATGCCGGAATCACGCGCGACAATCTGCTGATGCGCATGAAGAGCGATGAGTGGGACAGTGTTGTCAATACGAATCTGACCTCGGTCTATCGCATGGCCAAGGCTTGCCTGCGGGCGATGATGAAGGCGAGGACCGGCCGCATCATCAGTATCACGTCAGTCGTCGGCGCAAGCGGTAATGCTGGCCAGACCAATTATTCGGCTGCCAAGGCCGGCATGATCGGTTTTACCAAGTCGTTGGCGCAGGAAGTGGGTTCGCGCGGTATCACGGTGAATGCGGTGGCGCCCGGATTCATCGACACGGACATGACCAGGGAGCTGCCCGAGGCGCAGCGCGATGCCCTGCTCGGGAGCATACCGCTTGGTCGCCTCGGCAGTCCGGAAGAGATCGCCGCGGTGGTCGCTTTTCTGGCGTCGGACGCCGCCGCTTATGTGACCGGTGAGACGATCCACGTCAATGGCGGTATGTATATGGCCTGATTGCCGTCGGGATCGGCCCGTGAGGCGCTTTTTTAGTCGCTACTGAATTAGGGTGCTGGTGCTTTGAAGCGGCGCCCAAACTGACTACAATACCGCGTCCCTGCGTG
>JAAUYE010123762.1_pt1 | contig 10928 bp, 6 predicted proteins | sample 7278081 | NCBI WGS metagenome assembly JAAUYE01 (sample SAMN14350131, study PRJNA611818) | marine sediment metagenome | isolation source: surface marine sediment (0.6m) | place: French Polynesia: Moorea | collected 2018-08
CAAGGTCGTTCACACAAAATCAGATCTGATGGACTGACAAGAATACGATGAAAACATTTCCTCTACAAACAAGCTTTGCTGGGGGCGAAGTTACAGATAAAATCCTCGGTCGTACTGAAAGCGTAATCTATCAGCAAGGCGCTATCATAATGGAAAACATGATAGCAGATTCACGCGGACCAGCACTTGATCGTGGCGGTACAGAATTCGAGTCAGAAAAAGCAGTAGCTACAGAAGAAGTACTGCTCGAAGAATTTCAAGTAACCGGAGATAAGGTTTACCTGCTCCGGTTTACTCCATTACTACTGGAGATATCTACACCTGACGGTACAGCTCCGGCTGTTGGAGCATCACATGTTATTGTGCATACCGCAGGACAGATTTCTACAATACGGGTTGTTCCTGTACCCGGCGGTAATGCTGCATATATCTTGCATGAAAATGTAGCAGTATATAAATTGACGTATAACATCACGACGGATACATTTACATATGCGGCAGTAACGTTTACAGCTAAGCCTACATCATGGACTGGCACTAACTGGCCTGCAGTAGGTGCAGTATTTCAAGGTCGCTTATGGTTAGGACGTACGCCATCAGCTCCTGAAACATTCTGGGCAAGTAAGTCTGGATTGTTTGAAGATTTTACAAATGTATCTGGTAATCCCGACGAGGCTATTCTTGCAGTTACCATGGAACATTATGGAGCTATTCAATGGATGATCGGCACTAAGAATTTTGTAATCGGTACTCTTACTGGAGAGTATATTGTAAAATCTGACACTGGTATTGTTGCTTCAGATGATATCCAGATTGATCGACAGTCTACCCACGGTAGTTCGTTTGCTGACGCCCGCATGATTGGAGACAGGATTTTCCACATATCAGCGGGTGGTAAGAAAATCCGCATGATGGAATACTCGTTTAGTAAGAATAACTGGATTTCAGATGAAGCTAATTTCTTTGCAGACCAGTTAGTAGAGAATGACCACTTTACAAAAATTGTATGGTTGCCCAATCCTACTAATTTATTATTTGCACAGCGTGAATCCGGGAATGGTACATTATTTACATGGGAGGCTGAAGTAGAAGTACATGGCTGGAGTCCGTATCTATTAGATGGCGCACTTGTATCATGTGCAGGCGGACTTGTTAATGGTAATTCAGTTTTAACCTTAGCGACCAATAGACGCACGGGAATAATTGATTATGAGCATACGCCGATTGATCCAGACCTTGATCCTACGTATTATATGGATAATTGGGTTTCTGGTACTATTGGGGGCGACAATAGGACTATTACGGGCTTGGCTCATTTAAATGGATTTGATTGTCAAGTCCTTGTTGATGGTGCAGTACATCCAAATGAGACTCCTTCAGGCGGGAGTATTACTTTGGATTTTGATGCAACGTCAACTGTTATTGTCGGCTTGCAGTATACTCCTAAAGTTAAAACAATGCCAATTGATACCGGTTCACAGGAAGGTACAACCAAAGCTCACTTTAAACAGTTTAGCAAATATCTTGTACATATACTGGATTCGGCAGTTCCTCTTATTGATGGCAGCAGGGCACCAACAAGATTTCCTGCGACCCCAATGGGCACGCCTGAACCATTGAGAACCGATTTTATCGAAGTATCCCTACTTGGTTGGGATAGACAAGCACAGGTTGAGATATCACAAGACTTGCCTGTACCTTTAAACATTTTAGCTGTGTTTGGTGAACTCAGTCAGGAGAATTTTTAATGGCAGCTCCAGTAGCATACGCAGGTTTGGCTGTTGTCGGTTTTGGCATCGGTATGAGCAGCCGCAAGAAAGCTCGAGAAGCAGAACGTCAAGCTAAGATACGTGCTGCTTGGGCAGATTACGGTATGTCGGCTTTCGAATTTGAAAAATCACGTGAACAGCAAAAAAAATATCACGTAGAGACAATGACAGAAGCTAGGACAAAGCTTGGCGCAAGCGGAACACGTGTTGGCACTCAGCAGTGGCGTAATGTCATAGGCAAATATGAACGTGAAAATCGTCAGCGTATGGCTGAAATTCAAAAACGTGAAGATGAATGGAAGGCGACTTCAAACTATCAGCTTGCACTTAGCGTATATGAAGGTCAGACATCTGTACATGACATTTCACGGCAGTACGGCCTAAGAGGACTTAGCGGAAAGTCGGCGGGCAAAGGGCGGCGCAATCCTGATCAATTTGATTACCGCAAGTATGATTATTCGGATCCTTTGATCCCTGGATACGTTGGTCATACAAGAAATATTGGTCGAGGGCAGCGTACTGAAGATGTTTATGAGCCGCTTGAGTTAACAGCTGAATACGTTCAACGTAATCCGCGACGTAAGACTCAACCCGGTGATCGGCGTCAAGCAAGAATTGTTTCACGCGGTTTTTATGAAGCCGCACGTCCTACTATGGACGAGTTTTACTGGATTAACTATAGTGGTGACAAAACAAAAGCTGCTGAAGCTAAAGCAGCAATCCAGCAACGTGCTGATGAATATATTGCTACCTATGGTAGTATTATTGCGATGGGTCCATATGAAGGTGTAACTGGACCTGATCGAAAAATCAAGATCATGCAATAGGGTATTGTTATGGATCCGTTTATGCTATTTGCTGCCGGCGTCACACTCCTTGGTGTCGTCGGTGATTATCAAATGTACAAGGAGAGCAAGTCTCAGGCTGCTCGAGTAGAAGAAATTGCACGTGAAAATGCACGTCTGCAAAGAATGGAAGCTGAAGAAACCGAACGTCGTATGCGTAAAGAACAAGAGAAGCAGCGTTCTCTTACACGTGCACGTGCGGCAGCATCTGGATATCGCGAAAGCAAGTCAGCTCAGATATATCTCTCTGAAATGACTAAAGAGCATGAAACTGAAATTGAATGGATCCGTATGTCTTCAGAAATGAGACAGAATATTATGATCCAGGAAGCAGCTATGGAAGCTGATGCCATACGTGCTCAAGGCAAAACATCTTTGTGGAATGCGGTAGGACGTACTGCCACAGCATTGTTTTACGCACGTGAAGCAGGACTGTTTAGTACCAAAAGTGATTTATTGCGTGATGCTCAAAACCTGGCAGGTCAAGAATACTGGACTACGCCAGATAGTAGATACGGTATCAATAATCCCTTTGCACCATCGACGTATTCTGTACCAACGATTTTAGGCTAATAACATGAAGTTACCTGAAGTAACATCGTCACAAGTACCATCACTAGGACGCCGCAGTACGGCTTTGCCTGCGCGCATGTATCGTTCACAGCGAATGGCTGTGGATGCATTCCAAAACGCAATGGATACCTTTGGCAACATAGGTATAAAGATTTACGAACAAAATGCGGCTGCTGAACATAGTAAGCTTCGTACTGAATACATGGATCGTATGAATGCAGCACAAGCTGCAATTGAGAAAGAGCCATATCGTCAAGTACTCGATAATCAAGGTGAGCCAACCGGGGAGCTTGTTTCACGGCATGCAGAAATCCTAAATGAGTTTAACACAGCTGAAAAACGAATTCGTGATGAAGTTCTAGCTAAGTCAACAAACAGCTTAGCATTCCGTAAGCTAACGGAAGATCTTGATCAGGGAGGTATGGCTTATCGTGAACGCACTAGAACGACTGCTGCAAATTGGGCTGTGGCTGATGCTTCTCGTAATTTTAGGACTAGCTTTAGGACTAATATTGCGAATAACAATTTTAAAGCGGCGGAACAAGACCTGGTCGCTGCTGTTAAAACAGGAGCTGTATCGGCTGCTGAACAAAATAGATATGCAACGGAAATCTTAGCAAAAAGACAGTACAGAACTGGTGAATTACTCATTGAAGGAATCGCGGCCGAAAACTATACGCTTGAACGAGTACATGAGCTTCATCGTGTATTTGATGAAGGCGAAAATTACGTACATCTCTTGCCAGCACAAAGAGAGGCCTTACACTCTGCACTGAACTATAAAGTCGGCGATATGATGGCAGAGGATATAGCCTTCACGATAGATCACTTCAGTCTTGAAGATGGTGCTGACGGCATATTGGATTATGCAGAGCGTCGCTGGGACAAAGCTGGCTTTAGCGACCCTCGTGCTTTTGAAAGTACAATCAGCCGGTTGTGGGGTATCTATAACAATCGCAAAGCAAGAGATGTGAAATCTCAGAAAGTAATTGAAACTAACATGTACATGCTCGAGATTATGGCTGGAGCTCCCGCTGATCCTAAGAAAGCTATACATCGCGATGCAATGGACTTAGTATTTGATTATCGTGTAAATAAGCTTGGTGCTGCGCCGGGATCTAATGAATGGATTCGGGTAGCTGGTCAGCAGTTACGGACACAAGGCTGGTTTCCTCCAAAGGTCGAAAGCTATGTACGCATGAATTTGCTTCACGATGATCCACAGAGTGTAATGACAGCGGCTAAACTTGTTGCATATGCAGATCGCCATGCTGGTCGCTCACTGACATGGCTTGATAAAAAAGATATAGCTACTGGCCTGCTTATCAATGAACTTGTTGATGCTGGCATTGAAGATATGGATGCTTTCGCAAAAGTTCGTGAAGGTATTGAGACTGTAGATGAAACAACTATAGCAGTACGTGAAGCTGCATATGATGGTGAGTTTTCACAAAATTCATATGCCGTCCTTGAAGAACGCGTTGGCGACGACGAAGCTTGGTGGAGAATAGGCACCCCTGAAATACGTCAGACAATGGTCGAGCGCTACGATCGTTTACGTCGAACTAATTTCATCTTGACAGGTAACAAGGAAGTTGCTGATAATATGGCTTACAATGAGCTCATGCGCACATATGGCATAACAACTAGATATGGCGGTCGTCATCTGGAACGTAAACCGCCGGAAGCTGTTAAGACAGATGCGCCGCCTGAAAAAGTCCAGGAATACGTTGAAGATGAATGGAATCAGATTCTTGAAGCATATGGACTTGATGAAGCAAATACATACTCAGTATATAAGCTGGATAACTCAGCACGTGATTCATGGTATATCTATGACGTACCTAATGGTGAATTTGTTACTAACGAAGAAGGCATGATTCTTAAATGGACTCCAAGTTATTCTGAAAGTCGTATTGGCCAGCGTGATCGCTTACGTGCAGAACAGCAGCGTATTGATGAAGAGATTGAAGTTGAGCGTCAACGTCAGGCATATGATGCTAAGATGGGGCTTTATGAAATGTTCCCATCTGAAATGTCTCCGAGTCAACGAGTTAAACATGACTTAAATCTTTTACAGGATACACTTGAACAAGATATACGCGCTGGAGCCAAAGCTACTGATAAATTTATGACAGAAGATATTCCGGCCTTTATGAGTGGCGCATGGAATGCTTCACGTCAAAGAGGTTTAAGCGAAGGTAAAGAACGCTCACGCACACAACGTAAGCGACTTGATAAATATGAACGTATGGTACATGAACTTGAAGCTGAACCCGGAACAAAGCTTCACGATCAGATCATGCGTATGCGTCAGATTGAGGCTGAATTGGAGGCCCTAGAATGACTTGGGAATTTGTACCACCGCATGAAGATATGGGTAGCGGCCAGCTTAATGCTCGGCCAGCGGCTGGGCCTACTCCGGAACATTCTTTTGGCGAAGTACTGAGAGCTGAATTTTATCGGGATAACTCAGCAGCTAACTTTATATCGAATAACAGAAGCCATCCAGGTAACATGACGTACCGGGAACAGCGACTTTATCGTTCGGGTGAGTTTAATCCGCTTGAAGCTATTAAGGATACAGAATGGGATACGCCTGTTTACCGTCCCTATATAACTGATGTCAAGTCTCAGCGTGAACTAGACTGGACCATCGAGAACTTTATAAAGGAACGCGATGCTACCAAGTTACTTGAAGAAGCTGATACTTTGCCTTTTGCTGCTAGTGCTATTATGGCCGGCGCTCTTGATCCTATATTTGCTCCTACGTACGCTATTCCCATGTTTTACGGAACAGCTGCTTTTAGAATTGGTGCTACTTCTGCTGTAGGTGCTGGTTCTGTTGCAACATCTGAATTGGCACTTCATCAATCACAGCCTAAGAGGACTTTGAATGAGTCACTTTTTAATGTGGGTGCTGCTGGTCTGTTATCTGGTATTCTTGGGGGTGTTACAGGTGCACGATATAATCCTGAAGAAGTCAAGAGAGTTCTGGGCTATCTTGACAACGAAATTAACTCAAAGTCATTTGCGTCTGAAGACTACCATCTCGGATTATCTGCAGAAGCTACTGAGCTTGAAGAGAATTTTCCGCCTGGCTTTTTGGAAGGACTTCGTGATAAAGTTAATGCCGGGGAAATGACACCTCAAAAAGCAGCTGTTATTAAACGCGACAAAGCTTTGGAAATGACGGCTTTGAAATATGAGCCGTTTATGAAGATATTCAAATTTGCTACTCCACAGTTACGGGTAGCAACTTCACGATCTGTTAACGCCAGGAACATCCTTGAAAATATGGTCGAAGATTCCTGGATACGACAGAAAAATGAATTTGGCTTGACATCACCGCCGGCGGCAGAGACCTTTGCAAAAGCTAAAGAACAGACTAATCTACTTCACGTTATTGAGGCCGTTAATGATGAATATGCAAACTACTTACAACGCACTACGGGTAGCAAGACATACCTCATGGCCCGAACCAAGGACAGATCTATTCTTACTAAGTCAGAATTTTCGGAAGAGGTTGGCATGGCTCAGCCGAAAGGTGATGTTCACGAAATTCCGGAGATACAAGCAGCAGCCCAGAGAATACGGGCCAAAGTAACAGATCCGATCGAACAGGAAATGCTTGCTATTGAACGGGCTAATCCTACGGGTAAACTTATTCGTACGGACAAGGACGGTAATATTGCCATACCGCATGGCGATGTTAAGTCATACCATCGTGTGTTTGATTTCCAGAAAATCACAGATGATACACCTGGTTTTCAGATGGCTGTAATGGGGTCTATCCGCAGGAACCTGCCAAAGATCTTGCGACCAATTGAAGATGAGCTTGATTACTATATTGACAAAGCCGCTGAGGATTATGTAAAAGCTGTTAAACGGTCTCCTACTGGTTATGTTGCTCGACGAGGTGCTAAACTTGAAACTGGTGAAAAAGGCGGTACATATGTCGATATATCTTCGGAAGATATCCAGGACTATCTTGTCAAGGATGTCGTTGCATCTCAAGAAGCATGGCTTAGAGCTAAATCGCCGCAAATAGAATTGGCTAACCGGTTCGATGGTGATATTCATATGAAGGATGCTTTGGACCTTGTTCACAGTGAATACAGTAAAATGGCTCAGTCATATCGCGACAAGTTCATTGATAAGTATGGTGTAGAAGACTACGAGAAGCATATGTCTCCACGTCAGAAAGCACACTTACGTAATATTGGTCGTGAAGAACATCGTGTAACTAAAGACATTGAAGACATGCGGGATATGCTTTTGCATAAATATGCTAAACCAGAAGATCCTGCGTCAGCATGGAATCGAGCTGGTCGTTTTGTACGTGAGATAAACTTCATGAATTCACTTGGCGGCATGACTGTTGCATCGGTGCCAGATATCGGATCAATGATTATGCGCACAGGTATGCGTCCGCTTGGTAGAGCATTACTTACGCTGGTACAGTCACCAAAGACATTTAACTTTTCACGGCGTCAGGCTAAAGAGCTGGCCGCGGGGCTTGACGCTTTTTTGTATACTAGATCAAATGCTCTCGGTATGCTAAATGATGCATATGTAGGACATTCTGGTCTTGATAGGTTTATGACCAAAACGCAGAAAGGATTTTCTAAAGCAACCGGTATGCCGTACTGGAATGCCGGTTTGAAACAATGGGCGGGCATCGGAATCATGCACGACCTTGGTAAGATGGCAAGGAAGAAAAGTCTTTCCAAGTTTGATCGCACACGCTTGGCGGCTATGCATATATCTAAAAAGGACTGGGATGCTATTTCCGCACAATGGCAAAAGCATGGTACATATGAAGAAAACCTGCATTCCCCTAATACAGATGCATGGGATGATATTCCCACACGTCGTACGCTTGAAGCTGCAGTCTTGAAAGAGGTTGATTCTTCAATTGTGACACCGGGTGTTGGAGACTTACCGACATTTTCACATACGGCTGTTGGTAAGCTGATTATGCAGTTCAAAACATTTATGATGACTGCGCACAACAGAATATTCCTATCAGGAGTTCAGCGTGCTGGTGTCGACCCCAATATAACTTTGGGATGGACTATGATGGCAGGTCTGGGCATTCTGTCTTACGGTCTTAAAGAATTCGCTGCAGGACGCGAAGCCAAAACTGACCTACCAACTATGATTCGAGAAGGTCTTGATAAGTCAGGTATGACCGGATATATGATGTTCGGCAACAGTATGATTGAGCGTATGTCACGCGGTGAACTTGGTCTGCAAGCAGTTATTGGCGGCGAACCTATTTCACGATATAAAGCGAGGTCAGTTATAAGTGATTTACTGGGACCTTCTTTTGGAACAGCTTCGGACGCAAGACAAGCGATTTCTGGTGCTCTTGACAAGATTACGACTGGCGAGATTAACCCGTCGGATATCAAAGCGGGTAGGAGATTACTACCGTATCAAAACTTAATTTATGCCCGTAGAGGGTTTGACATGATGCAGGAGGGCGTGCAAGACGCGCTAGACTAATATGACTGTAACAGCTACTACACGTAAAAAGATTTATGACGGGGATAACTCTACTACGGTATTTCCGTGGGATTTTCATCTGACTGAAGAAGCCCAGCTCAAAGTCTATATTAATGATGTAAACATTCCACAAGGGGACGCGACATACCCGTGGTCATTTTCCGGTACTTTGCCTGGAGCAACTGGCAATGTTACATTCACGTTGAACCCGCCGCCAACCGGTACAAGTAATGTATTGCTTGTTCGTGAAATGACGTTCGATCAGCAAACGGATTATTTGCCATTAGATCCATTCCCGGCTGAAACGCATGAAGCGGCTTTGGATAAGCTTACAATGCAGAGTCAGGAAGTTAATGAAGAAACGAGTCGTGCTATTAAAACAGATATCAATGATGAATCTGGAGCAGACTATACGTTGCCTTCGCCGGTTGCTGATAGCGTTATTGCTATGTGGAATCCAGCAGGGGATGCTTTGTTGATTGGCCCTACTGCAAATGAGATTTCAAATGCACAGGCAAATGCAACTGCTGCTGCTGCAAGTGCGGCTGCTGCTGCTATAAGTGAAACCAATGCTGCGGCTTCTGCAGCTGCTGCAGCTGCTTCGGCAGCAAGCATAGAAGAGTTTGTTTTGCTTGATGTACCTGAACAGCTTAATGGCAGTCTTACTGTATTCACAGGCGTACCTACAAGCTGGACATCTATTGATATGTCTGCTGGCGGAACCAATGCACAAGCGGCGGCTGCTGCAGGAGCAACTAAAGCTAGAGTTGCCATTAATTTCGATTGTGACATAGATGCTTCGGCAGTTGTTACACTGGCAGTATATTTACAAAAGCGGGCTCTTACAGGTACTCCAAGTAATACATATCGTAGATGGCAACAGATACATCGCTTGGATGCAGGCACAGATGTTACTTTCCGCGGTATTGAGCTTGATGTTACGCTTGATGCAAATAGCGATTTTGACATAGGATTACAACGTAATGTTCTTGGAGCAAGTATTACCTCTAACATTGAATATTCAGTCGATCTTGTTGGTTACTGGGCGCCTGCTTAGAAATATACTACTAGCGATTGAATTTTACGTAATATATTACGCAACCTTATTTTTAGTGGAGATAAATAATGTCACAAGTTAATGATTGCCGATTTGATGCATGCCGGGCTCTCGGTTATACCGGCGAGATAAACGACATGCTTCTCCAATGGGCGCATGGTGAAGGAGCTCCTACAACTGAAAAAGATGTGAACATGGCTGTGCGATCTGCTCTTCAAGTAGCCGGTGCTACATCAGGCGATCTTAATGATGCTTGGTTTGAAGCATTGCGTTTAGCCGGTTATACCGGTTCACGTCAAGAGATGTGGAAGCAATTCTGGTGTGTTGATAATGGATCGTTTGCGGCCTTTAATATGGCGTTGACATCATCTCTTACTGCTGGCAAAGGCACTCTTCGATCATTCACACGTGGCGATGCTGATGCTACCATCACTGATTTCGAGGGGCTGGTCAAGGATGTAACCGCAGATGAAGCTCGGTTCTATGGTGCTCGGCGTGTCGAGAATCTGATCAACGTCACGTCCGAATATTTTGGTGATCCGTCATGGATAACGGGAGGTGGTGGCTCACCTACCAAGTCACGAGTTAATGGCGTTTGGCGTGTCACATGGACAGGGGGTGTTGGCAATTTCTGGAATATCAATAATATTGGAACCGCAGCACAAGCTAACAAGACTATGTCGGCACGGTGGCGTGTGCGCTGGGTATCGGGCAATACTACATTCCAGCTTCGAATGGGTGACTCCAGCACTGATTTCACCGATACCGCTATCTTAACTTTACCTACTGACGGTCAATGGATTGATTTACAGGTACAGCACACTTTCGGCGCAACACCGAACGGCCAGAATTATACCCATTTCAGGAATGCTGCGGCTGCTGATATGGTAGTCGAGTTCCAGCTTGTACAGGTAGAAGAAGTATCCGGTCAGCAGAACCAAAACTCATCTGAGTATGTAAGTGTTGGTGTTGGGACTGGACCTGATGTCTCACCACAAGACAATGCAATGTCGGCGGCTGATATTGACAGTATCGGCACAGCATGGAGCGCGGTATCGAGCGTCGTAAATTCAGTGCAAACTGAAGTTTATGATAGTGTCAACTCTATAATCATAAGCTCACAAGCTACACCTACTGCGGGTGCAAGATTTGAACTTGACCTTACAACTATTG
>JAAUYE010208397.1_pt1 | contig 10928 bp, 12 predicted proteins | sample 7278081 | NCBI WGS metagenome assembly JAAUYE01 (sample SAMN14350131, study PRJNA611818) | marine sediment metagenome | isolation source: surface marine sediment (0.6m) | place: French Polynesia: Moorea | collected 2018-08
ATGAGACGCCGCTTCATTCCGCCCGACAGGCTGCGCGCCGTGTCGTCCCGCCGGTCCCAGAGACGCAGCGCGCGCAGGTATTTCTCGACACGCTGTTTCGCAAGCTTGCCGCCAATACCGTAGTAGCCGGCCTGGTTGGTCACGATGTTGCCGACTGTATCCCATAGATTGAGATTCACTTCCTGCGGCACGACGCCGATGCAGGCCTTGGCAGCCGCGAGATCGGAATCGATGCTATGACCGAACACCTCGACATCACCGCCGCTCTTGTTGACCAGCGAACTGATAATGCCGATCGCCGTCGTCTTCCCGGCGCCATTGGGTCCGAGCAGCGCATAAAAATCGCCGGCCTCGACGACGAGGTCGATGCCCTTGAGTGCCTGGTTGCCGTTCGCGTAGGTCTTGGTCAGGTTTTTTATGGAAAGCGCGCGCATGAGGCCGCGTATTGTACCCGCGCGGCGATCGCCGTCACACCTTGCTGCCCCTCTTCGTATCACGATCCGCAACACGCTTTGCAGCGTCCGGCAACCGACAGGCGGCGGCCGGGAGCTTGTCATATTGCAGCGTCGGGCCTCGTGTCAGCATCGCCTGCAGCGCGAATTGCTGTGACATGTGCTGTAGCCGCGGCCTGGCGCTGCCGCCGCTCTGCAGCAAGCGATGAGCAACATGATCGCCGGCATCGAATCGTGGCACGGTCAGGTCGCCACGACCGGCGGCTCGGCTGATCAGGCTAACGAGCGTCAGGCTGGCGACACTCTCGCACCAGTTCGACGGCGCGCCACACACGAGCCTCGCGACGTAGGGATTGCGCCTCGACAACTGCCACAGGAAGCCGAGCCCGGCGACCTGCAGCTCGCGTAGCCGTTCAGTTGGCGCGCGCTGCAGCAGATCCTCCTGCGGATCGTCGCCGAGAACACCCCTCCAGAAGTCTGCGTCCCGCTCGCGAAACGAAAACAACAGGAACGGCGCTGCGCTGAGGCGCCGCATCGTCAGCTCGGTCAGGGGGACGCGTGAATCGCCGTTAACGAGCGAGCAATCGCCTGCGTTCGAGGCGCGCAGGAACGCGATATTGAGTGCGCGGATATTCCTGAGGTCTTCGGCCGTGGGTCCCTGGTAGTCCATATTTGCTCCCTGCAGGCGCTAATTTCCTGCGTTATTGTAATTTCTATATTTAGGATTGTTTGAGCATGTATGGATGATATAGGCTATCGTAATACTATATATGGGACTTTTCTAGCAATTAGAGCAGATATATGCGACTTACCGACGACCGCTATTCGGGCGAGCGCAGCCAGTTCGAGCTGGCGCTCAGGATGATCGGCCACGAGGCCAGGACCCACACGATCAAGGAATGCACGGGGCTTTCCGACGACCGCATTCGCAAGCTGTATTCGACCTATTTCCTGAACGGCGGCAAATCCGGGGTGAAACGCCGCCGTGGCAAGTCGCCTCGACAGGTCACGCGCTACGTCCAGAACACGGAAAACCAGATGCAGGCGACGTCGCTCGTCGCGTTGTTCGTGGCGAGCCTGCTCATACGCATCGACGAATCGGGTCACGTGCATGCCTGCTGGCCGCGCCCGGGCGTCGAGTTCGGACACCGGCTGTGTCGCGCGTACGAAACCTACCTTCTGATGCACGACGATCCGCGACTGAATTTCGAATGGGCCTGGAACCTGCTGTACTGCATTTCCTGTAACGACGAACTCTACCTGGCCGCCTGCGGCGCTTGCGACGCGCGCTACGTGCAGGATTCCTATGCGCTCGACGACAAGACCTGCCCCGCGTGCGCGACCGACAGGCTCGAGACCCCTGCCGTTTCCTCCCGATAATCGCTGGCCGAGCCGTTTCGGGTACACTGATCGGCGCACATCGGTGCGAGAACAACATCAGGGAGTCAATAATGCTAAAAGAATTCAAAGAATTTGCGATGCGGGGAAACGTCGTCGACATGGCCGTCGGCATCATCATTGGCGCCGCCTTCGGCAAGATCGTGTCGTCGCTCGTTGCTGACGTCATCATGCCGCCGATCGGCATGCTCATGGGTAACATGGACTTCAGCGACCTCGCCGTTGCGCTCGGGGAAGGCGAAGGTGCCGCGACGATCAACTACGGCGTGTTCATCAACACGGTCCTCGATTTCCTGATTGTCGCGTTCGCGATCTTCATGCTGATCAAGGGGCTCAACTCGATGAAGAAGAAAGAAGAAGCGAAGCCCAAGGAGCCGCCCAAGCCGTCTGCCGAAGAAACGCTGCTCACCGAGATTCGCGACCTGCTCGCGAAGCAGTAACACGACTGTACGCGCGTCGGGCCGTCTGCCTGCGCCAGGCGGCCCATTGCGCGCCGAATCAGGCTAGACTAGGCAGGTGGAAAATCACAACGTATTTGCCGGCGCCTTCGTGGACCGCAGCGGCGAGCGCCGCAAGGATTCCGACTGGCTGGCCGAAGCATCGTCGAGCGCCGAAGCGATTTTTGTGCCCGTATGGGGGCGACGCTGCCTCGTAGGCGGCGATCCGCCGCACGCACTGTTGCTCAACCGCGGCCAGGCGGGCGCATTCGTTGACGAAGACAAGCTGATCTTCCTCGGCCTGTTTCGCAATCAGCCCGCGTTTGCCGTTGCGATTGACGGCGACGAGAAACAACCATTTACGGAGCTCGGGCAGTTCGAAGGGCTGCGCTTTCTTGGCACCAAGCTGCCGCTTGATGAAGCCAATCTCGTGGCGCATGCTCGCGCGCTCGTGTTGTGGCACGCCTCGCAACTGTATTGCGGCGTCTGCGGCACGGCGTCGGCACCGTCCGCGGGCGGCAACTCGAGACGCTGCCTCAACGAGGACTGCGGGCGCGAGATTTTTCCGCGTACCGACCCGGCCGTGATCGTGCTCGTGACGGACGGCGAGCGCTGCCTGCTCGGCCGCCAGTCAAACTGGCCCGAAGGGCGTTACTCGACGATTGCCGGGTTCGTCGAACCCGGGGAGAGTCTCGAGGACGCCGTGCGCCGCGAGGTTTACGAGGAGGCCAACCTGCGCTTGAGCGCCGTGCATTACCACAGCTCGCAACCCTGGCCGTTCCCGTCGTCGCTGATGCTCGGTTTCATCGCGGATGCGGCCACGACCGAGATCCGGCTCAATGACGGCGAGCTCGAGGATGCCCGCTGGTTCACGCGGGAAGAACTCAAGTCGGATTTCCCGAAACTGCCCTTCCGGATCTCGATCGCGCGCCGGCTCATCGATCACTGGATAACGCTGGGCGACTGAGCGTGTGCCTGCTGGTCATGGCCATTGGCCAGAGCGACGAGTACCCGCTGATTCTTGCCGGCAACCGTGACGAATTCCACGCGCGTCCTTCTGCCGCCGCCGAGTGGTGGGACGACCAACCCGACATCGTCGGGGGCCGCGATCTCGACGCGGGCGGTAGCTGGCTCGCGCTGCATCGTGGCGGGCGCTTCGCGACGGTAACCAACCATCGTGATGCCGAGCGCCCTGAGCCCGGCCTGCGTTCACGTGGCCACCTCGTCAGCGGATTCCTCGAAAGCAGGCTGGCGCCGCGCGACTACTTAGAAAGCATCGATGGAGCGGACTACGCGGGCTTCAACCTGATCGCAGGGGACGGTGTCGACGTCGCCTATCTCTCCAACAGGGACGGTGGCCTGCGCAATCTCGATCCGGGCGTTTACGGACTGAGTAACGCCGTGCTGGACGCCCCGTGGGAGAAGGTTGAACGCAGTAAGCAGGGCCTCGAGAGCCTGCTCGAGCGTAATGCCGTGTTCGAGAAGACGTTGCTCGAGCTGCTCGGCGATCGCGAGCCGGGACACGCTGACGCGGCCGAATCAAAGCGCCTTGGCGAAGCCGCGGCGACCGCGATCACGGCGCCGTTCATCGTCTTGCCTGAGTACGGTACGCGCTGCTCGACGGTCGTTACGATGGACGACAAGTCGCGCTGGCGATTGCTCGAGCGGCGCTTCGGTGCCGACGGCGAAACCTCCGGGGAGTCCCGTTTCTCGTTTTCGTCAGCCGCGTGACGTCGCTGCATAGACCTGCAGCAACCAGGTGCGAATGTCGTCGATCTCCTGCGGGCACACGGCGTGGGCCATCGGGTAGTCGTGCCATTCGACGGTGAAACCGGCGTCCATGAGCTTGTCCGCCGACGCGCGGCCCCAGCCGATAGGTAGCATGGGGTCGAAGCTGCCATGCGCCATGAACACGGGCACCTCCCGGCTGGCTTTGCTGTCGTCGAGTTCGCCGGGCAGCGCGATATAGGTTGACAGCGCCATGAGGCCCGCCAGCCTCTCCTCAGCGTGCAGAGCGGTATTGATCGCGATTGCGCCGCCTTGCGAGAAGCCGGCCACGACGATGCTAGCCGCATCCACGCCGCGTTCCCGCTCGCGCGCGACGAGCGCCTCGAGCAGAGCCGTGCTCTCTCGCACGCCCGCGGCGTCGGCGCGACCCGTCGCGTCCAGGCTCACGATGTCGTACCAGGCCCGCATGGCAACGCCACCATTGATCGTCACAGGGCGCACGGGTGCATGCGGGAAGACGAATCGGAGCGGCAGCTCGTCCGGCAGCCGGAGCTCAGGGACGATCGGTTCGAAATCATGGCCATCGGCGCCCAGGCCGTGGAGCCAGATCACGCTGCCGACGGGGTTGGCGCCGCTCTCGATCTCGACGGTTTCAGGTAGCTGCATGGCCGGGCTCCGGGGTCTCGAAAGCGGCGCAGTGTAACGCAATTCATCGCCAGATCGTGAAATCCGGGCTTGACCCATTATGCGCATGAGGATATAAGTATGCGCATATTTATTCTTATCGGGACTCGCATGCCGAATTCCAGCCAGGACCAGCTACAGCGCCGGGCCGCACTGCATCGACTGCTGACGAAAGGGCCGGCGAGGACGCAGCACGCACTCGTCGACGCCCTGAATGCCGAAGGCGTCACGGCTACACAGTCGAGCGTGAGCCGCGACCTAAGGGAACTCGGCGCGATCAAGAGCGCCGAGGGCTACAGGCTGCCGGATGCTGAAAGCAACGATCGTCAGCAGATGGCCGACATTGCGCCGTTGCTGCGCAAGATCAGCCCGGCGGGGCCGAACCTGCTGGTCATTCGCACGGCGATCGGCGCCGCCCAGCGCGTGGCGCTGGCGCTCGATCGCTGCGCCTGGCCCGAGATGATCGGCAACATCGGCGGCGACGACACGGTATTCGTCGCGACCGAATCGGCGCTCGCGCAGAAGAACCTGGTGGCCAGGATCGAGCGCTCGGCTCGCCCCTGAGGAGAAGACAGTGAGTAACGACCAATCCCCTATCATTCTCGCGTTTTCCGGCGGTCTCGACACGTCGTTCTGCGTGCCGTGGCTCAAGGAAAACTACGGCCGTGACGTGATCACGGCCTGCGTCGACACGGGCGGCATCGACGGCGAGGCGGCTGTCGCCCTCGAAAAGCGCGCGCTGGCTCTCGGCGCGATCGAGCACGTGCTCATCGACGCAAAACAGGAGTTTTTCGACACGGTGATTCGGTACCTGATCGCGGGCAACGTGCTTCGCGGCCAGGCCTATCCGCTTTGCGTTGGCGCCGAACGCGGACTGCAGGCCGAGCGACTTGCAAAGATCGCCGCTGAGCGCAATGCCACGACGGTGGCTCACGGTTGCACGGCGGCGGGCAACGACCAGGTGCGCTTCGAAGTCGCACTGCGAACCCTGAATCCCGATCTCGTCTCCCTCGCGCCCGTGCGCGACAACAGCTGGGTACGTGAAGAACAACTCGCCTATCTCGAACAAAACGGCCTGCCGTTGCCGCCGCAGGGATCCGACTACTCGATCAACCGCGGCCTCTGGGGCATCACGATCGGCGGCCAGGAAACGCTGACCTCGGAGAACACGATTCCCGAGTCGGCCTGGGTGCTGTCGGCCAACGCCTTTGCCGAACCGAAGGCGCTGTCGCGGCACACGATCGACTTCGACTCCGGCATCCCGGTTGCGCTGGATGGCGAATCGCTGTCGCCCGTCGAGCTCATCGAGAAGCTCGAACTGCTTGCCGGCAGTTACGGTATTGGCCGCGGCATCCACCTGGGCGACACGGTGCTCGGCACCAAGGGCCGAGTCGCCTTCGAGGCGCCTGCCGCCATAACGCTGATCACGGCGCACCGCGAACTCGAGAAGCTCGTGTTGAGCGCGCAACAGGCTCGCATCAAGGACAGCGTGGCAGCCGTTTATGGCGACCTCGTGCATGAAGGCAAGCAACTCGATCTCGTCTGCGACGACATCGAAGCACTGCTTGCCTCGTCTCAAAAGCGCGTTACAGGTTCCGTGAAGATTGCATTGCGGCCCGGCCAGTTGTTCGTCGAAGGCGTCACCTCGCCGCATTCCCTGCTCGCAGCGACGAAAGGCGTTTACGGCGAGTCCGCCGGCGAATGGACGGCCGGCGATGCCGTCGGCTACGCCCGCATTCTCTCTTTGACGGGCTCGTTGCAGACTCGCGCGGCCGGAGACCTGTCGTGAAAAGCGTCGTCGTCGACAAGATCGCTTCGGTCGCGCAGCACAACGATCTTGCCTCGGAGCTGCGGGTGTCTGCCGACATTCCCTGCGAGGAAGGTGTGCTTGTCGCCGTGCGCGTACTCAACAACAAGTCGCGCTACAACCAGCTCGAACTGACATCCGGGCGCATGGCCACCGTGAACCAGGGCGACGTCGTCGTCGGCGCGCTCGGCCATCGCAAGGCACTGCGCGGCTACTCAGGGCATCTGCCCAGCAAACTGCAGCAAGGTGACACGATCCAGCTCCTGAACATCGGCGGCGTGCTGGGAGTATGCGACTCCGCCAATCCCGATGTCGGGCCGCCGTTCGACTGCAAGGTGCTGGGCACCGTGCTGAGCTTCCCCTACCTGGGCGAGCGCATCGGCGTGCCGGCGCGTGCCGGGGCCGGAGCGTTCGACGAGTCGGTCAAACTCGACACCAGGGATGTTCCGGTCATTGCCATGGCGGGCACCTGCATGGACTCGGGCAAGACGGCCGCCGCCTGCGCAATAGTGGGTCGGCTGCGCCACCTCGGTTTCAAGGTCGCGGCCTGCAAGGCCACGGGCGTGTCGCTGCGGCGCGATGTGCTGGCGATGGAAGATGCCGGCGCGGGCGAAACGATGATCTTCTCGGACTTCGGGATCGTGGCGACTACCGAAGCCAACGGACCGGCTCTCACTCGCTCCCTGCTGACGGGGCTCGCAGCTAACAGGCCCGACGTGATCGTCCTCGAACTCGGGGACGGACTGCTCGGCGCTTACGGCGTCGAGGCCATCCTGTCGGACAAGTCGATTCGCGACGCGCTGACCGCCGTCGTGCTTTGCGCCAACGATCCCGTGTCAGCGTGGGGCGGCGCGAAAATCCTGCGCAACGACTTCGGCATCGAGCCGGCCGTCGTCACGGGCCCGGCGACTGACAACGAGGTGGGCATACAGCAGATCGACGAACGCCTGTCGCTGCCGGCAATCAACGCACTGTCCAACGGCGTGGCGTTAGGCGACAAGATGGCGACGCTGTTGCAGGAGCAGGAATCATGAGCGGCACGATCCCGGCCGTCGTGCTCGGCGCCAGCGGTTACGTCGGCGGCGAACTGCTGCGGCTGATCACAGCGCATCCCGAGTTTGAACTTGCGGCGGGCGTATCGGGCAGCGCGTCAGGAAAACCCGTCGCGACGGAGTTCCCGCACCTGTCCCAGGCACTGGCGGGCCGCACGTTTACGGCGCCCGGCGAGTGGCTCGACACGCTCGAAGCAGGCGGCAAACTGGCATTGTTCTCGGCAGCGCCCCACGGCGCGTCGGCCGGCGTTATCGAAGCTGCGCTCGAGTCCCTGGCGGCCAGGAACATCACGGCGCACGTCGTCGACTCCTCCGCCGACTTTCGCTACGCCACCCGGGAAAGCTACGAGGACGTGTACGGCACGGCCCACGGTGCACCGCAGTTGCTGCCTGAGTTCACCTGCGCCTTGCCTGAGCACACGGACGATGTCGCCACGGCGCACGTCGGCCACCCGGGCTGCTTCGCGACCGCGACCCTGCTCGCGGCGGTACCGCTGATTCGCTCCGGCCTCTCCCAAGCCGAGGTCTTCGTCAGCGGCGTGACGGGCAGCACGGGGTCGGGAAAGAGTCCGCAGGCCGGTACGCATCATCCCGTGCGCAACAGCAATCTTTACGCCTACAAGCCGCTCGCGCACCGACACGCACCCGAGGTCGCGGCGCTGGCCGAGGCAGCGAGCGGTCGCCCGACACGCGTTCATTTCGTGCCGCATTCCGGACCGTTTGCCCGCGGCATACACGTCACGCTGCAGGCCAGGGCCTCGATCGCGGAATCGGAGCTTCGCAGGATCTACGAAACGGCTTACGAGAATGCGCCGTTTGTCGAAGTCGTCTCGGGTACGCCGCGCCTCAAGAACGTCGTCGCCAGTAACATGTGCCACATCAGCGTCGCGAGCGACGGCGACAGCGTGGTCGTGATGAGCGCGATTGACAACCTCATGAAGGGAGCTGCCGGCGGCGCGTTACAGTGGATGAATCGTCTCTGGGACCTCCCCGAATCGACGGGCCTGACTGCGGCCGCGCCCGGGTGGACCTGATGCCTACTGTTAGCGAACGACTGGCCGACCCGAGGGTGCGCGAAGCCAACGTAACGATTCCCGTCTACGGGCAACTGCCGTTCGTACCGGAGCGCGCGAGCGGCTGCGATATCTTCACGAGCGACGGGCGCCGCATCCTCGACCTCTACGGCGGGCACGCGGTTGCCGCGCTCGGCTACGGGCATCCGCATCTCGTCAAAGCGATACAGGAGCAAAGCAGTAAACTCCTGTTCCAGAGCAACGCCGTTGCGCTAGATGTCCGCGCGCTGGCGGCCGAGAAACTGACACGCCTGGCACCGCGCGGTATGGACCGCGTGTTCTTCGTCAACTCCGGCGCCGAGGCGAACGAGAACGCGCTGCGCATGGCCTGCATGGCGACGGGGCGCAGCAAGGTACTCGCAATCACCCACAGCTTTCACGGCCGCACGGCCGCGGCCGCGGCCGTTACCTGGAACTCCGACGGCTGGTATGGCTTCCCGCGAAAGCCGTTCGAGGTCGACTTCATTCCGCGCGACGACGTCGCGATGGCCGAATCGATGATCGACAGCGATGTCGCCGCAGTAATATTTGAGCCCGTGCAGGGCGTCGCGGGCGCTTACGATCTTTCGACCGGTTTCCTGCGGACGCTGCGCGAGGCCACGCGGAAGCACGGTGTCGTGCTGATCGCCGACGAGGTGCAGTCGGGTATCGGTCGCTGCGGACAGTTCTTCGCCGTGCAGACCCACGACATCGAGCCCGACATCATGACGAGCGCGAAGGCGCTCGGCGGCGGTATTCCCTGCGGCGCCGTGATCTGCAGCCACGAAATTGCGGCGCGCTTTGGGCCGGGCGACCTCGGCTCGACGTTCGGCGGCGGGCCGATCGCAGCTGCGGCCATCACGGCAACCATCGAGGCTATCGAGGACGAAGGCCTGCTCGCCAATGTGCGCGAACGCGAGGCGCAAATCCGTGAGCGCTGCGTCGTCGGCCCCGTGCAGAAGATCCAGGGCATGGGCCTGCTGCTCGGGCTGGTCTGCGACCGGCCCGCCGTGGAAGTTCGCAACGCCCTGCTCGAACACGACATACTCACCGGGACCAGCAGCGATCCGGCCGTGCTGCGCATCCTCGCCCCGCTCGTGCTCGAAGCTGAGCATGTCGAACACCTGGCGCACGCGCTCGAAGTGCTGGCGCCTCTGACCGATTAACCAGGACAAGGAACCCGCTGATGAAAGCGTTCAATGACCTCGCCGATTTTTCCATTGAAGAGATAAAGGCCCTCGTGGCGCTCGCGGGCAGGCTCGACAGCAACCCCGAGCCCGAGGCGCTCAAGGGCAAGGTGTTATCCCTCTTGTTCCTGAGCCCCTCCCTGCGCACGCTCGCCTCTTTCCAGGCGGCGATGACGCGCCTCGGGGGCGGCTCCTTCGTCATTTCCCCGGACATGTCGATCCACGGCCTCGAGACGCGGCCCGGCATCGTCATGGATGGCACCGCGGCGGAGCATATTCGCGAGGCCGTGCCCGTCATCGCCTCCTACGGCGACGCGATGGGCATCAGGGCGTTTGCGGAGCGCAAGAACATCGAGACGGACCTGGCCGAGACCGAGTTCTCAGCCCTGACCGACCTGATCGATACGCCCTACATCAACATGGAATCCGCGATGAACCACCCCTGCCAGAGCCTCGCCGACTGGAAGACGATGGACGACCTCGACGTCCCGGCCAACGGCGGCAAGTTCGTCCTGAGCTGGGCCTACCATCCCAAGGCCCTGCCGCTCGCGGTACCGTCGGCCACGCTGCACATGGCGGCCATGCGCGGCATGGACGTGACCGTGCTGCGCCCCGAAGGATTCGAGTTGCCGGACGCGATCATGCAGAAAGCGGCAGCCGCGGCCGAAGCCTCGGGCGGCTCTATCCGGGAAACCGATGACCGTAGCGACGCGATGCAGGGAGCCAACATCATCTACGCCAAGTCATGGTCGTCCACGCGCCACTATGGCGACAGGCTCGCCGACCAGAAGCTGCGCGAGGGGCATCTCGACTGGTGCGTCGACGAAACCTGGTTCGGCAAAGCGCTCGAAGACTGTCGCTTCATGCACTGCCTGCCCGTGCGCCGCGGCGTTGTCGTTGCCGACGAGATTCTCGACGGACCCCGCAGCGTCGTGATTCCCGAGGCCCGCAACCGCATGCTGGCGCAGATGGCCGTACTCCACCAGATGCTCGGAGGCGGCTCATGACCTCGAAGCGGGACCGCGCCATCGTCGTATCGGCGCTCAAACACGCCGCGCCGTACATCCGGCTCTTCAAAGGCAAGGTGTTAGTCATCAAGCCAGGCGGCGAAGTGTTCGCCGATCCCGCCAG
>JAAUYE010107555.1_pt1 | contig 10915 bp, 10 predicted proteins | sample 7278081 | NCBI WGS metagenome assembly JAAUYE01 (sample SAMN14350131, study PRJNA611818) | marine sediment metagenome | isolation source: surface marine sediment (0.6m) | place: French Polynesia: Moorea | collected 2018-08
CATGTATCTCGATCGGCACTGGAAGCCATTCACGGCCAGGTATTCGGCTGGGCCCTCTCCCGCTGTAACTACGAGCAGGCAGTCGCGGAGGATCTGGTGCAACAGGCCTATGTCGAGCTCCTGACGGGCAAGGCGCGCTTCGACGGCGAGTCGTCGCTGAAGACGTTTGTCTTCTCGGTCGTGCAGAACCTCGCGCGCGGTCGTTACCGGCGGCAGGCTACGCGCATGCGGCTCCTGGGCAAGGCGCGACCTGAAATGGACGTCGCCCTGCCGGAGGAACCCGCGGAGCACGACGATCTCTGGCGGGCCGTCCGGGCGCTTCCCGATCGGCAGCGGGACATCGTGGAACTCGTGTTCTGTCGGGATCTGACGGTCGCGGAGGCATCGCGGGTTATGGGCGTGAGCACCGGCACCGGGCGCGTGCACTACGACCGGGCCAAGAAAGCACTGAGGGAAAAATTGCGTGATGACTGATACCGAATTCGAACTGCGCGAAGCACTGCAGAGAGGCCAGCAGGCCGCGGAGGCGGATCGCGCTCCCGCGTTCGACCAGGTTTGGGCCGGGGCCGAGGCGCGCGTTGCCGCGCGCAGGCGTCGCACCCGCGTACTCGGGGGTCTGGCTACGGCTGCAGCTGTCGTCGCTGCCGTTGCGATCGGGCTGATGCGCCCTGTCGAGCAGGAGTGGCAGTACATCAATCCTGACGACTTCGAAAGCAGCACGAGCTGGGTTGCGCCGAGCGATGTGCTGCTTCCCGAACACCGAATTGACATTTATGGAGAGGTTCCGGTGCTGATCGAGTCAACGGAAACCGATGGAGGAGCGTTACTATGAGGAAGGGAATTCTTTGCCTGCTGGCTGTGGCCGTGCTCGGAACGGGCGTGGCGGTCGCCGAAGAGAAGCCGGTGGATGTGTTCAAGGGCAAGCTGTTCGCCCCGAACATCATCCTCGAAAACCGCGATCAGTTACAGCTCAGCAAGGAGCAGTTCACGGCGATTCGCGCGGCCGTGGTGGAAGTCCAGGCCGGCGTCGCCGAGCATGAGTGGGACATGCAGGAAGCCTATCAGGCGCTCATGCTCGAGCTCGACAAGTCGCCGGTCGATGAAGACAAGGTGCTCGAGTATTCCGGCCGCGCGTTGCTGGCCGAGAACGAGGTCAAGAAGAAACAGATGGCCATGCTCGTGCGCCTCAAGAACCTGCTGAGCGAAGAGCAGATCGACTACCTCGAGGGTAAGTACAGCCCATGATCAGAACCAGGACAGTTTCGCTTCTGGCGTCAATCGTTCTCGGCATGGCCGGGTGCGGTGGCGGAGGCTCGGGCGGGGATTCCGGATCGTCGGGGCCACCGCCGCCCCAGCCCATCTCCAAGGTCGAGGCGTTCCAGTTTCTGAACCAGGCGACGTTCGGCGCGACCGAGGCGGAGGCGACTGATGTCATCGCCATGCGCTACGAGCAGTGGATCGACGACCAGATGCGCAAGCCCGCGTCGCTGCAGCTTCCGCACATGCTGTCGCTGCCGCCGCCGCAGTTCATGGGCCAGCTGCACAGGGATCGCGTCGATATCTGGTTCCGCAATTCGCTGTGGGGCGAGGACCAGCTGCGGCAGCGCGTGGCATTTGCCCTGTCCGAAATCATGGTCGTGTCCCAGCTTGGGGCGCTGCAGGCGCGGCCGTTCGCTGTCGCGGACTACTACGACGTGCTGGCGGAGAACGCGTTCGGCAATTACCGCGACCTGATCGAGCAGGTCACGCTGCACCCGGCGATGGGCGTGTACCTGAGCATGCTCGGCAATCGTGCGCCGAACCCGGCACTCAACATCCGCCCGGACGAGAACTACGCGCGTGAACTGATGCAGCTCTTTTCGATCGGTCTCGTCGAGCTGAACCTCGACGGCACCGAGAGACTGGATCCGGCGGCGAACCAGCCGATCCCGACCTACGACCAGGCAATCATCGAGGGTTTCGCGCACGTGTTCACGGGCTGGACCTGGGCCGGTTCGCCGAGGTTCGGCAGCGGGCGCGTGCCGGTTTCGAGCCAGTATTTCCCGATGGAGCACTGGCCCGACTATCACGACACGGGTCCGAAGGCGCTGCTCGGCGGCGTAACGCTGCCGGCCGGGCAGACCGGCGAGCAGGATCTCAGCGAAGCGCTGGATAATATCTTCAATCACCCGAATGTCGGGCCGTTCATGGCGATCCGCCTGATCCAGCGACTGACGACGAGTAACCCGTCACCGGGATACGTGCGCCGTGTTGCCCAGGTTTTCAACAACAACGGCTCCGGCGTGCGTGGCGATCTCGGCGCCGTCGTCAGGGCTATCCTGCTCGACCCGGAAGCACGCCCGGCGATGCCAATGGAGATCGACGGCAAGCTGAAGGAACCGCTGCTGCGCCTGACACAGTTGTTCAGGGCCTACAACGCGACATCGCAAAGTGGACGCTATCCGCTGGTCGCGTCGTACATCATCTTCGGCCAGGGGCCGCTGCAGTCGCCGTCGGTATTCAATTTCTTCAGCCCGTTCTACGCGCCGCCGGGCGAAATCCGCGACAGCAGCCTCGTAGCGCCCGAACTGGAAATCGCGACCGAGTACCAGAACACGTTCATAACGAACTACATGTTCTACCAGGCCTTCGGGTTGAACCACACGAACCAGGATCTCGAGGAAGACGACATCTACATCGTTTTCCAGGAGGAGATGGACATCGCTGCCGACATCGACGGCCTGATCGATATGGTGGCCGGCAAACTGCTGGGTGGAGATATCTCCGGTCCGTTACGTACCGAGATCGCCGGCATGCTCGCGCGTGTTCCCGAGGCAGACGCAGCCCTGCGCGCGGCTGAGACGATCTACTTCATCACGACATCGCCCGAGTACGCATACCAGCGCTAGGGCCGGGGAGACACCATGAAGACACTCAACAGACGTGATTTCCTCAGGACCAGCGGTGCTGCAGCGCTATTCGCGGCGACGCCCGCACTTGCGTACGCACAGGTCGCCGGCGGCGGCGGTCCGTTCACGGACTACCGCGCGCTCGTCTGCGTGTTCCTGTTCGGCGGCAACGATTCCTTCAACATGCTCGTCCCGAACACGACGGCAGAGTACAACGCCTACGCGGCATCGCGGCAGAACCTCGCGTTGCTGCAAAACGACCTCCTGCCGATCACGCCGGCATCGGCGGGGAGTCCCGATTTCGGCCTGCACCCGTCGATGGGCGCGGTACAGGGGCTTTTCCAGGCCGGCAATGCGGCGTTCGTGACGAATGTCGGACCGCTGGTCGAACCGACGACGAAAGACCAGTACCTGAACCGGTCCGTCACGCTGCCGCCGCAGCTCTTTTCACACAACGACCAGCAGGACCAGTGGACGTCTCTGCGCGGCAACGCGCCAAGCAAGACCGGCTGGGCCGGACGCATGGCCGACCTGATCCGCGACGGTGTCGCGGGTCAGCAAATGGCGACCAATGCCTCACTGTTCGGCGCGAACCTGTTCCAGTCGGCGGATGAAACGGTCGCCTACGTCATGGGCCCGAACGGACCGATACAGTTCGAGGGATTCTCGCGAACGCCGGGCGACCTATTCAACGAGCAGCGACTGGCCTTCGAGCGCGTTGTCGATGCGCAGTACGAGACGATCTACGAACGCGGGTTCGCGGCCGTGCAGCGCCGCGCCATCGACGCGGCCGATACTGTTTCGGCGGCGCTCGAGAACGCACCGGTCCTGGCGACAGCGTTTCCGCAGTCCCAGCTCGGCACGCAGCTGCAGACCGTTGCGCGGCTCATCGCCGTGCGCGACGAGTTGCAGATGCAGCGGCAGGTGTTCTTTGTGGCAACCGGCGGTTTCGACTCCCACGATGACCAGAACGAGAACCAGCCCGGCCTGCTGGGCGGCATTTCCGACGCGATCGCGGCGTTTCATGCGGCGACCGTCGAGCTGCAGGTCGACGACAGCGTAACGACGTTCACGCAGTCCGATTTCGGGCGTACATTGACGTCGAATGGCGACGGCACAGACCACGCCTGGGGCGGCAACCAGCTCCTCGTCGGCGGTGCCGTCGTGGGCGGCGACCTCTATGGCAGCTATCCGGCGCTCACGATCGGGGGTCCCGAAGACGTCGGCGGCGGTCGCATGATCCCATCGACATCGGCCGACCAGTACGCGGCGACGCTCGCCCGGTGGTTCGGCATTCCTGATGTAGACCTCGACGTCGTGGCACCGAACCTGGCGAACTTCGGGCAGCGTGACCTGGGATTCATGGTCGGTTAGCCCTTGTCGCGCGCGAGGCGCGCTCCTACAGTAGGCGCATGAAACTCGATCGGTTCATCCGCATCGCGCTGGCTGTCGTCATCGTGCTCGTGTTCGTCATCGCGATCGGCGCGCTGATGTTCATTTCAGAATCTGCGCTCAATGTCTGGGACCGCCTGCAGGCGGGGCCGCCGGTGCTGCTGTACGCCTACGTCACGATCCTCTTGCTGCTCGCCGTAACGGCGCTCTGGCTGATCTGGCGTCTCGTGATCCGGCGCAAGATAGCGCCGGAGAAGAAGCTGTCCGCAGCGCCACTGACGAAGGGCGATATCGAATCACGACTCCGCGACGCGGAAGCTGCGGGCGTCGACGTCAGCGAGGCGCAGGCCGAACTCCGGGAACTCGCCGCGCGCAGGGACTCGGTGCATCTGTGCTTCTTCGGCGAGATCAGCTCGGGCAAGAGCTCGCTCATCAAGGCGCTCGTACCCGGAGCCGACGTGGTCGTCGATGTCGTCGGCGGCTCGACCGACGACGTCCGCCACTACCGCTGGCGCGACGATGACGGTGCCGAAATCCTGTTGACGGACGGTCCCGGCATTGGCGGCCTGGAGGAAGGGCTGAGCCACGTCGCCGTCGAGGAGGCAAGGCGGGCGAACGTCGTCCTGTTCGTCTGTGACAGTGACCTGACGCGGCCGGAAATCGGGTCGATCAAGGCCCTGCTCGAGTTCGACAAGCCGCTCGTGCTGGTGCTGAACAAGGCGGATCGCTACGCGCCGGAGGAGCAGGCAGCGCTGATGGAGAAACTGCTGGAACGCGTGGATGACGTCGGCGGTGACGTGCAACGCGATCATGTTGTCGCGGTATCGGCCGGCGGCGAGGTCGACGTGATCGAACGCGCCGCGGACGGCGGCGAGCAATACGTGCGACGCACGCGCCCCGCCGACATCGGCGTGCTCGTCGTTGCGATAAACCGGCTGCTCGCCGACGAAGGCGAAAGCCTGGATGCCAGGCGGGAGCGCGCCGTGTTCCGCATGGCGGCCGCGCGCCTCGCAGAAGCCGAGGGTGAGTTCCGGCTGCAGCGTTCCGAGCAGATCATCCGTTCCTCCACGCGCAAGGCGATCGTCGGTGCGCTGGCCGCGATCAGCCCGGGAACGGACATCCTGATCCAGGGCTACATCGGCACCACGATGACGCAGGAACTGTGCAAGCTCTACGACGCGGCGCCGCGCGACCTGGATATCGAGGAGTTTCTCTCGCTGAGCCAGAGCCGGGTGGGACGGGCGCTGCCGTTATCGCTGGCCGTCGCGGGCAACGGCCTCAAGGCATTCCCTGGCCTGGGTACCGTTGCGGGCGGCCTGGTACACGCCGTCGCCTACGGCCTGATCTTCGACGCGCTCGGCCGCAGCCTGGTACTGACACTGTCAAAGCACGGGGAGCTGCTGCCTGAGGTCGCGGCGAAGGAATTCGAGGAAGGTATCAGTGAGCATCTGGAAGCGGGCGTTCGCCGCATTGCCAAAATGGCGCTGGACGAAAAGAAAGGCTGACGCGCCGGCCGGCGGTGGCGGAGATCATCTCGGCCTCGCGCGCGAGAGCCTGCGCGAGCTCGTCCAGGATACACGCCTGCCCGAAGGCGTGCGCGAATCGCTGGCGCACGACTACGACGCTGTCCAGGCGATGCTCGAGAAGATCGAGCACGGGCACCTGCACCTGTCGGTGTTTGGCCGCGTCAGCACGGGCAAGTCGTCGCTGCTCAATGCGCTGATCGGCAAGGAGCGATTCTCGGTCAGCCCGATCCACGGCGAGACGCGTTACTCCGCGATGCAGGCGTGGACCGAGAAGGAAGAGGGCGGCGTATTCCTGATCGACACGCCCGGTCTCGACGAGGCCGGTGGCGAGGATCGCGAGGCGCTGGCGAAGGAAGTGGCGGGACGCTCGGACCTCGTCGTCTTCGTGCTCGATGGGGATATCACCGAGACCGAACTCGATGCGCTCCGGGCCGTGCTGGCCCAGGGGAGGCCGGTGATCATCGCGCTGAACAAGGCGGACCTCTATACGAGCAACGAACTCGATGCGCTGCTGCAATCGATCCGCGACAAGACGGCGGAGATGATCGATCCGGCGCACGTCATCGTCGCTGCGGCCCACCCGCGCCCGCAACTGCTTGTCGAGGTCGACGCCAACGGCAAAGAGATAACGCGGGAACGGCCGCGAGATCCCGACGTGACGGAGCTGAAACTCAGGCTCTGGGAGATCCTCGAAGCCGAGGGCAAGACGCTGGCCGCGCTCAACGCGAGCCTGTTCGCGGCGGACCTGTCCGACCAGGTCGGGCGGCGCATCCTGGCGGCCCGCCGGGAACTGGGCGACCGGCTCGTGCGCACCTACTGCGTCGGCAAGGGAATTGCCGTCGCCTTCAACCCGGTTCCGGTCGCCGATCTGTTCGCGGCCGCGTTTATCGATGTCGGCATGGTCGTGCACCTGTCGCGCGTGTACGACCTGCCGCTGAGCCGCAACGAGGCCGGCTCGGTCGTGAAAGTCATCGTCGCCGAATCAGCCGCGCTGATGACGTCCGTCTGGGCACTGCACCTCGTCTCGAGCGCACTCAAGGTCGGCACGCTCGGCCTGTCGACGATCCTCACGGCCGGCGCGCAGGGCGCGATCGCGTATTACAGCACCTATCTCGTGGGCCAGGCCGCCGGCGAGTACCTGGCGGAAGGCAAGTCCTGGGGCGAGGGCGGGCCGAAAAAGGTCGTCAAGGACATCCTCGATTCGCTGGAGCGCGACACGGTCCTGCGGGATGCCAAACGTGAAATCCAGGCGCGCCTCGGGCTCTAGTGGCAGGGCGCCGGATGGACAGGGAAACGCGCATACGCCGAATCCTGGAGACGATCCGGGACATACCGCGCGGCCGCGTCGCGAACTACGGGCAGATCGCGGAGATTGCCGGCATTCCGCGCGGCGCGCGCCAGGTCGGCTACGCGCTCCGGCACACGCCGTCGGGCATGGACCTTCCCTGGCACCGCGTCGTCCAGTCATCGGGCCGCAGTGCGTTCGATCCGAACAGCCGCGCGTTCCGGACGCAGCGCGATCGGCTTGCAGACGAAGGAGTCGTCATGCTGAACGGCAAGGTCGACATGGAGAAATACCGGTGGCAACCCGATCTCGATGAGCTATTGTGGAAGCCGTCATCCACCTGGGACGAGACTTGAGCGTACGTCGCAGAATCCGCTCGCGACTGCTGAGCGCCTACGTCAGCCCGACAACGCGGCGGAAGCAGCGTGCCTGGCACGAGACCCGGCGCAAGCTGTCGGGCAAACCGCACGTCGTATCGGCGTTCCTGCAACTCGACGATCCCTACTCGTACCTGCTGTCGGCATACCTGCCTGCTCTCGCCGAGAATCATGACATCGAGCTGCACGTCTACCTGTCGGAGGCGCTGGGTGATGCCTACCAGCCGGCGCCGGACATGCTGGCCGAATACGCTGTGCTTGACTGCTCACGCGTTGCTGCGGAGCTCGGCCTGCCGTTCCTGGACAAGGGAGCGGCGCCGCCCGTCGAGCACCGCCGCGGACTGGTCGAAGCGCTTGCAGCCGAAGCCGGCGATGCCGGGTTCGGTGACGAGCTTCGCGACGTACTCGAGATCTACTGGCGCGGCGACCTCGAGGCGGCGTCGCGTCGCGCGGTTTCCGGGGAGACGGAGGCCGCCGAAACCGTCATTGCGGGATCGCAGGAGGCGCTTGCACGGCTGGGGCACTACAACAGTGCGATGCTGCATTACGGCGGCGAGTGGTACTGGGGCGTCGACCGCCTGCACTACCTATTGGAACGGCTCGACGAACTCGGCGCGGCGCGCGGCGACGGCAGCAATGCGCGGCTGGCGTCGATTCGGCAGGTGATGCAGGTCGATCTCCCGATCTCGCCGCCGGCCGCTGCGAAAGACCTGCCGCCGCTCGAGCTTTTCTACTCGTTCCGCAGTCCTTATTCACAGCTGTGCCTGCCGCGCGTGTTCGCGCTCGCTGCAGCGTTCGGGCTCGAACTGGTCGTGCGCCCGGTTCTGCCGATGATGATGCGCGGCATGCAGGTACCCGACAAGAAGCTCCGCTATATCATCCGCGATGCGGCGCGCGAGGCCGAGACGCACGAAATTCCGTTCGGCGACTGCATGGACCCACTCGGCGCAGGCGTCGAGCGCTGCCATGCCGCTTTTGCGTATGCGCAATCGGAGCGCCGCGAGCGCGATTTCCTGCTGAGTGCCAGCGCAGCTATCTGGAGCCGCGCCGTCGATGCGTCGACCGATGCGGGCCTGCGCAAGATCACGGGCAAGGCGGGCCTGTTCTGGCCCGAGGTCAAGCAGGCGCTCGGGAACGACGATTGGCGCGAGCAAGCGGAGGCGAATCGCCAGCTCATGCTGTCGCTGGGCAGCTGGGGCGTGCCGACGCTGTGTCTCGGCGACTATGCCGTCTGGGGCCAGGATCGCATCTGGCTGCTGGCGCGCCATATCGAGGAACTCTGCGATACGGGAGAGGGAATAATCGTATGACCACGGTGATTTTTTCCCACGGCCAGGAGAGCGGGCCCTGGGGGACCAAGATCCGCGCGATGGCCGAACTCGCCAGGGGCATGGGCTGCAAAGCGGACAGCATCGATTACCAGGGCATCGCGGACCCGACCGAGCGCGTCGAGAAATGCGTGCGCGAGTGCGCCGGGATCGACAATCGGCTGGTCCTCGTCGGATCCAGCATGGGTGGCCATGTGGCAACGGCTGCCGCCGCGCGCGTCGGTGCTGCCGGGCTGTTCGTGCTGGCGCCTGCCTATTACATGGAGGGGTATGAAGGCCTGACGCCCGAACCGCCGTCGATACCCATTTGCATCGTGCACGGCTGGCATGATGATATTGTGCCGGTTGAAAACAGCATTCGTTACGCGCGAAACTGTAACGCGACCTTACACATCGTCGACGGTGACCATCGTTTGACGGACAATGTCGACGAGATCAACGAATACCTGCGCCAATTCCTGGAAATAATAAAGGCGCAGGACCAACCCAAGGGAGAGGAATCATGAAATTCTGGGTATTACTGATCAGCCTGTTCATTCTCGGCTGCGGTGGCGGCGAGTCTGACAGTTCTGAAAGTGCACCTGCCGAGGATGTCGTCGAAGACATGCAGGAAGCCGCAGGTGAAACCGCCGAGATGGTCGACGAATCCGCCGAGGCGGTCGAAGAAGCGGCCGGGACGGTCGGTGAAGAGGTGGCTGAAGCGCTGAACGAGGCGCAGGATGCCGCGGAAGCCGTTGGTGACGTACTCGAAGAGGCGAAGGAAGACCTCGACGAAGCGCTGGAGCAAGCCGAGGACGCGCCGATCGACTAAATGCACCTCGCAGGCTATATCTTCTGGCCGCTGTACTGGCTGGCCGGAAAGATCTTCTCGGTCTGGGCTCGTCCGGCAATACACCCGGACGATCCCTCCGAGTACATAAGCAACAGCGACGCCGAGGTCTGCTACGTCCTCGAATCGGGAGGGCTGGCCGACGTGCTGGCCCTCGAGTGGGCGTGTGCAAAACACGGCCTGCCGTCGCCGACCTCGCCGTTCGATTTCTGCGGTATTCACGAATACAGGCGCTTCATAACCCTGCGGCGGATGCAGGGCTTCCTGGTCCGCCGCCGACGCAAGACCGGTTCGCAGCGGCTCAGGCGTCTCGTGGAGGCTGCGGATGAAGGCGACCAGGAGCTGTTGCTGATCCCGGTCGCCATCTACTGGGGCCGCTCGCCCGAGAAGGAAGGCTCGTTCGTCAAGCTGCTGTTTTCCGAGAATTGGGAAGCGATCGGCCGGACCCGGAAGTTCTTTACGACGCTCGTGCATGGGCGCACCACGTTGCTGCGCTTCAGCCACGCATTGCCTCTGCGCTCGATCGGTCTCGATGGCAAGACGCCGGAGATCGCGTACCGCAAGGCATCGCGCATCCTGCGCGTGCATTTTCGGCAGCGCCGCGTAGCCACTGTCGGTCCGGACCTGTCCCACAAGCGAACGCTCGTCAACCAGGTGCTGCGCTCTCCCGGTGTGCGACGCGCCATCCAGTCGGAGGCGGGCGACGACACACGTAAACAGGAAGTGGCCCGGCGCAAGGCGAGGAGTTACGCGCTCGAGATTGCCGCCGACATTTCCTATCCAACGATTCGGGTCTGCGTGAAGATCCTGCGCTGGCTCTGGAACCGCATATACGACGGCATTGAACTCAACCACATCGAGTTACTGCACGAGGTCGCGAAGGAAAAAGAGGTCGTTTACGTACCTTGCCATCGCAGCCATTTCGACTACCTCGTGCTCGCCTACGTTACCTACGAGGCGGGCCTGCAGTTGCCGCACATCGCGGCGGGGATCAACCTCAACCTGCCCGTGGTCGGCGGCATACTGCGCCGCGGCGGGGCCTTCTTCCTGCGCCGCACGTTCAAGGGCAATCGCCTGTATGCCGCCGTGTTCGACGCATACATCCAGGAGGTGCTCGGCCGAGGTCACTCGATGGAGTACTTCGTGGAGGGCGGGCGCAGTCGCACGGGGCGGTTGCTGTCGCCGAAGGGCGGGATGCTCGTGATGACCGTCAATGCCTTCGTCAACAACCCGCGACGTCCGATCGTATTCGTGCCCATTTACTTCGGGTACGAGAAGCTCATCGAAGGC
>JAAUYE010029446.1_pt1 | contig 10912 bp, 8 predicted proteins | sample 7278081 | NCBI WGS metagenome assembly JAAUYE01 (sample SAMN14350131, study PRJNA611818) | marine sediment metagenome | isolation source: surface marine sediment (0.6m) | place: French Polynesia: Moorea | collected 2018-08
ATACGCGGACACCGTGTGCAATCCAAAGATGGGAACGGCATCGAGACGTTCGAGACCAGCACGATTGCTGACAACCTGGTAGCCACGAACGGCGGGGACGGCATCTTGACTGCCGGGGGCTGCACCGTCACCGGGAACACGGTGCGTCAGAACACGAACGATGGGATCGAGACCGGTGTCTACAGCACGGTCAGGGAGAACAACCTTCTCCTGAACGGCGGCATCGGCCTCAAGCTCGGCGGGGGGAGCGGCTACGGCTACAACGTGTCGACGGCCAATTCAGGCGGTGACGCCAGCGGGGGCGTGGACACCGGCGGAAACGTCTGCGGCAGCACGCTCGGCTGTCCGTAGCGTGGGCCGACCGAGCTGCCGGGCTCGGCTCAGAGAATCGGTACGCCGCTCCGACGGCGCCCACGCGGGAACGCCGCGTCGATCCGCCGGATGTCGTCGGTCCCGAGTTCGATCTCGCCCGCGCCCGCGTTCTCGACGACGTGAGCCGACTGGGCCGCCTTCGGAATCGCCAACACAGACGGATGCCGCAGGAGGAACGCCAGGGCCACCTGGCGCGGCGTCGCTCCGCGTTCGCGGCCGATCTCACCGAGAGCCCGCCCGCCGCGGCTTCTCGCCTTCGGGAAGCGACCCGAGCCGAAGGGACTGTAGGCGACGAGCGCGATCCCGTGCTCGGCGCAGAACGGGAGCACGGTGTGCTCGATCCTTCGTTCGCCCAGGTGGTAGAGGACCTGGTTGCAGGCGATGCGCCGCGGGCCGGCGATGGCCAGTGCGGCGGCGAGCTCCTCCTCGTCGAAGTTGGAGACGCCCCAGGAGCGGATCTTGCCTTCCGCCGTGAGCTGCTCGAAGGCGGCGATCGTCTCGTCGAGTGGATGCGACCCGGGCCAGTGGAGGAGGTAGCAGTCGAGGCGTTCCACGCCGAGGCGCTTCAGGCTCCTCTCGCAGGCCGCGACGGTTCCACGCCGCGAGGCATTCTCGGGCAGCACCTTGCTGACCAGGAAGACCTCGTCCCGCCGTCCGGCGATCGCCTCGCCCACGAGCTCCTCGACCCGCCCACTCCCATACATCTCCGCAGTGTCGATGTGGGTCATCCCAGCGTCGAGCCCGCGCCGCAGCGCCGCGACCGCGTCGGCGCGCCGATCGTACTCCATGTTCCAGGTGCCCTGGCCGAGCGCGGACACGCGGATGCCGAGGGGGCCGAAGGGGCGGGTGCGCATACGCCGCCCAGGCTAGCGGACCAAGCCAACGAGGTGACGCTGGCTCCGACTGATCCGAGCCGACGCGAGCGGCCGGCCCGACTGGTACGCTTTCCACTCCTCCCCCTGGACGGGTGAGCGCACCGGAATGCGATGGTTCTACGCTTCTGGGTACGACTACGGGCGCGGCCTCCCGGGCCAGCCCTCCGAGGTGCACGGCTTCGTGCTGAGCAAGCCGTCGCGCATTCGCGAGGAGCTTCTGGCGCTCCGAGCGGTCTCCGAGCACGAGCTGACGCAGCCCGAGGGCGCCACCGAGGCGGATTTCGCGGACCTCCACGAGCCGCGCGTCCTGCGGAACCTTCATGTTCCGGGTGCCGTGGCCGAAGCCATCGAGTTCGAGGCCATCGCCGGCCTTCCTGCGGCGACGGTCTGGCAGACCGTGGTCGCCCCCCAGCTGCACGCCGCGGGAGGCACGCGCGCGGCGTTGCGCGCAGCGGCCGAGGGAGAGTGGGCCATCAATCTCTCGGGCGGCTTCCACCACGCGCGCCCGGACCTCTCGCACGGGTTCTGCCTGGTCAACGACGTCGCCCTGGCCATCGCCTCCCTTCGCGGCCAGGGTCTGCGCCGGCGCATCGCGATCGTGGACCTCGACCTGCACCAGGGCGACGGCAACGCGGTCTTCTTCGAGGGCGACGAGGAGATCTTCACGTTCTCGATGCACGAGGAGGCCATCTTCCCGGTGCCCAAGGCGCGCAGCGACCTGGATGTGGGCCTGCGCTCCGGAACCGGCGACGAGGAGTACCTGGCGCGGCTGGATCGGGCGCTGCGCGAGATCCTGGGGCGCTTCTCTCCAGAGGCCGTGGTCTACGTCGCCGGATCGGATCCCTACCGCGGAGATCCTCTGGGCACGCTCGAGGTCTCGCCGGAAGCGCTCGTGGAACGCGACCGGCGCGTGGCGCTGTTCGCGAAGGAAGCCGGCTGTGGCCTGGTCGCCGTCACCGCGGGCGGCTATTCGGCAGAGAGCCCGCGGCTCACGGCCAACGGCTTCGCAGAGATCGCTCGCCTGGCGAGCGTCACGTAGTAGTGCGGTCGACAAGCACCGCCCTCATCTGGCCTCCCTCCCTTCCTGTGTGGTCGGCGATGCCAAGGGCGTAGGGGCGCTGCCCTGAGCAACGCCTCGGTGGCACGGGCCTGGTTCCAAGGCCTGAACCCTCAGCTCGACGACCGCTCGGCGGCACGCCTGTTGCGCGAGGGCGAGCTCGACGAGGTCGGTCCGCAGATCCTCTCCGCCGCGCGGGCCTTCGTGAGCGGTGGCTGACGCGAGCGACGCTGGAACCTCCGAGCTCCACGCGATCTCGCCAGACGGTCCGCTCTACCGCCTCGCGCGCCGCCCCGACCCCTGGGCCTGGCCCGATCTCGTGGCCGAGATTACGGAGCGCGCCGCGGATTCACGTGTAGCCCCAGCGGGGGTCGTCCCGAGCCGTCCGGAGGATCAGCCGTTCGATCTCGGCCCCCGCCTACGGGCCGAGCGGCGGACCGGGGACGAAGTCCTCCACGATGTCGATCCAGCCGACCGAGGCCCCGTCGTCGTCGTCATCGTCATCGTCATCGTCATCGTCGGCTTCCTCGAGCACGAAGTCGTTGGCCCACTGGTAGAGCGGCACACCTCCGGCCTCGAGATCGAAGAAGAGGTCGATGCCTGGGCAGCCAAAGCTGGCGAGGTTCCCGCCCTGGAAGGCCGTATGCGAGTACACCACCAGTCCGAAGCACACCGGGTTGCCCCCGCTCACGATGAAACGCTTGTAGCGATCCGGGAAGGCGGCATTGATCGCGCCATGCTCCTGGTCGAGGATTTCTCGATACTCGACCTGTGAAACCGGAACGAAGGGTGGGAAGCCAGGCAGGTTCGCCTGGACGAAGCGGAGATTCGTGAGGTCGCCGTCCGTCTCGTAGAACGCTTCCAGGATCGTGGAATCGTTCTGTAGCCTCCACTGGATGATGCCGGTCTGCTGCCCCGTGACGTCACACAGGCCCTGGTCGCGGCAGCTCCGGGGATAGAACTGGTCGAACCTCCAGTCTCTCGCCCGTGCGGCGGCCGCGTCCGGGGCGCCTTCGGGGTTGAGCGCGAGCGGACCCGCGTCGTTTGCGACGTAGAGATCCACGTCGTTCCCATAGGTGAAGCGGGCAAGGAAGGGCGCGAAGCCCGCCGTTCCGGCGCCTCCTGCGCTGGATCCGGAAATCAGGACCTTGTTCGCTTCAGGAAAGACCGCCTTCGCCACGTCCATGCCCGCGCTCAAGTTGCGGAGTCCGCGGTGGCGCCGGACGCCGAAAGTCGGGTCGTTGGGAACGTCATTGTCCCCCCCGAAGACAGAGCCGTCGCAGTAAGGAAGATAGACGACCGACCAGGTGCCCAGATCGTTCTGGACGGAGCCATCCGAAGAGGTTTCGGCAAAGATGCCCGGCAGGAACTCAGCCGGCGGCGGGAACTGTCTTTCCGCGGTGACGTTGCACTGCGAGAAGCCCTCCCAGCAGGCGCCGCCCCCTTGAAGGAAGATCAGCACCTTGTCCGGGTCGCCATCCTTGGTGAAGACCGAGTACGGGCTGCCGGCAATGCAGATCGGGCCGTCGCCCGCTTCCGTGTCGAACGTGTGTCTGACCCAGTCCTGGGCGAAGGGCTCGGAGGAGACCGGCGTGAACTCGCCGAGATACTTGTCGACGCCAGCGTCGCGGAGCTCTCGCTTCGCGCGAGCGTTGAGACCTCCGTCATCGTCGTCGTCATAGGCCACGGCCGCGAGCGGAACCACGGCGGCCAGGATCAGGGTAAGGGGTACGGACCAGCGAAAGCTTCCCTGCACGCTCACCTCCACCTCTTCAGGACGAGTGGGACAATTGGAGAGGATTCTGGGCCCGGAATGTCTCACGCGGGGTCAATTCGGGTCAACCCGGATTTCCTCGACGCCTCCCTGGCGCCTGCCCGCCGCGTATCCAGCTTCTTCAGCGAATCCGAGAGCTTGCCACCCACCTTCCGGAGGCGGTCACGCGCCCTCATGGGGGCAGGGGCCGTATGGGGGCCATCCGGGGCCGTGAGGCGGTCGGCGTAGCCGGTCGTCTCGCTCGGCAGGTAGTGGCCGCACACGTCGAGCAGCAGCTTGGCCGACGCCCACCCTCCCGCTTGCTGCACCCAGGGGCGCAAGACGATCTACCGATCGCTCGGCTGGAATCGCTGGCTGCCGGTCCTCTTCCGCGGCTGGGAGCGCGTTCGCGTGCCTCTGCATCCCCCGTGGGATCCTGCTCGACGGAACACTTGCTGATCAGCCGTGCCGAGACCGCATCTTCTCTCTCCCATGCTCGACGCGTCTCCGCGTGTACTGCCGCGAGAGACAGGCAAGCATCAAGAAGCTGAACGAAAGCAATGAGAGCGAGCTGGGTTCTGGAACGACAACGGCCGTGAACCTCGCAGGCGATGGCGCGGTATCGAATATCAAGGTGCCAGCGTCAGTCTCCAGCCCAGAGGAGAGCAGACGACCTTCGCCGGCTATCGGGCCGATGGAGCTGAGCATGTCCCAGTCGCCGAACATGGGGTCGCGGGGTCCGTTGAACACGTCGAATCGCCGATTGACGCCAACCGACGCAGAGGTGTTGTTCACGAACGTTTCGACGTCATCGCTCCCTTCCAGGACAAGCTCGAGACGGCCCAGCCCTTCGATGTCGACGAAGCCGCTGCGATATGGGACCACGAAGATGTCCAGGAACTCGTCTTCGATGGACCTCCGGTCGTCCGTGTCGCCGATTCCCACGATCACGAAGTCGGAATCGGGGAAGGGCACTCCGTCGAGGGTTCCAGACCCCCGACCCTCGTGCGTGAAGGTGACCATCAGCGCGGCGGCGGGTTCACCCAGCAGCGCCGCTGCGACCATGCAACAAAGTCCCAAAGCCCGATTCACTCCGACGTCCCTCCTACCGGCCGGCCGATCGTCGCTACGGTGGCTACGTCACGCTCGCCTTGGCCGCGGCCGCCGCCTCCTGCCGAGGTGCCACCAACCGCCGGTGGAACTGGAGCGACTGGTGCATGAAGGCTTCCAGCCTCGTGTTCACGTTGGTCTCGCCCTGCCCGTCGAAGATGATGTCCAACCACGGCACCCCATCCATGCTCTTTCGAAGCACCGGACCCATCGCGGCCACGATGGTTCCCGGCATGCAGGAGAAGGGCAACACGTTGATGACTCCCGCGACGCCATGGGAGTAGGTTGCGAGCGTCCTCGACATCGTGAGCACCGCCTCCGTCCCCAGCACCGGGTCGTAGAACGGTTCGAGGCACTTCATGGCGTCGGGCACGGGCGCGTCCGGCGGATGTCTATAGATCGCCCGGATGGGCGCCAGGAGCTTCCGCTCCCAGCGGTTCTGGAACTGATCGGAGAGGGTCGCCTTCAGCACGTCGAAGAAATCGCGGAACCGCTTCCCGAGGTCGATCCTCCGCCAATCCACGAAGTGGAACCAGTCCATGATCGTGCCCTGCACCACTTCACCACCGACTTCTTCCACAGCGCGGACGATTCTCAGGTTGGCCGTAGCGTTCAGCATCAGGTAGATCTCGCCAATCACGAGGATCAGCGGTCTCGGCTCGGAGCGATCGATGGGAATGTCGAGGAACTGGTCGGCCGACCACGCCAAGGCATCGACCATGTGCTCGCGGGCTCCGGCTTCAGCGGCTGCGACGGCGCGATCGAGGCACGAATCGTAGACGCGGTCCGTCTCGCCGCGCCTCAGCTCATAGGGCCGGAATTCGTGACGCGCCTTCGCGAGAAGGTCCGCCGCCACGATCGCCTGCCATGCCCGCTTTCGCAGCTCGAGAGGATCATCTCCGAAGAGAGCGTAGGAGTTCTCGGTCGTGGGCGAGTACAGGTTCGCATCCGGGAAGCCCTGCTCGGCCAGGATCTGCTTCTGCAGCACGCTGTACTGGCCGAAACGGCAAGGTCCGGGACCGCTGGGCATGACGAAGAGGTGGTCGTCTACGTCGAACCCCGACTCCCGACACTTCTTGAGGATGTCTCCTGTGCACAGGAAGCAAGGTAGGCACTCCCGGCCCCTGCACAGGGACCGTCCGATCGACAGCGACTCGTCGTCGGGCTCGGGAAGCGCGTGTGCGTCGATTCCCATGCCTCGCAATACACCCGCCACGACGAGCACGTGATCGGACATCCTCGGCATGAGAATCCTGGTCGGACCTCGAATCTCGGCGGCCATGATCATGCCCTCGCGGTCAGATTCAGGCTGTCCAGGAACGCTTCGCAGCGCGTCACGATCCCCGCCTCCGCCGTGTGGTCGTCCACCTCCAGCTCCAAGAACGGCTTGGGCTCGAGCATCTGTCTGAAGAAGCCGACGAGAAACGAGTCCGGGCCGCAGCTGAAGCTGGTCAGGTAGATGGCGTTGAGGCGTTCGTCTTCGGCAATGATCTTGGCGGCGGCGAGAATGTCCTGGCCGCTTCGCCAGTACATGTCCGAGTGCTCTTCGCTGACGTCGACCGACCGGAGGGGCAGCAGGTCGATGGGAATGGGCAGCGCACCCATCTTCCTGAGCTTCAACGGGAGGTCCTGGCAAACGCCCAGATCGCACGTGTTGTACGGACGGCCCACCACCACCACTGCAGGCTGGTTCGGGGGAAGGGACGTCAAGACCTCTTCGCCGAGCCGCCGAACCGAGCGGTAGAACTCGTCCTGGGCCACCTCACCTTCGAGGGCGGCTTCGACGAGCCTGCCCACCGGTAGCCCCAGCTGGGCGGCAAGGGGCTTGAGCTCCTTTCGGCGGACATTCTCCCTCTGCATGTGGAGCGAGAAGGTCAGGGCCTTCGCACCGCTCCCCTCGATGTCGAGATGGGAGCTCACGAGCTGCGAGGCGGCCGGGATCAGCGGGCAGTAGTGATTGTGCTTCTGGCCGGTGGCGAGGTCTTCCCGGTCCAGAATGCTGGGCAGGAACACGTAGTCGAGATCCTGCTCCATGAGGTCGATGACGTGGCCGTAGACGAGCTTGACCGGCAAGCAGGACTCCAGCACCGCATGGTCTTGGGTATCGCCGATCGTACGGGGGCTCGTCTCGGCGGAAAGAACCACGTCCATTCCCAACGAGGCGAAGAAAGCGTGCCAGTAGGGGAAGAGCTCGTGAAAGACGAGGGCTCGCGGAATCCCGACTCGTCTACGGCTGTTCGTCCTCGGTCCGGGCTCCTGATAACCCCTCAGTACGAGTGACTTCCGCTCGGCGAAGAGGTCGCGGATTCCGTGCTGCAGGCCTTTCGAGCTTCGACCGGTCTCTTCGAAGCGATCGCAGCGCGCTCCGTAGAAGATCGGCGGCTTGTCCCCGATGACGACCTTCTTGATCTCGCAGAGGTTGGGGCACGCACGGCAGACGAAGGTGCTGGCGTCGTACTGCCACTGGGAGAGGTCGAATCCCTGGAATGTGGTCCGGGTACCATTGCCCCGGCGTGCCATTTCCTCTCGGGCGAGGATTGCCGCGCCGACGGCGCCCGTCACCTCCGTGTGGGGCGGAACCGTGACGTCTCGACCCAGAACCGCCTCGAAGGCCGAACAGACACTTTCGTTCAGCGCCACACCGCCCTGGAACAGGACGTGATGCCCCACCTCCCGGCCGTTGACGACCCGGTTCATGTAGTTGTGCACGATGGAGTAGGCCAAGCCGGCCGAAAGGTCTTCTACGGTCGCGCCCCGTTGCTGGTGGTGCACCACGTCCGACTCCATGAAGACCGTGCACCGTTCACCCAGGCAGCTCGGCGTGGGCGCCGCCAGCGCGAGCCCGGCGAAGTCGTCCTTGATCGAGATGTCGAGGCGCTCGGCCTGCTCCTCGAGAAAGGACCCTGTGCCCGCGGCGCACGCGTTGTTCATGGCGAAGTCGACGACCGCCCCATTGTGCATGCGGATGTACTTGCTGTCCTGACCGCCAATCTCGAAGATCGTGTCGACCTCCGGGTCGATCGCAGCGGCGGCCCGTGCCTGTGCCGTGATCTCGTTCCGGATCACGTCGGCACCGATGAAGTGGCCGGTCAGGTACCGTCCGGATCCCGTGGTTCCGGCGCCCAGGATGTCCACGCGATCGCCCAGCTCCCCCGCCAGCTCGGTCAGGCCTCGTCGGACCGCCTCCAGGGGATTGCCCGCGGTCATCAGATAGCGCCGCGCCAGGAGTCGGTCCTGTTCATCCACGAGCACCAGGCAGGTGCTGATGGACCCGACGTCGACCCCCAGATAGGCACCCACGGCCGCCTCTACGGCATCGTCCAGCCTCCTGTCGACACCGCGGCACGAACCGCAGGCACGACGCTTCAGCGCCGGGAGGCTCTTTTCCTCGGTCCGCGTACGAAGGGACTCGATCAGTGGCTCGAAACCGTGGAAGGGATACGTGCGCCCCTCACGCTCTTCATCCATGACCGCAAGGGCCGCCCCCAGGGCGGGCATGAGGCAGTGGCGCTCGGGCACGATCAGCTGACCGGGTTCACAGCCGAGGACCGTCTCGAACGCCCGCACCACGGCCTTGTTGAACGCCACGCCCCCCTGGAAGAGAATCGGCGGAGTGAAGCTCTTCCCCTTCCCGATCACCGTCTTGAAGTTGCGGGCGAGAGCCAGGCAAAGGCCGGCCAGAACGTCGGACAGAGGCGTTCCCTGCTGCTGCAGATGGATCATGTCCGACTTGGCGAAGACCGTACACCGCCCTGCCACCCGAGCTGGATTCTCCGATCCGAGGGCGATGCGCTGGAACTCCTCATCGATGTCGATGCCCAGGCGCTCGGCCTGCTGGTCGAGGAAAGACCCGGTGCCTGCTGCACAGACCGCGTTCATCGCGAAGTCCCGCAGGACCATCTGGCGGCTGTTCTCGTCCCACTGCAGTGAGAGGAACTTGCTGTCCTGTCCGCCCAGCTCGATGACGGTGCGGGTTTCGGGGGAGTACTCGCCCACGGCCCGAGCCTGTGTGACGAGCTCGTTCACGTGTAGACCGCCGATGAGGTCACAGACCGCTCCACCGCCCGATCCGGTCAATCCAACACCCTGGATCTGGGCGCCCGGGTGACGCTCGGGAAGACCCTCGATCACGCCCAGCAGCGTCTGGCGAGGCCGTCCGTGTGACCTGAGGTAGTGGTCCTCGAGCAGCTGCCCGTCTTCGTCCATGGCGACGAGCTTCGTCGTCGTGGACCCCACGTCGATGCCGAGGTACACACGGGTCACCATCGACCCCCGATGTTCCGACCCGCGGGAACCGACGAAACGTCGAGGAAACGCATGATTTCGCTCTCCACAGACCTCGGTCCGGGGTTTCTGGAAGCGACTCGCAGGTGATTGCGTGACTGTTGGCCAGTGAACGAAGGGATCGGTCGGAAGGAATGAGAACGCTTGTTTCGTTCACGCGCCATGACGCCGATGCACCAGCCTGGGGGCCGCCTCACGAGGGCACCGCGATGGCCCGTCGAGTGTGAGTTCACACGATCTCCCCTTGTACCATCAACTATGTTGTTGGCGCATCAGCCGGACCAGCCTTCCCGCTGTACCCGCACGCCCCACCCGGGAGTCGTCGTTGCCGGTGTCAGCGCGTCCCACATCGTTACATTGCTGTTCTCGACCGAGGCCCGGTGTGTGGGGCACTCCCCTCGGCGCGCAAGCGCCGCACTTCGGCCGCATCGGAACCGCAAGAGTTCGGACGATTCCGCTCCCGGCGACGACCCGGCCGGCCTCGCATTCCGAAGGACGGCGAGAGTTCATCCAGCGCATGGCCCGCCACAACCCGTGGCGTGCGCGCAGGATCCAGGCCGAGCTCGTGAAGCTCGGTTCTTGGCGCAGCCTCCCGAAATCCCTTGCGGATGACGGGAGCAGCCAGCACGAGACCTCGAGATGGCATGAATTGACAGAGCTTGCCATACTCGGCACTCTTCGCGTATGGCGACGACGATGAACATCTCCCTTCCGGAGGCGCTTCGCGACTTCGTCGAAGAGACTGTTCGCGCGGGCGGCTACTCCAGCGTCAGCGAGTACATGCGCGAGCTGGTGCGCCAGGCGAAGGCGGAGAAGGATCTCGAGGACCGGCTGCTGGCCGCCCTCGACAGCGCCGATCTCGGTCCGGTCGATCCCGAGTTCTTCGAAGGGCTCAAGGCGCGAGCGAAGAAGGCCACTCGGCGCAGGTGAAGCACCCGGTCCGCCGACGCCTCGCGGCGCAGGAAAGCCTGGAGCGGATCGCCGTGCGGATCGCAGAGCAGGATCTGGAGGCTGCGTACCGCTTCGTAGACGCGGTCGAAGCGAGCCTCTCGCTGCTGTCCGAAATGCCCGAGGCGGGGCCCCGCCATGAGACGGAGAATCCCGCCCTGGCCGGGCGAGTCCGCAAGTAGGTCGTTCCCCACTACCGTCGTTACTTGCTCTTCTACACGTTCGAGAACGGTGTCGTTCACCTGATCGACGTCGTGGACGGGAAGGCGAACTACGACGTCGAGGACCCCGGCGGCGAATGAGCGCCAGCAAGACGAAGCCGCCCGGCAAACGCGCCCTGGTAGGGTCGCGCCACCCCACGTCGCTCGAGCGAGAAGACCGCCACTATGCCCGCGGGGCATGGTTCTGGCGGTCGTCCGAATCCGGGGCGCATCCCGGCGAAGCGCCCAGTTCTCGAAGGGGCTCAGTGGGAACAGCGACGCGATCACGATAACTTGCGCCCAGGGCCCTTAG
>JAAUYE010228357.1_pt1 | contig 10912 bp, 7 predicted proteins | sample 7278081 | NCBI WGS metagenome assembly JAAUYE01 (sample SAMN14350131, study PRJNA611818) | marine sediment metagenome | isolation source: surface marine sediment (0.6m) | place: French Polynesia: Moorea | collected 2018-08
AGCAGGTCGGTATTTTCGCGTTGCTCCTGTTGATGAGTTACGCGTTTTACAATGACATATCGAGAATCCTGGGTTAGTCGGAACAGGCGGCGATACATTGCAGATCAGACAGACATTTTTCGCGATCTTGTTGGTGCTACCGATGGGCATGGCCGTCGCCGCCGATTTCGTCGTCAAGGACATGCGTGTCGAAGGCTTGCAGCGCATATCGGAAGGCACGGTGTTCAACTACCTGCCGGTGAATATCGGCGACCGGGTCGACAGTGTCCGTATCGGTGAGGCTATTCGTTCGCTGTACCTGCAGGGCTTGTTCGACAACATCGAAATGCGCCAGGATGGTGACACGCTCGTTATCGTGGTCGTGGAGCGCCCGTCTATCGAGAGCTTCGAGATCGAAGGCAACAAGGACATCAAGACGGAGGACCTGACCGAGTCCTTGCGCGGCGTCGGGCTGGCGCGCGGACGGACATTCGATCGCTCGGTGCTGGATAACGTCGCGATGTTCCTGCGCGAACAATATTATGACCGCGGCAAATACGGCGTGGCTATCGACACGGATATCCAGGAAGGCCCCAACAACACGGTGCGCCTGAAAATCAATGTCAAGGAAGGTGATCGCGCGAAAATTCGCCAGGTCAACATCGTCGGTAACGAGACGTTTGACGACGATGAAATCCGTGAGGACTTCACGCTCGATACGGCCAACTGGCTTTCCTGGTTCCGCCAGGACGACCGCTACGCGAAGGAGGCGCTGGAAGGGGATCTCGAAATACTTCGCTCCTTCTATATGGATCGCGGCTACGCCGACTTCAAGATCGAGTCCACGCAGGTTGCGATATCGCCGAATAAGAAAGACATCTTCGTAACGATTGGAATTCGCGAGGGAGATCTTTATACGATTTCCGACGTGAAGCTCGTTGGTGAAATGGTCATCCCGGAAGCGTTCCTGCGGGGCCTGATTCTTACGGCGCCGGGGGCTGTCTACAACCAGCGCGCGTTGACACAGACCACCGAGTTGATGGCGTTCCGCCTTGGTGAGGAAGGCTACGCGAACGCGGAAATCGAACCTGTCCCCGAACTCGATCACGAAAACAAGGAAGCGTCGGTAACCTTTTACGTCAACCCCCAGAACCGGGTTTACGTCCGCCGCATCAGCTTCAACGGTGTGGACCAGGTTGACGACGAGGTCTTGCGGCGCGAAATGCGGCAGATGGAAGGTTCGTACCTTTCGAATTCGTTGATCGATCGCTCGAAGGTTCGCCTGCAACGCCTGCCCTACATCGAATCCGCGGAAGTCAACAATTCGCCGGTTCCCGGCAGCCCCGACCTGGTTGACGTCGATTTTGACCTCGAGTACCGAATGCCCGGCCAGTTTTCGGGTGGCCTCGGATACTCAGAATCACAGAAGCTGTTACTCAATGGCAGCATCGTTCACACGAACTTTCTCGGCAGCGGCAACCGCGTCGCGCTCGAACTCAATTCTGGCCGCTATCAAAAACTGTACAGCCTGTCGCACACGGACCCCTATCGAACGATGGACGGCATACGCCGCACGGTGAGCATCAACTACCGCGACATTACGCAATTCACATCGGCATCATCGGATTTCTCGACGACCAGTGCGGGGGCGACCATCGACTACGGATATCCGATCACCGAATACCAATCGGTTTCGATCGGGGCGACGTTCCAGCATTCCGAGCTGCTGTCATCGACCAATAGTACGCAACAGGCTCAGGACTGGGTGCGTAACAACGGCAATCCGTTCATCGAAGATCTCGCGCCCGGGGTCGTCTTCTTCGGTACCGAGTTTGACGTCGTCGAACTGATCGCCGGATGGACCTACGACAGCCGCAACCGCTCGCTGTTTGCGACCCGGGGTACCCGGCAGCAGCTGTTTCTTTCGATGGCGGTACCGGGCAGCGACGTCGAGTACTACCAGGCGCGCTACAACTTCACCAAGTACTTCCCCATCACCTCGAAGTGGGTACTCAGAGTCAATACGGAACTGGGCATGGGTGAGGGAATCAACGACACTACCGCGCTGCCCCCTTACAAACAGTTCTACGGTGGCGGACCGCAATCAGTCAGGGGATACAAGGAGTCGTATCTCGGGCCACGCGACAGTTTCGGCCGTCCCTACGGCGGTAACGTGTTGGTTGCGAGTCAGGTAGAGCTTATACTGCCGCTTCCGGAAAAATGGGCCAGCCAGGCGCGCGCCAGCTTATTTTACGATATCGGCAACGTGTTCAACACGGGCGAAGTGGCGTTCACGGACAAGCTCGGCAGCCCCATATCGTATGAACCCGATCTGGACGACTTACGCACATCGGTGGGAATAGGTGTACAGTGGCTCGCGCCGCTGGGCCTCTTCCGATTCAGCTATGCATACCCGTTAGACACGTATGCCGGGAATGACAGGTACTACGGAGACGAGCTGGAACGATTCCAGTTCTCCATTGGACAAGCGTTTTAAGGAATGGAAAGTTTATGAGTCTTGTGAATCGACAATTGGTCAAAGCACTATTGGGCGCAACGCTGGTGTGCGCATTTGCGTTACCGGCGGCGGCGCAAGATATGAAAATCGGTGTCGTCAGTCTACCGGCGCTGATTGAGCGGGCGCCGCAGACGAAGATCGCGATGGATGCCCTGCAGGAGGAATTTGCGCCCCGCCAGAGAGAGTTCCTGGCGAAGCAGAAGGAGTTCGAAGACCTGACGGCCAAGGCGCAGAAAGATTTCGCGGTCATGGGCGAAACCGAGCGTCGCAATGCGGAAAAAGACCTCCGCGACCTGCAGCGTGAAGTGACCCGTCTTCAGAACGAGTTTCGCGAAGACCTGAATCTCCGTCAGAACGAAGAGTACGGTGTTCTTCAGCGCGCGATGCTGAAGGAGGTCCAGGATTACGCGCAGGCGCAGGGCTACGACCTGATTGTTGGCGACGGGGTTCTGTTTGCGAGTAATGCCGTCAATATTACGGAGGCGGTCCTGCGCGCTGTCGAGGCCAACCACCAGGCGGCAAGCGCTCGTTAGGCCAAGTCTTGGAATAAAGGGAGGCGCGACGTCGTATGCCGATCAGCCTCGGAGAGCTTGCGACGCAGTTTGGGTGTGAGTTGATCGGTGACCCGGATGTTGTCGTAAACGGCGTCGCGTCATTGTCCAGCGCGGCGCCCGACTCCCTGAGTTTTCTCTCCAATTCCGCACTGAAAGATCAGCTTCAGACAACGAAGGCTGCCGCGGTGATCCTGCGCGCAGCCGATGCCGACGCATCGCCCGTTGCGTCGATCATTCACGATGACCCCTACGCCTGTTACGCGCGAATGGCCGCCGTGCTCTGCCCGCCGGATCCGGTCGAACCGGGCATCCATGCGTCTGCGGTCGTGGCAGAGTCTGCGACGGTTGCCGACAGCGCGCATATTGCCGCAAATGCCGTCGTTGGAGACCGCTCGGTGATCGGTGAAAACGTATTCGTCGGACCCGGCACGGTTGTCGGCCCGGACTGCACGGTTGGAGACGAATGCCGTTTGATCGCCAACGTAACGCTGGCGCGCAGCGTCAGCATGGGCGTACGCTGCATTTTGCATCCGGGGGTTGTGGTTGGTTCGGACGGTTTTGGCAACGCGATGACGCCCGAAGGCTGGGTCAAGGTGCCTCAGCTGGGCGGCGTGCGCATCGGCGATGACGTCGAGGTTGGCGCCAATTCGACGGTGGATTGCGGCGCACTGGACGACACCGTCATCGAAGATGGCGTGCGTATCGATAACCTCTGCATGATCGCACACAACGTACGCATCGGCGCGCACACTGCGCTTGCGGCGATGGTGGGAATCGCAGGTAGTGCTACGATCGGCAAACGCTGCCTGTTTGCCGGAAAGGCCGGGTCCGTTGGCCACATCACCGTCTGTGATGACGTTATTGTCGCCGCGAGGACCTTTCTGTCCAAGGACGTCGCGACTCCGGGAACGTATGCCGCGAGCTTTCCCGCAACGGAGGCGAAAAACTGGGCACGGCAGCTTGCCCGGTTCCGGCGATTAGGCGATCTGACAGATCGGGTCAGGAAACTGGAAAAAGGCGGTGATTAATCGCCGTTCTTCCGCGGGTGCAAAAGCAATGATACATCCCACAGCCGTAATCTCTGATCGAGCCGATGTTGGCGAAAACGTCGTGGTCGGCCCCTACGTTGTGATTGGCGACGAGGTCGAGATCGGCAGCGGCACGATCGTCGAAAGCCACGTCGTCGTAAATGGCCCGACGTCTATCGGCAGAGACAACCACATCTATCAATTCGCGTCGATCGGGGACGACCCGCAGGACAAGAAGTATGCGAACGAGCCCACCCGTCTCCGCATCGGAGATCGCAACACGATTCGCGAATTCTGCACGATCAGCCGCGGCACGGTGCAGGACAGGGGCGAAACCGTGATCGGCGACGACAACTGGATCATGGCTTACGTGCACATTGCCCATGACTGCCTGGTCGGAAACAAGACGATCATGGCCAACAACACGACGTTAGCCGGCCACGTCCATGTTGGCGACTGGGTGATTTTCGGAGGATTCTCCGGCGCTCACCAGTTCTGCAGAATTGGTGCGCATGCGTTTCTCGGCATGTACGCGGGCGTAAACCGTGATGTCCCGGCCTACACGATGGTCTCGGGCCAACCTGCGGTAGCGCGTGGAATCAACAGCGAGGGTCTGAGGCGCCGCAACTTTTCGACCGAGCAAATCCGGAACATCAAGAACGCCTATCGCATTACATTCAGGAAGGGCAGGAAGCTGTCCGAGGCGATCGACGAAATTGCCGAACTCAGCACGGAACAACCCGAGCTGGAGCTGTTTCTGGAATCGCTCCGCTCATCGGAGCGGGGCCTGGTTCGCTAGGGCCCGGCTAAGGTTACCCGATGAAGATTGGCCTGGTTGCTGGTGAGGCTTCCGGCGACCTGCTGGGCGCAGGGCTGATTCGTGCGCTGCGCGAGCGCGAACCGAATGTGACGTTCGAGGGTGTTGCCGGACCCGCGATGCTGGCCGAGGGATGCCAGCAGTGGGAACCCGCCGAGTCGCTTGCCGTCATGGGACTTGTGGAGCCGCTGGTGCACATTCCACGCCTGTTGCGATTGCGCAAAGATCTCATCAGGCGCTGGCAGGCGTCGCCGCCGGATGTTTTCGTCGGTATCGACGCTCCGGATTTTAACCTCGGACTCGAAAAGAAGCTGCGCGAGCACGGCATCAGGACGGCGCACTACGTTAGTCCGTCCGTCTGGGCCTGGCGACAGGGTCGAATAAAGACGATCAGGGCGGCAGTGGACAGGATCCTGTGCATACTGCCGTTCGAGAAATCGCTCTACGATACGCACGGTGTTGATGCCGTGTTCGTCGGTCATCCCAAAGCTGACAGTACGCCAGCATTCGCGGACTCATCGGACGCGCGGCATTCGCTCGGGATCGACGCCGGAGAGCTCGTTGCGATCCTGCCGGGCAGCCGCGCCGGCGAAGTCGCGAGGCTGGGGGGGACGCTGGCGAGAACGGCCAGCCTACTGGCGGCGTCGCGACCGGGCATTCGTTTCGTGACGCCGGTTGCCGCGCCGTCGTTGCGGCCGGTTTTCGAGCAACAGCTCGGGGATGCCGGCGTCGCGGACAGGTTTCTCCTGCTCGATGGCGAATCCGAAACTGCCATGATGGCGGCGGACCTGGTGTTACTGGCTTCGGGCACCGCGGCGCTCGAGGCCGCGCTGCTCGGAAAGCCGATGATTGCGACGTACCGGCTGGCGCCGGTGACTTATGCCATTGTTGCAGGCTTGCGGCTGGTCAAGCTGAGCCACTACACGCTGCCGAATCTGCTGACGGCGACGCCGCTGGTACCCGAGTTCTTTCAGCGCAATGCGAAGCCGGCGATGATAGCGGACGCGGCCGGGGCCTTGCTCGACGATCCCGACCGCAGGCGTATGATCGGCGACGAATTTGCTAAACTTCGAACGGAGCTGGCGCTCGACGCAGACCAGCGCGCGGCCGATGCGGTATTCGAGCTTGCGCAACCGTAAGTTACCGATGCAGCAGGCGAAATTATTCAAATTCGAGGGACTCGTCGCCGGTGTGGACGAAGCGGGTCGCGGTCCCCTGGCCGGTCCCGTTGCGGCGGCCGCGGTGATTTTGCATCCTGACCGTCCCGTTGCCGGCCTGGCGGATTCGAAAAAACTGTCGGAACCACGACGCGATCGGCTCGCAAGGGAAATTCGCGAACGCGCCCTGGCCTGGTCGGTCGCGTGGGCGGATCCCTCGGAGATCGATGCCTTGAATATTCTCGCGGCAACCCTGCTCGCGATGCGGCGCGCGATCCTGGGTTTATGGATCCCCCCTAGTGCGGTGATGGTCGACGGCAATCGGCTGCCAGACCTCCGTTTCGGTTCGCGACAGTTGCAGGGCGAAGCGGTCGTCGGCGGGGACGGTCGCGTAGCGGAAATCAGCGCCGCGTCAATTATCGCCAAGACGACCCGCGATCGGATGATGAAAGAACTCGACAGCCTGTACCCTTGCTATGAATTCGCGCGTCACAAAGGTTACGGCACGGAGGTTCACAGGGCCCGCCTGCGCGAGTTCGGTCCGTGTCGCGAGCATCGCCGGACGTTTGCTCCGGTCAAGACAGCGATATGAAGTCGTCGAAGTTCGTTCACCTGCACCTGCACACCGAGTATTCGATGGTGGACAGCACGGTGCGCATTCCCGCGCTGATGGAGCGGTGCGCCTCCCTGGGAATGCCTGCGGTTGCGCTGACGGATCAGAATAATCTGTTCGCTTTCGTGAAGTTTTACCGCAAGGCGATCGCTGCCGGCGTGAAACCGATAATCGGACTCGATCTTCGCATCCGGAACGACGACGATCCCGACCGGCCATTCACCCTGGTGCTGCTTTGCCAGGACAATGACGGCTACCGCAAGATGTCGGAACTCGTAACGCGATGCTATCTCGAGGGGCAGTTTCGTGGGCATCCGATGGCGCGGCGCGAGTGGCTGAACGAAGAAAGCTGCCGCGGCCTGATTGCTTTGTCGGGAGGCCTGCAAGGCGACGTCGGCCATGCCCTGCATAGCGGTCATCGGCAGAAAGCAGTCGAGCTGCTGGAAAACTGGCAGGCCGTGTTTCCTGATCGATTCTATCTCGAGCTGATTCGCACCGGCCGCGCTGCCGAAGAAGACTGCGTCCGGGCCAGCATCGAACTCGCGAGCGAGAGAGGCATTCCCGTCGTTGCGACGAATGATGTCAGGTTCCTGAGCCGGGAGGATTTCAATGCGCACGAGGCACGTGTCTGCATTCACGATGGTCGAGGGCTGGCCGACGCCGATCGTCCACGTCTCTATAGCGAACAACAGTACCTGCGCTCGCCCGGGGAGATGGCGGAGCTGTTTGGAGATGTGCCGGCCGCCCAGGAAAACACCGTAGAAATCGCCCGTCGCTGCAATCTCGATCTGCAGCTCGGCGCGAGCGTCCTCCCGGCGTTTCCCGTTCCTGACGGACAGACCGAGTCGGCGTTTCTGGAGGCCGAGGCGCGGCGCGGCCTCGAAGCAGCGCTGGCTCGCAAGTTCGAACACGACGGGGTCCCGGCGGAAAAACGGGACGTGCAAAGCGCTCCGTATTTCGAGCGACTCGATACCGAGCTGGGCGTGATCCAGTCGATGGGTTTTCCGGGATATTTCCTGATTGTCGCCGATTTCATTCGCTGGGCGCGTGACAACAAGGTGCCGGTTGGCCCCGGGCGAGGATCGGGCGCTGGCTCGCTGGTGGCTTGGGTACTGGGAATAACGGCCCTGGATCCGCTGGAGCATGATCTTCTATTCGAACGTTTCCTGAATCCCGAACGGGTTTCGATGCCCGATTTTGATATCGATTTCTGCATGGATGGCCGAGACGACGTAATCGACTACGTTGCGCAGCTCTATGGACGGGAGCGTGTTTCGCAGATCATCACGTTTGGCACGATGGCGGCGAAAGCCGTCATCAGGGACACGGGGCGCGTTCTTGGGCAGCCCTACGGTTTTGTCGACCGTATCGCCAAGCAGGTGCCTTTCGAGATTGGAATTACCCTCGAGAGAGCGCTCGAACAGTCCGATGAACTGACCTCGATGTACCGCGAGGACGAAGAGGTTGCGGCGATCATAGATCTCGCCAGGCCGCTCGAGGGCCTGGTACGGAACGCCGGCAAACATGCCGGTGGTGTCGTTATTTCGCCGGGCCCCCTGACCGATTTTGCACCGCTCTACTGCGAAGAAGGCGGCAGCAACGTCGTGACGCAGCTCGACAAGGACGACGTCGAGGCGGTAGGGCTCGTGAAATTCGATTTCCTCGGCCTCAAGACCCTAACGATCATTGACTGGGCCGTGCGCATCGTCAATGACGCTTACCCCGAACGACAGCTCGATATCAACCGGATTCCGGTACGTGACTCGTTGACCTTCGAATTGTTGCGCAGCACGCGAACCGCGGCTGTGTTCCAGCTCGAGTCGAGCGGCATGCGTGACCTGATCAAACGGATGCGGCCCGACCAGTTCGACGACCTCGTCGCACTTGTCGCGCTGTTCCGGCCAGGCCCGCTGCAGTCCGGAATGGTCGATGACTTCATCACGCGCAAGCACTCGTCCAACAAGGCCGACATCGATTACCTGCACCCGGACCTCAAGCCCGTCCTCGAAGAGACCTACGGCGTGATCCTTTACCAGGAGCAGGTCATGCAGATCGCCCAGGTGCTGGCGGGCTACACGCTTGGCGGCGCGGACCTGCTGCGCCGCGCCATGGGCAAGAAAAAACCCGAGGAGATGGCGAAGCAGCGCGAGATCTTCGTCACGGGTGCGACGGAAAGAGGCGTTACTGAAAAGACCGCGACGCACATATTCGATCTCATGGAGAAGTTTGCGGGATACGGCTTCAACAAGTCGCACTCGGCGGCATACGCGGTGCTGTCGTACCGGACGGCGTATCTCAAAGCGCATTACCCGGCAGCTTTCATGGCCGCGGTCATGAGCGCCGACCTGCAGAATACCGATCGCCTGGTGACACTGAAGGACGATTGCCGTCAGCTTGGGCTGAAACTGCTGGCGCCGGACATCAACGGCTCGGCCTACCAGTTCAGCGTTTCGGACGAGCAGACGATTCTTTATGGCCTCGGAGCGATCAAGGGCGTTGGCCATGCCGCCGTCGATTCGCTGATCGACGAACGCGAGTCGAACGGCCATTTTACGAGCCTCGCCGAGCTGTGCCGCCGGGCCGATCACGAAAAGGTCAACCGGCGCGCGCTCGAGGCCATGGTCAAGTCAGGTGCCATGGATGGATTCGGTGAATCGCGACGCAGCCTCATGCACCAGTTGCCAGAGGCGTTGCGAAGTGCCGATCAGCACGCCCGGGCCGCCGCCGCGGGACAGAACGATATGTTCGGCATCGAAGCGCCGGCAGCCGAGGTCGAGCCTGCGAAAGGCGCCGAGCTGGCCGAGTGGCCCGAGCGCCTGCTGCTGAGCAATGAAAAAGAGGCCCTCGGTCTGTACCTGACCGGCCATCCGTTCGACGCGGTGCGCCATGACGCCGGTTTCTTCGTCAACGGCAAGCTCGGCGAGATCACGGCCGAGCCGCCGCCACAAAACAACAAGGGCGAACGCAACTACGCGCAGGCGCGGCGGGAGGCAACCGTGGCCGGCCTCATCGTCGATGTCAGGAAGCGCGGTAACCGTGTCAGTGTCGTGCTCGACGATGACACGGGCCGCATGGAAATCAGTTTCTTCAGCGAGGCATTCCAGGAATTCCGTCACCTGCTGGTCAAGGACGAGATCGTGGTCGTTTCGGGTGGCCTGCGCTACGACGACTTCATCGGTAGCTGGACGATCAACGCGAAGAACGTGCTGCATATCGATCGTGTCATCGAATCGCGTGCCAAGAGCATGATTCTCAGCCTCGCGCCCAACGGGCAGGGCGAGCAGCTGCTCGCAAAACTGCACGACCTGCTGCTGCCGTTTCGGGAAGGTAGCTGCGATGTCTCGGTACGCTACATAGGTGACAGCGCCGCGGCTCGATTCGCACTCGGGCCCGAATGGGCCGTTCGGCCAAGTCGCGAATTGCGAGACAAACTGGGCGAATTGCTGGGCAACAACAACGTCCGCCTGCTGTATGCACCGGGACGAGAGATCATGTAATGTTGACCGTATGGACATGAAATTTCTTGATTTCGAACAGCCAATTGCGGAGCTCGAGGCAAAGATCGACGAGCTGCGCTACGTCGGCGATGATTCCGAAATCAACATCAACGAGGAGGTCGCGCGCCTCAAGAACAAGAGCGAGTCGCTGACCAAGAGCATCTTTGCGAAGCTCAGTCCGTGGCAGGTCGCGCGGGTCGCGCGCCATGAGTCGCGACCCTACACGATGGACTACCTCGAGATCATCGCGCCCGATTTCCAGGAGATGCACGGTGATCGTATGTACGCAGACGATCCTGCGATCGTCGGTGGCATCGGACGCATCGACGGCCGTGCCATCATGATCATTGGTCACCAGAAGGGCCGCGATACGAAAGAGCGCGTGCGTCGAAACTATGGCATGCCGAAGCCGGAAGGCTACCGCAAGGCGCAGCGCCTGATGCGCCTTGCCGAGAAATTCTCGCTGCCCGTCGTGACGTTCATCGACACGCCGGGCGCGTATCCCGGCGTCGGCGCCGAGGAACGAGGGCAAAGCGAGGCCATCGCTTACAGTCTATACCTGATGGCCGGTCTCAAGACCCCGATCATCAGCGTGGTCATTGGCGAAGGTGGTTCGGGCGGCGCACTGGCGATCGGTGTGAGCGACCGTCTCCTGATGCTGCAATACGCGATCTATTCGGTGATTTCTCCCGAAGGCTGTGCCTCGATTCTGTGGAAGAGCGCCGAGAAGGCGGAAGACGCGGCCGAGG
>JAAUYE010097130.1_pt1 | contig 10911 bp, 7 predicted proteins | sample 7278081 | NCBI WGS metagenome assembly JAAUYE01 (sample SAMN14350131, study PRJNA611818) | marine sediment metagenome | isolation source: surface marine sediment (0.6m) | place: French Polynesia: Moorea | collected 2018-08
AGAAGGGCGTCAGAAAGGTGTTGTCGACCACGTGCGGAATGCCATGCGCCTTCGCAACCTCGGAAACCGCTGCGATGTCGGTCAGCTTGAGCGTCGGGTTAGCCGGGGTTTCGGTAAAAATCAGTTTGGTATTGTCGCGGATCGCGTTTGCCACATTTTGCGGGTCGGCGGTATCGACGAAGCTGCATTCGAGCCCCCAGCGATTCAGTACCTTGGTCGAAACGCGGTGGGTGCCGCCGTAGACCACGTCCGACAGGATGACGTGATCGCCGCTGCCGACCATGCCCATGATGGTGCAGCTGGTGGCGGCCATGCCGGTCGCAAAACACAGGCTGCCAGCGCCGCCTTCGAGAGCGGTAATCTTTGCTTCGAGCGCGGACACGGTGGGATTGCCAGAGCGGCTGTAGGAATAGCCTTTTTCCAGATACTGATCGACCGACTCCTGCACATAAGTCGTGGTCTGGTAGATCGGTGTCAGAATTGCCCCGGTGACCGGATCGGGCCTGACGCCGGAACGTACTTCGCGCGTTTTAAAATGTTGGTTATCGTTGCCGCTCATCGGGTTCCCCGGGTTATTGGATTGCAAAGGACGGCAATTCTAGCATTAGTAAGACAAATTAAAAAAGCACGATGTTTAGTGCTGGCACTGGCCAGGTCAATCTTGCAAAATGCCGCTTATGGCTGCCGAAATCTATCCGCGTTACGGGCATTCCACCTGCCCGCATGATTGTCCCAGTACCTGCGCGCTGGAGGTCGAGCTGCTCGATGCCAACCGGATTGGTCGGGTCGTCGGTGCGCGCGAGAATGACTACACCGCCGGCGTCGTCTGCGCCAAGGTAGCCCGTTACGCCGAGCGTATTCATCACCCTGATCGGCTCGGGCAGCCGCTGAAGCGGCGCGGTGACAAGGGGCAGGGGCGCGAGGCATTCGAGGTTATCGGCTGGGAACAGGCGCTGGACGAGGTCGCCGAGCGCTTCGCGCTGGCGATGCAAAAACACGGTGGCGAGACCCTGTGGCCATACCACTATGCCGGCACCATGGGACTGATCCAGCGCGACAGCATCGAGTTGTTCCGTAATTTGTTGAAAACCTCGCGCCAGCATTCGACTTTCTGCATCACGCTGGCTGACGCCGGCTGGATCGCCGGCACCGGCGTCAAGCGCGGCTCCGACCCGCGGCAAATGGCGGCAAGCGACCTGATCGTGATCTGGGGCTGTAACCCGGTCTATACCCAGGTCAATGTCATGCAGCATGTTGCGCGGGCCCGTCGCGAACGTGGCGCCAAACTGGTCGTGGTAGATCCTTACCTGAACGCTACCGCGAAAAAGGCTGACCAGCACCTGATGCTGCGACCCGGGACGGATGGAGCGCTGGCCTGCGCGGTGATGCACCAACTGTTTGCCGATGACCTGGTCGACCGGGAGTATCTCGAGCAATACTGCGACGTCCCGGACGAGCTGGAACGGCACCTGCACACCAGATCGCCGGGCTGGGCGTCGTCGATTACCGGTCTCGCGGTCGACGAGATCATCGAGTTTGCCCGGCTTTACGGTCGCACACCGCGCAGTTTTCTGCGTCTAGGTTACGGCTTCACCCGTTCCGGCAACGGCGCCGCCAACATGCATGCCGCGACCTGCCTGCCCGCGTTGACCGGCGCCTGGCGCTACCCGGGAGGTGGTGCACTGTATTCGAATAGCGGCATGTATGGTATCGATCAGACCACGATCAAGGGGCTGGACGTGCTCGATGCGAGCACCCGGGTGCTGGACCAGTCGCGTATCGGTGACGTGCTCTGCGGTAATCCGCGCGATCTGCAGGGCGGGCCGCCGGTAACCGCGCTGATGGTGCAGAATACCAACCCGGTAGTGGTAGCGCCCGAAACTCGTAAGGTAGTGCAGGGATTTGCCCGCGATGACCTGTTCGTCTGCGTGCACGAGCAGTTTATGACCGAAACCGCGGCGATGGCGGATATCGTGCTTCCGGCCACGATGTTTCTCGAACACGACGATTTTTACCAGGCGGGTGGTCATACCCATGTGCAGGCGACGCGCGCGTTGGTGAATCCTTTTGCCGAATGCCGCAGCAACCAGTGGGTGCTGGGCCAGATCGCTAACAGGCTCGGCTTCAGTCATGATGGTTTCGACAAGACCGCGCGTGAACTCATAGACCAAAGCCTGCGGGCGAGCGGCTTGCCCGATGAAGAGTCGCTGTATCGCGACCATTGGGTCGATTGCGCGCGCGAGTTCGAAACCAGCAATTTCCTGGATGGATTCGAAACGCCCGACCGGCGCTTTCATTTCAAACCCGACTGGAGCCGGGTCGGGCCCGATTACCAGGATATGCCATTGTTGCCCGACCATATGCCGGTGGCCAACGAAACCGACGATCAGCATCCCTTCCGCCTGGTAGCCGCGCCGGCAAGACAGTTTCTGAACACCAGTTTCACCGAGACCCCGACTTCGCAGCGCGCCGAGGGGCGCCCAACGCTATTGCTGCGTGGCGACGATGCCGCCAGGCTCGGTATCCGCGATGGCGATCGCGTTCGTGTCGGCAACCGGCTGGCGGATATTTTACTGCACGCCAGGCTTTTCGACGGCCTGCAGACCGGGGTGGTCGTTATCGAGAGCATCTGGCCCAACGCGGCCTTCAGCGACGGGCTCGGCGTCAATGCGCTGGTCTCGGCGGAGCCCGGCAAGCCTAACGGCGGCGCTATTTTTCACGATACCGCGGTCTGGATTAAACCAGAGGCAGGAGCCGCGACATGAGCGAACACGAAAAACTGGACTACGTCGAGTACCCGGCTGCTAACCTGGAAGCCACGCGTGCCTTTTTCAGCGAGGTATTCGGCTGGAGCTTCGACGAGTTTGGCCCAGACTACTGCGCCTTTTCGAAGCAGGGCCTCGATGGCGGTTTCTATCGCTCCGAACTCTACTCGAGCACGCGCAACGGTTCCGCGCTGCTGATATTTTACAGTGCAGACCTGGAAGCCACGCTGGCAAGAATCGAACGCGCCGGGGGGCGTATCGAGAAGCCGATTTTTTCATTTCCGGGCGGGCGCCGGTTCCATTTTTGCGAGCCCAGCGGCAACGAGTTCGCCGTGTGGTCCGATATACTAGAATAATCCGGCGCATGCGGCCGAGGAGGGGAGACGAAAATTATGAGGACAGCACGACAGGCGCTGGACGCCTTGCTCGAGGGTAACCGCCGGTTCGTAGCGGAGGTCCAGGATCATGCCATGCAGTCCGAAGCCGGTCGGCGCTACCGCCTGGTGCCCCGCCAGGAACCTTTCGCCATTATTATCGGTTGCTCCGATGCGCGGGTACCGGCTGAAATTGTTTTCGACCAGGGTCTCGGCGACCTGTTCGTGATCCGGGTTGCCGGCAATATCATTGCGCCGTCACAGGTCGGCAGCGTCGAATTCGCGGTCGAACGCTTCGGTACGCCGCTGGTAGTCGTGCTGGGCCATTCAGGTTGCGGTGCCATCCAGGCCACCCTGGAACAACTCGAGCGCCCGAGCGAGAACCGCTCGCCGAATCTGAGATCGATTGTCGATCGCATTCGACCCTCGGTGCAGTCGCTGCTCGATGCCGGCCTGCAGCTGGATTCCGAACAGCTGGTGGAGCAGGCGGTACGCGCCAATATCCGGGTCTCGGCCAACCAGTTACGGCACGGCTCGGAAATTCTGGAAAAACTGATCGCAAAGGACCAGTTAAAGGTGGTCGGCGCCGAGTACTCGCTCGAAACCGGCAGCGTCGATTTTTTCGATTACGACCACTGAAGCGATGGCGCAGACTATCGAAGCGCTGCGGCCAGTGCTACAAGCCCGCTTGCCCGACTTCAATCGGCTACGCGCCGAGGCACTCGAGCTGGCGGGAGAGGTCAGCATTGGGCAATCCGCGTTCCTGCGAAAATTCGGTATCGCGTCGGAACTCGAATACAAGCAGCAGGCGATGCGAGACGGCCAGATCATGTACCACGCCCATATCGGCATGAACGATATCGATACGACCGCCGCCGCGCTGGGCAAAATTCATCACGAGTTGGGCGACCGGGAATATCACCTCGATCGTGCCGGGTTTGCGGTCGATCGGCGCATGGGGTTGCCGGCCGACAGGCGTGCCGCGGCCGCGGCCGAGACCGGACCGATGCTAATGCGGCAGCATGACTGGGACGCGCTGGCGCAGGCCGCGCCGATACAGCCGCATCTGGGCGATTTCATGATCGGCCAGCCGGCTTCGGTCGCCAATACCCTGCAGGCGTTACGCATCGGCTGCACCACCATCGGTAACCTGTCCCAGTACTTTACGTTCGAGGCGCCGGGCTGGTCGGATGCCGCGGAAACCGCGGCGCAGACTTACCAGGCCATCGTGATAATGGGCGCATTGCGCGAGCGCGGCACGATGCTGCATTCCTACCTCGAAGACGGCTATGGAGCCCTGTTTCGACATTGCGCCACCGTCGCGGCCTGGGCAATGCTGGAACGCTACATCGTAGAAGAATTGATCGGTGCGCGCCTGAGTCACTGTATCGGGGGGCTGACCCGTGATCCGGTGAAGCGCGCGGGCTGGGTACTGGCATTGCATCGGATCCACCGGGGTCAGCAGGTCGGCTCGATGATCTACGGAGACACGATTTCCTTCGGTCATGAATTCGAACGGAACCGGGCGCTGACCGCGGAGTACCTGTTGTGGGATATCCTGATCCAGATGCACTCGCCGAGCGGCCACGCGGTGTTGCCGTTACCGGTAACCGAGGCGATTCGGATTCCGTCAGCCGAGGAAATAATCGAGGCTCAGCTATTCGGAAGGCGGGTGGAAGCGAGCGCACGGCGGCTGTACCCGCATGTCGATTTCTCCGCGGCGCAAACCTTCGCCGACGAAGTCTGTCAACAGGGCGAGGACATCTACCACAGGGCGCTGGATGGTTTACGTGACCTCGGCGTCGATATCGCCAATCCATTACAAATGTTATTCGCGCTGAAGAAAATGGGCGCGCAGCGCTTCGAACAATTGTTTGCGTCGGAACTCGACGCGGCCGCCGCAACCGGCACCGATATCTACCACATGTCACAGCAGGTCATCGACGAGCATCGTCCGTTGTTCGCCGACCCGGGTTTACGAGACCGGGTCAGGGATAAATGTTTGCTTATCGCTTCGAGCGACGTGCATGAACATGCGGCCGGAGCCCTGGCACAGCTGCTGGGCGAGACCGGGGCAAGAGTCGTTTACCTCGGTGCCGAGCAGGATCCCGGCGACCTGATCGCGGCCTTGCGCAAAAATCCCGCGGATGCGTTGCTGCTCAGTACGCACAATGGTATGGCGCTAGAATACGCACAGCAGTTAAGGCGGCAACTCGACGAGGCGCAACTTTCGGTGCCGGTGATCATGGGCGGCGTTTTGAACCAGAAGATCGAGACGCAGGCGCTGCCGGTTCCAGTGCTTGAAGAACTCAAGGCCCTGGGCATGCACCCCGCGGCCGCGCTGCCGGCGTTAACAGGCCTGCTGGAGTTTAAGTCCTGAGCGGCGGTCGGTCGCAGATCGCGTAGCGTTGCATATCTCGTTACGCGTTAGATCAGCCTGTCAGCGGTAAGGCGTCAGCGCCCGCCAGTTGAGCATTGCCGCTGCAGCGCCGATAGTAGCCTGCTGCTGCTGGAATCGCCGAAACAGGGCAGGCGGCGATTTTTCGGGCCCGCCGAGGGCCTGAAAAATAGCGATTTCCGAATCGGCGGCTTTTTCACCACCGATGAAAATCGCGTCGCCAGCCTGGCACAGCGTATTGAGGTCCCGGTAGTAGCGCGCGCGCTGCTCTACCAGAAATTCACGGGCTCGCGCGAACGACGCCTCGTCGTCGCTGTTCATGGTAACCCGGTTATGCGGATCGATGCCGTAGGGATTGAGATGGCCGTAAACCAGGATTTCGCCATCGATGTCGGGATTCGCATCGAAGTAGGCTTCGACCGTGTCGACGTAGTTGCGGTTGATTTGCCAGATCCGCTGTACGCTGCGAAACACCGCGTCCGCATCGACGCGAATGTTTGCATCGCTATGGTTTTTGTAAACCAGTCGGCCGCCGGGTGTCTGCACGCGGGCCTCGTAAGGAATGGCTTCGCGCAAGGCCCGCATTTCTTCCGGGTCGGCAAAAACCTCGGCGTGTTCCAGTGCGACTCCCGCGATGCTAAATTCGTCGGCCCGATGCTCGTCGCAGAGGTCGATTAAAAACTCGTCGATCGAGCGCTGGCTGAAGCCGTTGACGAAGATCAGGCCATCGGCATGCGCGGCGTCGCATTTTTGTTGCAGGTCCCGCGCCCGCCCGGCCATCGGGTTCTTGCCGACAGCGCGCAGCAGCGGGCGCATCGAGCTGGTGCTGACATGCTCGAGCCCCAGAATCAGGTCGTATCGATTTGCGGTGGAGCGAGCCCCGCTGCGATCCAGCTCGAGATAGCAATACGCCGACAGCCGCTCCAGCAGCCGGGCAATATCGTCGGGGTGGTTGGAGACCGGCAGTGCGAAGGCCACTTCGTTATCCGGAAAGCGGTAATAGGTGCAGCGCACCGCCGTGACAATGCCGCTCCAGCCGTAGCTGCCGGCGTAGCCCAGCAGCGCTTCGCCGATGACGCCGCGGGTTGCGTCGCCATCGAATATCGCGGCCTCGACGACGCTGTCGCTGAAATAACGGCGCTGCGGGCCCATACCACCGGTCATGAAGGTGGCCCCTACCGCCGCGTAGAGGTAGCTCGTCAGATCGGCGCCCGGTACCTTGAAATTGTGGCCCAATTGCTGCGCCAGCGCCTGGCTCAACTGTCCCAGCGTGATGGCGGCACCGGCTGCCACCTGCTGGGCCTGCACGTCGATGACTATCTGGTCGAGCTCCATCTCGGCCAGGTCCGGCACACTGTCGAGCGTGACCCGCGGTGTCGCGGGCGGATCAAATCTCAGCCCGATTACCGTTCCCGGCGGATGACCGGGACCGGGCGACTGGAAAATGCCCCCGCCACAGGAAGTACCGGACATGGGTAACAGGTAGATATCCCGCCCATGCATCTGACGCAATTCGGCCACTGCGCTGGCGAGTTTGCCGTGGATCGGGTAGGCGGTATCGAACAGAACTGCGTTGTTTTCGCCGTCCAGCGCCTGCCCGAATGGATTACCCAGGGAGGAAGGCATAATGTTTCCTATGCCGCCTTGCGGGCTTCCAGCGACGCCACCAGCTTCTTCTCCAGTCGCTCCAGCATCGACTGGTCGGTAATAGCTTGTCCGCCCGGTGTGGTCAGGTAGAAAATGTCGTCGATTTTCTCACCCAGGGTCGAGATCTTGGCATGGGTGATATCGATATCCATTTCGGCAATGACGTTGGCGATTACAGACAATAGTCCGGGCATGTCCAGCGCGCTGATTTCCATTACCGTGCGCCCGTTCAGGTAATCCTGCTCGAACTGCACCAGGGTCGGGTGATCGAAAGCCTTTAGCTGGCGTGGTTTGCGGGCGTGGCTCTGCCCCTTGTAGATGGAGTCGGACTGCAGTGCCTTGAGCAGGCGCTGCTCTATCCGCCTGATGATATCGGGATCCGTCACCGCCTGGCCGTTATGGTCCTGGATGATAAAGGTATCCATGATCTTCTTGTCGCGCGTGGTAAAGATTTCGGCGTTCAGAATACTCAGGCCCAGCGACCCCAGGGTTCCGGTGACCTGCGAGAAAGCGTGCACGACCTCGTCGCCGTAAACGAAGACCTTGGTGTTATTGGTATTGGGCGACTGGCGGATGCTGACCAGCCTCGACTCCTGCGGATGGCTGAGTATCGTGTTGACGTGCCATTTGATCTCCAGCGGGTGGTGGCGCAGGAAATAATCGCCCGGCACGCTGTCGCAAACCGAATTGATTTGCTCGGCGCTGAACGGCAGGTCGGCCATTTCCTCGAAGGCCGCGTCGCGGTTTTCCTGGATGATTTCGTCGATGTCCGGGGTTTGGTCGATACCACGGCGGATGACCGTCTTGGTCGCGTTGTACAATTGCTTTAGCAGGGCGTCTTTCCAGTTGTTCCACAGTTTCGGGTTGGTACTGCGGATATCGGCAACCGTTAGCAGGTAGAGATAGTTGAGCATGTCTATACTGCCGACCTGCTGCGCAAACTCGCGCACCACGTCCGGATCGCTGATGTCCTTGCGCTGCGCGGTAACCGACATCAGCAGGTGATCGCGCACCAGCTGCGATACGATCCGGGTGTCCTTGCGATTGAGCTTGTGCTGCACGCAAAACTTCGTCGCTTCTTCAGCGCCGAGCACCGAATGGTCGCCGCCGCGCCCCTTGGCGATATCGTGAAACAGGGCCGCCAGGTACAGCAGGCAGGGATTTTCCAGCTCGCTGTAAACCAGGTTGCAGAACGGGAACTCGTCCTCGTGTATCTTGAGCGCGAAGCGGCGCAGGTTACGGATTACGAAAATCGTGTGCTGGTCGACGGTGTAGGCGTGGAACAGGTCGTACTGCATGCGGCCGGTAATCTTGGCGAAAGCCGGAATATAGGCCGCCAGGAACCCGTAGGAATTCATGCGCCGCATCTGGTGCGTCTGACCGCTGGGTGCGCTCATCAGTTGCATGAACAGGTGGTTAACGGTGTCGTCGCTACGGAATTTGTCATCGACCAGGTAGAGGTGTTCGCGCACCAGGCGAATAGTCGACGCGGTAACGCCCTCGCAGCGATCATTCAGCGAAATGATTAAAAACAACTCGACCAGTGCGGGCGGGTAATCCTTGAAGACGTCGGGATGCGCTACCTCGATAAAATTGTTGCGCAGATTGAAATGCTCGTTGAGCAGCTTCAGCTTGCGTTGCGAGGCGGTGAGCAGTATTTCCTCCTTGAAAATCTGTAGCAGCATTTCGCTCAGGCGCTCGAGTTCCATGATGGTACGGTAATATTGCTGCATAAATTGCTCGATGGCGAGATTGTGCTCGCTCGATTCAAAGCCGAAGCGTGCCGCAATTTTTTTCTGGTAATCGAACAGCAACCGGTCTTCGCGGCGCCCGGCGATGCGGTGCAGCGCGAAACGTACCCGCCACAGGTGCCGCTGTCCGGCGTCCAGAATTTCGTATTCCGCCTGCGTCAAAAAGCCGTGTTCGACCAGCTCCTTGAAGGACTTGTCTCCAAAATGCCGTTTGGCCACCCAGCCGATGATCTGGATATCGCGCAGCCCCCCGGGCCCTTCCTTGATATTGGGTTCCAGGTTGTAAGCGGTGTCGTTGAAGCGCAGATGCCGTTCATGCTGTTCCTCGAGCTTGGCTTCGAAAAACTTGCGCGAAGACCAGATTTTGCGCGGGCCGATCGCCTTTTGATACTTGTCGTACAGCTCGAGATCGCCGTAAACCAGTCGCGACTCGATCATGTTGGTCATCACGGTGACGTCGACCTTGCCCTGGCGTACACAGTCCTTTACGGTGCGCACGCTATGGCCGACTTCGAGCCCGATATCCCACAGGAACGTCAGGAATGACGAGATCTGCTGTTGTTGTGCTTTGCCGGGTTTTTTCTCCAGCAACAGCATCAGGTCGATATCCGAACCGGGCAGCAGCTCGGAGCGGCCGTAGCCACCGACGGCGACCAGGCAACAGTTGCAGCTATCCTGTTCTCCGATGAAGTGCAGGAAACAGAATTCGAGCACGCGATCGATCGATCTCGATGTATCGCGAATCAATTGCTCTGCCGGCACGCCTTGATCGAAATCCTGGTAAATTTTCTCGCGCAGCGTTTTCAGGCCCTCGGCGATGGCCGCGGGCTTTAGCGACCCTGCGGCCTGGGCCTGCTTCAGAAATGGTTCGAGTGTTTCGAGCACGAAAGCTCAGAACCCGAATTCGGGATGCAGCGTCAAGACCTCGAAGCCGGAGTCTGTAACCAGGTTGGTGTGCTCCCACTGTGCCGACAGGGTATGGTCCTTGGTGACCACGGTCCATTCGTCGGGTAGCAGTTTAACGTGTCGCTTGCCGAGGTTGATCATTGGTTCCACGGTAAAGGTCATGCCGGGTTCCAGCATCAGGCCGGTACCCGGTTTGCCGTAGTGCAGAACCTGCGGATCCTCGTGGAATACCCTGCCGATACCGTGGCCGCAATATTCCCGCACCACGCTACAGTTGTTCTTTTCGGCATATTGCTGGATCGCGTTACCGATATCGCCCAGGCGAATCCCCGGCTTGATCATTTCGATGCCGATTTTCATGCAGTCATAGGCAATCTTGGAAATTCGCTCACCCTGGATGGTTGGCTTGCCGACCTGGAACATGCGACTGGTGTCGCCGTGGTAGCCATCCTTGATCACGGTGATGTCGATATTGATGATGTCGCCGTTCTTCAGTTTCTTCTCGGCCGGGATGCCGTGACAGACGACGTGGTTAACCGAGGTGCAGATCGAGCGCGGAAATCCCCGGTAATTCAGCGGTGCGGGCACCACCGCTTGCTGGTTGACCATGTAGTCGTGGCAGATATCGTTAAGCTGCTGGGTGGTAACGCCGGGCTCTATGTGGGGTTCGATCATGCGCAGCACATCGGCGGCCAGTCGCCCGGCGACGCGCATTTTTTCGATTTCTTCGTGGGATTTGATCGTAACGCCCATAAAACTACTGCTGGCTGGTTGTTGAGAATACGGGATTATGGTATAAAGCGCGCGCCCTCGGCAACTGCGGGGGTAAATTAATCGGGGCATCGCAATTTACGGTGTCCCCTAACGACACACACATGCCGCAACGCGTTTATGGGTGCCTGCGTTTTACCAGAGACAGCAGGTCGTGAACGTCGGGTATGTGGAGGCTTAACCCAGAATAGCCGCGAACAGGCTGTTCAACAGACATCTGGAGATATTATGTCTAACGTCACCATGCGTGAAATGTTGGAAGCGGGCGTGCATTTCGGTCACCAAACCCGTTTCTGGAA
>JAAUYE010149182.1_pt1 | contig 10907 bp, 6 predicted proteins | sample 7278081 | NCBI WGS metagenome assembly JAAUYE01 (sample SAMN14350131, study PRJNA611818) | marine sediment metagenome | isolation source: surface marine sediment (0.6m) | place: French Polynesia: Moorea | collected 2018-08
GGGAGCGGGAACCTCACGGCAACCGAAGAAGTGTCGCTACGGCGGGTGATGACTGAAGGAAACGTTGACTTTTCATGAACTGTCATTTATTTCTAGGAAAATGTACAGGATGTCTGCATGGAACTGCAGCATAGTGTGCTACGAATCTAGTGTAACATAAGGACTTAACGTTAAGTGACTAACTGCATGAACTTAATCCAACTATGTTTGTAAGCTTCTACGATGATGACGAGACGGAGTTACCCACACCGATGGGCGGTGTGACACGTGAGATGGGGGGTACGCTTCGCACGACATGATGGGGGGGGGGGTACGCTTTGCACGACGAGACGATGATGAGGGCACGGATGAAAAGGTGACGTTGATGGAGAGAACACTCCTTAACAAAAACCGTTCCGGAATAGAACTGAAACTACCATTGGAATCTACTGCTTTTAACGTATTGAACATTTCTGTGCTGAGCCACTGGAACTGTGTCGTGTGGCTGAGCATCTTATTGCTTGCGCTTTTTGGTGAGCGCCTTCTCCTCGTCGGAGGTGGGAGCTTCGCGCTTAGCTGCTTGACGCGTGGCTTGTTCTCCTTCCTTCTCAAAACTCTCCGCATCCTTCTTGAGTGGAATACTCATGATCAGCTCTTTCCCTCCTTTCTGTGCCATGACATGGTCATGACATCCATACAGCTTCCAGTGCTTGCGAAGGGACATGGCATTGGGCGTGGTGAACAGTGAGCCACGTGACGCCGTCTGCATGCACATCGAGCCACCGGGACAAGCCAGCAGCTGATTGAGATGGACACTACGGACATGTGACTCCACCGTGTCGGCATTCGTATTGGGTGGATACTCGCCAGGAAGGCACACGGGACAGACGTACACTGTGCGGGTCGACCTCCCGCCACGCAGTGCCGCAGTCTGGGGATTGGCCCTGTAGATCTTGATCTCTCCTTTCTCCCCCGGACCTATTGGTGGCCTAATGTTCAAAGTGCGAGTGTTCTCCTGATCACGGAACACCAACGGTTCCTTTCCGGAGAGCGCCGGGAGCAGCTTCTCCGTCGGACCAAAAGAACTACTGGAACCGGCGACAGCAGGGACTTGCATGCTGGGTCCAGGATCCGCACCAGTTTGCACTGCCACCCTGGAGCCGAGCACAATCTTGCGGCGGCGTGCCTCTGCTTCCCCAAGCAGGCGCTGCACATCATCCTTACCAATGGCGCCTTCCTCATCACCGAAGAGGGTTACCTTCTGCTCTTTCACCTCTTTCATGACGGAGGAGATTGCTTCGTGCAGCTTGTCCGCGGGAGTCCAAGCCAGGGCTGCCTGCAGGTCACGTAGCGCCACATTCTGCACAGCATACGCCTTCACTTCCTCCATCAGAGATTCAGCTTCTCTGGCTTGACTCTCAGCGATCATCTGTGTCATGGTGGCTTGAACTGATCTCTCACGGTACACTGCGTGAAGAGAAGCAATGCCCATGGTGCGACCTAGCCTTAGCTGAGTGATGCTCTGCAAGGGAAAAAGCGACTTTGAAACGTCTGGCTACTCACGGGCTACTGGTAGCGAGAGGTCGTTACGTTTGAGGATAATTGTGACTAAGCATTAGCTACGGGTAGAGAGAGCGTAGCGAGAGGCCCTTACCTGCATGAGGAGCTTCCTGCTGTTCTCCAAATCTTCCTCAGTATCCCCATCGAAGTCACTGTCTGACATGAGGCCTGCGGTGAACTCTTGGACACCCACTCGGAGATTTTCGGGAATCTGGTAGTTTTCTGGACGAATGCCGGGAAATTTGTTTAACATCTCTGGATCCAGTTTCCTCTCCACCTCGGGCGTGTAGAAAGACGGGTAGAAGCTCTTTCTGAGTCGCTCCTGCAATAACAACATGTGACTTTTGAGCCATATCAAGTGGGGACACTTGATCCTTTTGACGGCGGAGAATACAAGGACCATGGAGGCAGTACATAAAATTTTCTTTTCTCCAAACTCACATCTTGTTCGCAGTCCGCGTCGAAATCATCTTTGGCGAGCTTCCGGGCAGCATCGTACGCAGTGCACACGGACGGATCGTCTGCCTGGAAGAGAGGGAATTTGGCTCAGTTGGAGGAGCTAGACATTTTTCGAGGGAAAGAGTTCCTTTGAGAAACTGAATCCATAACTTACTAGCGCGCTGAAGAGACGATCCTGGTACATCTGCTGGCGGATGACCATGGCCAACCTCTTGCGGTACTTTTCATCGGGTTCACCCTCAATGCGAGCGCTTGCATCCACTCCTAGTTCACCGCTGCCGACTTGGATCGCGAAGCCTTCACCCAGGAGCACACCAGAGATGAGAGAGTCATCGGTTTCTGTTTTCAAGGCACCCGGGACTTCTTTCAGCGACCCCACTTCAGCAATGTCATCAGCATCCGGACGGAGGACCATGACGCTTGGAGGTTCTTCTTTATCCGTGGGATCACTTTTTGAGACACCAGCTTCTGCCCATAAATCTATCCCAGGCTCATCATCATCGGACTCAGGAATATCCTCACCAGCAGCCCTTCGGCGAGCCCGATCATCTTTAGCAGCCAGCTGCTTGCCTGCCTCAGAGCGAGGAGAGTAGCGTCCTGAAGGAGCATCCTCACTTTCCGTACCTGGCCCAGTGACTTCCTGAGAACTTTCAATATCTCCTTTCGTGATCTCCGACTGGCGAAGTGTCTGGGAGACCGGAATCTCTCCAGGATCCTGACCTCCGCTCTGCATCTGACTAATTGCTTCACCGAATCCTGTATCTTCTTCTTCAACATCAGGCTTGACTGTTTTTCCCTTTGCTTTTGGCATGTTTGTGATCCGTGTCCAACTCAAAGAATGGCGGTGCAGGTTGTAGATAAGCGTAGTGCGCATGCGTGAACTTTGCAACTTAGCCCGACTGACCAATAGTATTAAGTTTCTTTGTTAACCCACGCTTAGATCTAGAAGAGTAGAACCATCACTTTGCAGATTTAGCGTCTTTTGAACAAGGAGAGGTTTAGAGTTTTCGCGCTGATTTTGTGAAAAATGGAGAAGGAAAAAGCGTGAGTACCTTAAATTTATTTGTCAAACTTATTTGTAAAAAGTGCTCACAACTGTAATGTACAAAGGCTTGCTTGTTATCGCATTTTTGTCATTTCTGCATCCATTATGCTCACATGTTTCGCAATGCTTGACTGTCGGCTTTTAAAATTGTTAAAATCTTGTTTATTGTCACTTTTGTGCACAGTGTTAGCCCCCAACATGGCGAGGAGACCTCTGCTGCGGGGGAAAGCGCATCTGTCACGCCGGCTCCGCCGACTGAGCAGCCCGAGCCGATGGAAACACAAGGGGAGCTCACTCCAGCTCCTACACCCACCGGTGAGGCGATGGAAGTTGAGGTGGAGACGACCAGTGCACAGGAAGAAGAAGAGCGTGTTGACACGACAGGAGACGTACGAGGCCAGCCTGAGACGGGAGAGGCACCCACCACGGGGGAGCTGGGCCCGCTTCCTCCTCGCCTGGGGGTGATTAGCACGTCCGGACTGCGTGATGTCGTCGAAAACTTGGACTTCAGTGCATTGAATCCGCAGGTTGACCTGGCGGCCGCCCGTGATGCTGTGGGAGCGCAGGTGGCGCAGGCACTTCGAGAGCCCCTAAACTTAACCGTGCCGCGAGGAAAATCACCAACACCCCCTCCTTCCTCACCTGAAGAACAAGAAAAGGAGACAGAACCTGAAGAACCTGGGGATGAGACGGAAACTCGGGATGAACCACCCGAGAAGGAACCGAGTGAGTCCGGCGGTGGAGAATCCGAGCTTGGATCTGAATTTTCCAGTGAAGCACCACGAGTGGAGGTTCTACGACACCAGTTCAGGCCAAAGCGTACCCTGACAGGGCAAGTAGGATATTCTGACACTGCATCACCCACCAAGTTCAGTGATGTGACGGAGTACTCTCACCGTGTGTTTGACAGCGTGGATGTCCCCCTGAGTCGGATGCTGATTGGGCAAGGACTTCAGGATGGCCAGTGGTTGAACTTGCAGGATGGAACTGGCATTGGAAGGTCTGACCTCGTACCCCTTTTTTATGGAGGAGAAAAGACTGTCCGATCAAACTGGGGTCAACCTCATGATTCCTACTTGATGACACCTGAATATCCCTCGTCAGAAGATGATTCAGAGGACGAAGAGCATGAAAAATACGGCCCAGAAGGAGCTTACAGGGGCCGTGAGGACGCCTGGAAGCCACCAGACCGGGTGACGATCGTCCGCCCCATAGACAATGAGTCACATGAAGAGGGTGAAGAGATCACCGCCCGTGCCTTTAAAGCAGAACCACGGAGTGGGTCTGGTGAAGCGGTAATGCAGTTCCTTCCCATCCTTGAGAAAAATGCGGGCCTGAGGAAGAACGTGTGCTTCAGGGACCGGCACGCTATCATCGAGGAATTTGACATGAAGGCCGACCTGCTGGTTGAACTTTATGGATTGTGCCTGCGCACCATCGAGCGCCCTGGGTTTTATCAAGAATACAGGGACATCGGTGCCTACCATGATCTGATCAAGACGACTCACACTGTGATCTGTCACCTGATGCTCAGGAATCTGTCCTCCATGGACCATGTGCTGTTCCACGACATGCCATTCGATTATGCTCGCTCGAAGAGAGTCCAGGAGTGGCGCTGGAGATGGTCGGCACGAGGCAGCAGCATGAAACAGTTCATCGGGAACATTACTAACGTGCGGCGAAGACACTTCAGGGAGTGGGTAGCCAAGGCTGAAGTTGATGGCCCGAGTGTTGGGACCATCCGGGTGAAGTTCCGCAGAAGGCTTGAACCACAAGAGGGCTGGACAGCTGACAACGTCATCGTTGAAGAGTATGACAAGGAGGCCGCTGATGTCTTTGCGAGAGCTCCCCACACTAAAGTAGACGGTGTACCTGTCTTCAAGCCTGCACGGAAGGGAACAGGACTGAAGCCGGGAAGAAAACCTTCGAGGGGATGTGGGGGTCCACCCGCAGGGACAGGACGGGTGACGAAGCCTCCTGTACCAACCCCACAGCGCCCTCCACTACTCACGCCTAAACCAAGGAAACCTCGGAAGCCCAAGACCGTGCAGAAGGGACCTTTAAGAAAACTTACCTTCCCGACTGCTCGCTACTCACCAGAGCGCCGCAAGACCTCCTTCAGGATCCCGGAGCAGCCGGCCCGGACGGGGCTGAGAGCTGTTGCCGCTCAGCCGAGCGAGGGGCCTGCTGAGCCGCAAAGTACAAGAATCACCGCTACCTGGCACCGTGAGATGATCCGTGCTCAGCGCACCACTGGTCTCCTCATCCGCCGTCTGCCATTCCAGCGTCTGGTCCGAGAGATTAGCCGTGAAGAGAGCAAGCGGCTGGACATTAACAAACACCGGACCGATGACACCGAGAAGCTACACGAGCTCCGCTGGCAGTCTACTGCCCTGGAGGCGCTCCACCAGGCTGCTGAGGCCTACCTGGTACGACTGTTCGAGGACTCCAACTTGTGTGCAATCCATGGCAAACGTGTGACCCTGATGCCCAAGGACATGACTCTCGCCAGGAAGATCAGGAATGAAGTCGACCACCTGCGCGACACTGTTGATCCGGGTCGTCGCTACAGGGATGCACCTGTGCCCAACCCTGTGTTCGGAGGAATTACCGGAGCCGCCTCGCAGTCCGTCCACCGTGATGACCTGCGCGTTGCTCAACCCCGCACTGGAGCCCGTGACTGAGACGATCGCTACCCTCGGGCTACGCGTAGCGACGCCATGCACCTTTTGAAACTTTAATGTAAATAGTTCTCGCTACTGGTAGAGTATGCGTAGCGATTGACTAAATTTTTCTTTTTCAGCTGAGTTTTTGATGTATTCCGTTTGTGATGCTTCGATGTAGTCTTTTGTAGGTTCGCATTTACTGTTCATTATTCTCGATTTCTCGATTTACATATTAACCCGGAAACATTTGCTGTCATTGTCTATTTTTATTCTCGTTTCTCGAACATTGTACATTGTATGTCTTATTATGGTATGTTGTGAGAGTTGAATGCGACAGTGTGAGATGTAACATTCCCCTTTAAGTAGTACGGCCCATTGCCGCTCCGGGACGGATCGGGGCCTGGCACGGGAGCATGTAGCAGGGTGCGACACGCCCCCTGCCGGGGTCACTCCGGGACGTCCGTCAGGCCTAGCTCCTTCATTCTTCATTTGCCTGGCCTAACTTTGCGCGCCATGCAATCTCACACCCTCGCACTTGACTCCGTCTATTGTTCTCGTTGTATAAATTGCATGCATTTCCCTCGCTTCAGTTCAGTCACCCACTTCACTCCGTTCAGTTCAGTTCCTGTAGAAAGCTTGGAAATAAAAGAGCTTTTAAAGCGGCCGCAGGCATATTCGTCTTTTCGTAAACCTCCGCGCCGAATCCGTCCCTCGGACCCCGCTTCATTGGCGCCCAATGTGGGGCATTCGAGACATCATCACCACTCAGCAACCGAACGGCAAGTGGAGATTCGAAACCATCATAGAGAGGGGAAAACGGAGCGACGGAGCAGGAGCCGCAGGAGACCCTGGGATCTACAAGACGGTAGAAGAATTTTTGGAGTGGAAGATCATCCGCACGCGACGGGGACTGATCCAACAAATCGAGGACCATACAGAAAAACTGAACCTGGGAGAGCGAACGGACGAGACAGGGACGAGCTGTGGAAGACGAGACTGCGACTTGTCACAGCCACAGGGAGCCTTCTTTTTGACGGGGGAAGACAGGAGGCCGTGGAAAGACAGCACAGAGCCTGGGGACCTGACCGGGACGTACCAAACTGTGAAGAGGTCGTCGAGCGCTGCAGCCACAGCTGAAAAGAGTTAAGTTTGCATTCTGTGTACTAGAGGATCATTTTGACGGTCGTTTGGGTTTGTTTGGTCGGCAAATTCAGTGTAGGAAGGATCTCAGAAAAGAACGGTGCAAAAAAGGTCACGCTGGACATGTTAACGGTGCCGTGAGAAAGGAGGACAAATCGGTCACGTTGACAGGTGCAAAGGTGCGAAGTGCAGGCAGGGCAGCAGGGCGCCGTGACGGGAATCCTAAAGAAACACTGAATTAAAAAAAACGTCAGAGTGAAAAGAAAGCAAAAAGGGGCGTATCGCTACGCGCTCGCTACGGGTAGGGACAGAAAGTTCACAGAGTGCAAAAAAGGAAACTGGGTCCTCGCTACGGGTAGCCCGAGCGTAGGGCGAGAACGAAAAGAGGAACACAGCAATGGAGAATGGAACAAACGTGGGGCAAGGGGGGCCGAACGAGAATTCTGAGACGGCAGCAGACCAGACAGGGCTGCAGGATGCCGAAATGAGCGTGATGGTGGGAGCCACCCAGACGGGGGAGCCACAGGATTCGCATGCCGGGGAAGTGGGGGAAGGAGCTTCAGAAGGGGACGAGCAGGGCACTGCCACGAGTGAGAGGGAAACAGCAAGTGGACGAGTCACGCAGGACGGTGCGGGGCAAGGGGGACCTGGCACACGAGTGGAACATCCGTCGGGCGACGAGTTGCCCTTGTCGGTGAATCAGTTTAGATTTGTGGAGCGGTGCTTGGGCACGCTTACCTGTTACCCACTTCATGCAGCAGCAAGGGAACTACCGAGCGGGGAAATTGCGTCTCTGAGCTTGAAGCACTTCAAAAGGGAGCCCATCGGAACTCTCAAGTTTGGGAGTCAACTTTACGTGGTGGAGTATGGAACTCCAGCGGCCCGTGACGAGGTGGCACGACAGATTGAAGGCGTCACCAGCTTTGAATTTAAGGGGGCTCGTTACAGCTTGACTTTGCGCCGGCCAGAATCTGATGAGTCGAGCACATACGTCAGCATGGCGTGCCACAAGATTTTAAGTGAGATTGTATGGACGGTCAGGGAACCCAGCCCCCACGATTGGGTCAACAGAATCCACGACACTTACATGAGATACGAGGAGGGGTACACATCCTACGAGACCGTGCAGAATACAGTGACAGAGCCACAACCGGATGACAGGAGGATCACGATGCACGGACAGCTGGCCCAGACACCAAAGAAAGGACCGGTTGCTACGGTGAATCAGGGGGTTCATCAGCAGACCTCGGTTTGGGGACCTGAACCGACAGCGGTGACAGATTTACTCGAGAGGCTGGCTCAGGAAATGGCCGCACTGCGACGAGATCATGCACAGCTCAAGGTTGAGTACAATAACGTGAAAGCAAGTTTAAATAAGGAGAGGGGACAGCTGACCGCAATGGACGAAGACGGAATCATAGACACGAGTGGGTCAGTGGAACGGCAGAAACAGCTTCAAGCGGCAATCGAGAGTGCCGTCACGAGTGCAGTTCAAGGGGCCATGCAGGGTCTGGTCACGCAGGGGACAGAGGCGCCCACTGCACCTGTGACTCAACGAATGGTCCACCCACAGTCAGCCTCTACGCCTACTGGACAGGGACGGCATTTCCCAGCATTGCAAGGAAACTGGATGGGAAATAACCAACACGCTACACGAGCTGCTGCACCACCACGATACATAGCTCCCCAGAGCGCCCAGAGCTCGCCCGTGATGGTCCCACCAGCCAATCATACGATTTACCCTGTGGCACAATTCGCGGCGCCCACCAAGCTGGCGCTGGCGGGGCCAGTGTCTAGCGCAGCCCCCATGGCCCCAGCTACCACACAAAACGTCCAAGCAGCTTCACGAGACGGAGACGGCCTCAACATTTCCATTCGCAAGGAGACGAAGCCACCAAAACTCAGGGATTTCACGGGTGAGCGTGCTGTAAAGAACAATCAGGCCTCGTTAGAACACTGGAAGGCAGATCTGCTGATGAAAAGAGAGGAGTACACTGAAGTGGCCTTGAAGTCGGCCATAGCACGGTCCGTACAGGGTCGGGCCCTAGCAGTCTACGATACGATGCCCCCTGACGCCACGATAGAGGACATCTTGGCCGAGTTCCAGACTTTCTTCGGCACAGTCAAGAGCATGGATGCCCTCATGCAAGAATTCTTCGCGCTCAGACAGGGGCCCCAGGAGGACGTGGCCACTTTTGCGTCGAGAGTAAAGACGGAAGCAGCGCTGGTCAACAAGAGATCCCCGGGTCAAATTGGACACCAAATGATACTGAATCGCTTTGCCAATGCATTGAAAGACAACATTGGGGTGGCACTGGCACACTTAAAGGACCGCCCGGGAATGACATTTGAAGAGTTACTGAGAAACGCGCGGATGCAGGAGGATAAAATTAAGGCGGCGGAGCAGATGACCGCAGCGAGCAGCCAGCAAGCCAGCGCCGGGACGAGGGATTCATGGTACGGGGCCCCGCAGGATGTACGCGTGCTCGAAGGGGACCACACACTTCAAGTCATGCAGGCCCAAATTGCAGAATTAATGGAGGCACAGGCCTGGGCCGCAGGGGCCGACACACGAGATTGGGGCCAGGGCCAAAGAGGACGCAGCTACTACAGAGACGGTGGCTACGGGTCCAGAGGGTCCAGCAGGGAACGTTATTGGGGCGGCAACTGGAATGGGGGAGGTTACGAAGGACAAGGAGACCAAGGCCGACCGGAAAAAGAATGCGGCTGGTGCGGGGACAGGCGCCATGCCAAGCGGCAGTGCGCACTTTATCAGGAACACTTGAAGAAGCTGCTGGGAGATCGGTACGACCCCAACCACGCTGAGAAACTGAGGCGAAGCCGCCAGAGCGCGCCAGCGGGGGACGCACCTCCGCCACTTATGCAGGGAAACTACCGTGGGGAGCAGGGAGCGGGTGCACCGACTCCCCCGAGCCAGACGACTTCTGCGCCCGCTTCCACACAACCAAGACAGTAAGACAACATACTCACGTTACATGGGGAGGGAACGAAGGGGATTTTCTACTGTCATCTCATCCAGCGCCACGGGTCACGCAGCCCCCAGACGGTTTACCTGACCACGGCATTCCACCTCCGTCACCTGAGAGAGATATCCTCCTGGAACGAACACTGAAAGAAATTGAGTCTCTGAAACAGATGATGAGGACCATGCAGCCGAGGGAGGCCCGCCCTGACGATTTCGGGAGTCCAACGGTAGTCTCTACGGCTCCTGTTAGTGCACCGCCAAGAAGTAGAAGTGTCCGGGATGGTGAGCCTGAACGAGTGGACATCACGATCGGTCGTTTTTCCGAGGATGCAGAAGTTGATAACGAAAGGGTGTCAAAGTCATTAGCAGCCGCCACAGAATTGAATGACACTCTGAGAACAGTGGTTAACGAATATGAGCACCCCGTCACACCAGCTCCACACGAAATAAATTCTCCAGCAGTTGAAGGTCGTGAAGTGACCAGCGCTTCGGTGGAACAAAGAACCGCGTTGTGCCAGGAGGCCACACCACCGGTTCGCTGTCCCAGGGAAGAATCAGTCAATCTCGAAGATGGAGGCAGTACAGCACAGCACGATCCAATGCCCACAAACGCGTGGTCGAGAGAGGTCACGACTACACGGTCTGCCGACATAGAACCGGGCAGCGGCTCAAAAGATCGAGGTGAAGAAGTTGTGGAAGCCCGGGGACGTGAAGAAGACAGCAAAGGTCAGCCACCTGAGAACCTGTCTCTGGTAAGATTGACCGAATCCAGTGACAGTCTCACAGATGTCCACTCAGTGCCGAGAGAAAACTGCATCAGACCAGCACGAGAAGAGGTCCATCCAAGTGTCCTGGAGACTGAAAAAGATACGGGAAGGCCACCAGAAGCAGAGCAGAGGGAGATACAACCATCCGGCAGTGCTTTCAGTGACATCCACGCACCTCGGAAAAGTGAGAAAGCCAGGATCCGCACGGTGGGATGTTACAGCTCAACAGAAGATTCAGATGAAGATCCCTCGCTACCCAAGGGCTACCGGTCGCGAGCCCAAGCACGAAAGAAGAAAAGGAAAAA
>JAAUYE010063429.1_pt1 | contig 10906 bp, 8 predicted proteins | sample 7278081 | NCBI WGS metagenome assembly JAAUYE01 (sample SAMN14350131, study PRJNA611818) | marine sediment metagenome | isolation source: surface marine sediment (0.6m) | place: French Polynesia: Moorea | collected 2018-08
CAGCGCGCGACACCACCACCTTTGGTCGCGAGCCACAGGTTGCGGTCAGCGTCCTCGGCGATGCTCCAGATGAAGTCGTTACGGAGCCCTTCCGGATTGCTGCGGCTGCGGTGGTAGCGGGTGATCTCGATACCGTCGTAGCGATTGAGTCCGCTCTCGGTAGCGAACCACATATAGCCCGTCGAGTCCTGGTGTATGGCCTGGACGTTGTTCTGCGAGAGGCCGTCGTCGACCGAGAGGTGGGTGAAGTGCATCGGCATGCCGATCGCGGCGAGCGTCGACTGCGACGCTAAGAGCGCGAGGGCGCCTGCAAGCAGGAGGGACACCCGAATATGCCAGGCTGCGACCGCAGGAAGCTTCATTGTTTTTGTATTCATTCCTGGTCCACCCAAAGATAGGTTTGCACGGGCCGCGTCATCCCTTCAGGCCACATGGCCCCCTCCGGCCACATCGCGCCCTGGCTCAACAGGGAATCCGGGTTCCGGGTCTGCGTGTCGCTGGCGCTGGTGCCGGCATTCCACGACGCCTGTTCTCCCCAGACGCTTGCCGCGGTCCACAGCGCGCCTTCCGGCCACATGGCGCCCTGCGGCCACTGAGCACCGTTGCCCTCCAGGCGGTTGCCGCCGCCGTCGACGAGGTAGTAGGTACCCGACGGATCGACGCCTGCGGGCCCGACGTAGTGGCGCTGGCCTGACAGGTCGAGATCGATATCGAGATTCTGGTTGGCGCAATTGCGCCCCGTATGCTCGACGGCCCGTTCAGCATCGACCTTGCCGGCACCCTGCTGGAAGACCGAGTACGCATGTTCACCATCAGGCCTCAAGGCCGGCCTCGCCGTGGCGAGCAGGCGACACTTGATGTCGTCGGGTGACAAGCGCGGATCCGCCTCGAGCATGAGGGCGACGACGCCGCTGACGACAGCCGCCGATTGCGACGTACCCGACATCGAGAACAGGTCGCCCACCGGCTCGACAAACTCCGGGTACTGCAATGGCAGCCAGGCGTTGGGCTGCATGATGCCGAGCATGTGGCCACCCGGCGCGACGAGCTCCGGTTTGACGAAGCCTTCGACGGTCGGCCCGGCCGCCGAGAAGCGCGCCAGCCGGTCGTCCGTCTCGTCGTAGGGCGTGAAGTTGTCGGTATAGGCGCCCACGGTAATTACGTAGGGCACGTTGCCCGGGACCCCGATCGTCATGGGGCCGGGGCCGCTGTTACCCGCAGCAACGACGACGGTAATGCCGCTCCGCCATGCAGCCATGACGGCGAGGTTGACCGGGTCGTCCCAGTAGTGGGATGCAGCGCTGCTGCCAAAGGACAGGTTGAGGACGCCGACGTTGTGCGTTTGACGATGCCTTACGATCCAGTCGAGGGCACGGATGACATCGAGATAGCGCCCCGAGCCGTCGGGCTCGAAGGCCTTGACGACGACGAGATTCGCGTCGGGTGCAACGCCGTTGAACTTGCCAGCGGACTGCTTGCCGCTGCCCGCCATGATCGACGTAATGTGCGTGCCGTGGCCGTTCCAGTCCTCGACGTCGTTCGCCCGGCATTCATCCTCGTCGTCATCGTCCTCGCATTCGTCATCCCCCCCTGACCAGAACGGCGCGGTTGCATCGTAGCTCGCGACGATGCGTCGCTGGCCGCGCCCGTTTCTCTTCGTTTCCGTCGTCTGCCAGAGACCGGTATCCAGTACGGCGATCGTAACGCCGCGGCCGGTCAGGCCTCGGCCGTGTGCCGCTCGGGCGCCCGATTGACGCGGATAATGGGTGTCCTGGCCATTGCCCTGCAGCTCGAGCCTGGCGTCATCGTAGACGCCCAGTACGCGATGGTCCGCCCTGACGGTCTGCCACTCGGCCGCGGTCAGCTCGGCGCCAACCGCATTGATGATGCCGAGTTCTGCAACGACCACGCCGCCGGCTGCCTCGACGCTGGCCGATGCCAGTGGCGAGGACTCGGCGCGAACGATATAGGTGGTACGCGGCTCGCCATCGGTCGGCGGTGCGTTACCGGATGTCAGGACGACAACGGCGCACAGCGCGAGCATTATCGGGACGATCCGCCGGCCTAACCGGGCCTCAACTTTGCTGCTCATTTTCAGCCAGAGCCTCCTCGGAATTGCTCTTTCAGACGGCATTCGCGTCGTGCCCCTATTCGACCAGAGAGCAAGCCTCCAGACTGAGAACCGTCACGCTGTTGAGCTCGGCAAAAGTGTGAACTGCGTCACATAATCAGTGTTAAATCGGCCGCTGAAACGCCTGCATCGGCGCTGAAAGCCAATAAAAATCCGAAAAAGTGTGAACTAGTTCAAATTCTCATGTTGCGCTGCAACATGGGCCAGAAACTCGCCAATGCCCTGCCCCGGAATGGGCTTGGACACCACGTAGCCCTGCACCTCGTCGCAGGCATGCGCGGCCAGGAAGGCGAGTTCCTGCTCCGTTTCGACGCCTTCGGCGATCGCCTTGAGTCCCATCTTGTGCGCCATCATGATGATGATCTCGCAGATGCTGGCGTCGGCGCTGTCGCTCGTCGACCGGCGGACGAACGAGGCATCGATCTTGAGGCCGTCGATCGGGTAACGCTTGAGGCTGTCGAGCGAAGAGAAGCCCGTGCCGAAATCGTCGAGCACCAGGCCAACGCCCAGCGAGCGTATTCGCGACAGCAAGCGCTCGGCGTCCCGCGCCCTGAGCAGCGCCGACTCGGTGACTTCGAGTTCGAGGCGCGCTGCATCGAGCCCGGTCGCGGCAATCGCGTCGCGCAGCCTTGCGACGAGGCCCTCCTGCAGGAGCTCCTGCCGCGACAGGTTGACCGATACCTTGGGAGCGCCCACACCGCCCGGCCACTGTGCGGCGAACTCGCAGGCAGTTTTCAGTACCCAGTCACCAATATCGAGAATGACACCGGTGGCCTCGGCGAGTGGAAGCAGTTCGAGCAGGTTCACGTAGCCGCGTATCGGGTGGTTCCAGCGCAGGAGCGCTTCGACGCTCGTGATCTGCCCGCTGGCCAGCGCCATGCGCGGCTGGAAATGCAGCTCGAGCTGCTCCTTGTCGAGCGCATCCCGGAGTTCCCGGGCGTAGTCGAGCGTATGCAGTTCGGGCAGACCGATCCCCGAGCCGTGCGCAGTGACCGGCTTGCCGTCGAGAGCAGCCTCCCTGGCGGCACCGCGCGCCGCGTCCAGCAGGGCATCCACCGACGAACCGTCCGTCGGCAGCATGGCAACACCCGTAGCAACGTCGAGGGCGAGCGTCGTCGCGGCCGCGGCCGCCGCGATGCCGTCGAGCAGAACCTGGATTTCGTCACCGGTCTGGACCCTATCGACCAGGACGAGATACTCGTTGTCACCGGCCAGCGCGAATGGACTGCCGGCACCGCGATCGCCGATGCAGACGACTGTCGGCGCGTCGCCGAGTGCATGCGCCAGGGCTTCGTCAAAGCGTGCGCGTGCCTGTGCATCGAACGCAGCGCTGTCGTCGGGGTGTGGGTGCACGCTGAACACGGCCATGCTGCGGTCCTGGAGCAAGGCGTCGGCAATATGGCTGCGAGCCACGCGCCGGAACAGGTGCTCGTTCGGCACACCGCTCTCCTGGTCGAAGAACGCCAGTCGATAGACTTCCTCCGGCGCATTGTCCGGCTGGTTGTCGACGGTCTGGACGACGACGATCACGCGGTCCCGGCCGTCCACCTGGAAATCGGCCTGGCACTCGCGCTGCATACCCCAGCGTTCGGCCGTGAAGCTGAGCGACTTGGTCTTGCGGGTCTTCAGGACTGCGCTGATGCACTGTTTGAAGCGTTGCGAGGCCTCCGGGCCATACAGCTCATCGAGCGTGGGGAAAACGCCGACTGCCCGGCTCACTCCGCCGCTCGTGCGCTCCTTGAGATCCTCGATGATCACGCCGTTGCGGGACACGAGCATGACCTGCTCAGGTGCAATACGTTGCAGCGCTTCCAGGCGCTTGTTGCTCTCGTTCAGTTCTGCAGCATGGCGCCATTCCGAGATGATGAATTCCATGCGGCGCTGGAAGAGCGGCCAGTTGATCGGCTTCAGGATGAAATCCGAGGCGCCGGCCTCGAACGCACTCTGGATCGACATCGCGTCATCGACGCTCGTGACCATGACGATCGGGAATCCCTCGCCGCGACGCTCCCGTATCGCATGACAGGTTTCGATGCCGTCCATGCCGGGCATGTTGATGTCCAGAAGAGCGAGATCGGGCCGGAAATTCTCGCAGGTCTTGAGCGCATCTTCCCCGCACTGCGCACTGACGACATTGAAGCCCGCGTCGACCAGCGTCTCTTCGAGCAACAACAGCACGCCCGGGTCGTCGTCGACGACCAGTACATTCGCGGTCCGCTGTGAGGCGGCCGTGGATTGCGGGGAGAGCACCGGGGGCTCGTCGGGCTTGGGCGGCATGGGCCTATCCGTCATTCAGAACCCTCGGGCGATCGTAGCGGTTTCGCAGGGCCGTGTCCGGTGCTGGATCACAAATCGCCGCGTCTGTCGATCGTTCACGAAGGCCGTTCGCTTACTCCAGAACCTCGAAGCTGAGCCCGGCGTTCGCCTGCAGCCGCTCGAGCAGTGCTGAGCCCATGGCTGCAGCAGGCGTCAGCACGCCGCCCGTCGACGGGAGTGAATTCTTCGCGAGGCACACGCCGCATTCGGCCAGCATCTTGCTCGTCGAGCCGTAGCCTGGATCTCGGTCGCCCTTGATGCGGGTCCGGATCACGGTGCCGTCCGGCAGCTTGCCGAACTGGCGAAGGTCGTAGAAGCCGTTCTCACGCTGCTCGCGGTTGGGTCCCTCACCGGGCTTCGGCAGCACGTGCCGCTCCAGGAGACCGCGCGTGAAGTCGAAGCCAGACGCCACCATGAAGCCGCCCAGCCCGGCAGTCAGCGTGCTTGCCTTGAACAGGCCACCTGGTCCTTTACCGAGCATGACAGCTTCCCGGTAACGGAAGTCACGCCCGTACGGGTAGCCCTGCAGCGCGTGGCTGCGCCGGACCACCTTCGTATTGATCCCGGCCATGACGAACGGTGCGGTCCAGGTCCTGGCCTCGTCGTCGTAGCGGACGCTTTGCTGGTCCCGACCGTCAGGGCCATCGCGCTCTCCCGGCGGATTGAGTGCGTAGGGCGCAACGAGCACGCGGGCAACGTTCTTGTCGGCCCTTGCCTCCTTGATGATGTTCAGCATGCTCGCAATCGTGCCGCCGCTCGGCCCGCCTTTCGAGGCCTTCACGAGCATAGTGATCGACTCGCAGTAGGTACCAAACCGTTCCCGGGCTTCCTCCTGCAAAAAGTACACGCCCATGTCCATCGGAACGGAGTCGAAGCCGCAGCAGTGGACGATGCGTGCACCGCTCGCGACGGCGGCGTCGTGATGCTCGTCGACCATTTGCCGGATCCACTGCGCCTCGCCCGCGAGGTCGCAGTAATGAGTGCCATGCTCGACGCAGGCAGCGACGAGGGGTGAGCCGTACTTCGCGTAAGGTCCGACCGTCGTGATGACGACCTTCGCGCTTGCGGCCATGGCAGCGAGCTTCTCCTCGTCGAAACTGTCCGCGACGATCGTTGGCAGCTCGGCCGCCTCCGCGCCGAGCTCGGCCTTCAGGCTGCCGAGCTTTTCCTCGCTACGCCCGGCGATCGCCCAGCGTAGGTCTTTGCCGACGCCGTACTGCCCGAGCAGGTATTCGGCGACGAGCGCGCCCGTGAAGCCCGTGGCTCCCCAAACAACGATATCAAAATCTCGGTCACTCATAAGTCTCTACGTGCCGGGCGCGGTGCGGTCGCACCGCACCCGGCGCCTGCCTGTGCGGGATTACTTGAGCGTGATCTCGCGCATGATGTAATTGCCAGTGATCTCACGCATCGCCGGATAGTTCTTCTGGGCGAACTCGGTGTTCTGGTCTGCCTGGTTCTTGGTGAACTCTTCCATGAACGCCTCGTAGCGCTCCTTGTTAGGCTGCATGTCTTCAAGGCTCTTCATCTTGACGATCAACATCAGGTTGAAGTCGCCCGCCTCCGACAGCTGGCTTCGCCAGATCATCCAGTCCTCGATAAAGCCGAGTTCCTTCTGGGTCTGCACGGCTTTCGCCCACGTGTTCGCTATACCTTCGAGGTAAGCGTCTTCCATATTGGAATCGACGCGGACCGTACTGATGTTGTAGACATACTCGCTGGGCTCATAGTCCTTGAAAATTTCGAGGTCGGCCCAGGCTGCGCTGCTGGCTGTGGCAAGCAAGGCTGCTGCAAGGATCTTTAGTACGCGCATGTTCGTTCTCCCTTCTTCTTGTTTCTTCGATCTTGTTATTGACTGCTGACGTACAGCGTCAGCAAGTATAGGCGAATCACAAACCCAATGCGTTCCGTCTTTCGCTTTCTTGCGGGGAAGCGTAGACTTCCGCGCCCTTTTCGAACCTGCGACACTCCCGCCATGTTCGCCAAGCTGCATGTCAGTCGACAGACCATCAACGAGCTCCTGAAGATCGCGCTGCCCATGGTGGTCTCGCAGGGCACCTTCGCCGTGATGATCTTCACGGACCGTTACTTCATGTCGCAGATCGACCCCGTGCATATCGCGGCCGCGCTCGGCGGGGGCGTTGCGTCGTACTTCTCCTTCTGTTTCTTCATTGGCCTCCTGTCCTATGCGAATGCAATGGCTGCGCAGTACCTGGGCGCCGGTGAAAAGGAGAAGGGGCCGAAGGTCGTGACGCAGGGCTGGATCATTACGCTCATGAGCGCGCCGATCCTGACCCTGATCACGTTCCTCGTCGCGGGCGTCTTCGAAAGCATGGGTCATGACCCGGAGCTCGTGCATCTCGAACGAACCTATTACCTGATCCTCATGGCGGGCGTGCTCATTACGCTGGCCAAGGTGTGCCTGGCTTCCTACTTTGCAGGCATCGGCCGCACGCACGTCGTCATGATCTGTGATGTCTTCGGCCTCGTCGTCAATGTCCCACTTTCATACGTCATGGTGTTCGGCAAGATGGGTTTTCCGGAGCTCGGTATCGTCGGCGCAGGTATCTCGACCGTGATCGCCACGCTGTTGGCATTCCTTCTGTACCTGTCTTTCTATTTCCGGCGGGAACACCGCGAGAGCTTCGGCGTACTTCAGTCTTTCTCGATCGAGTGGCGCATCCTGAAGCGCTTCTGGCGCCTCGGTTTCCCGTCGGGACTGGAGCAGTTCCTGAACGTCGCCGCGTTCAACCTGTTCCTGCTCATGTTCCAGTCCTACGGCATCGCGGAAAGTGCAGCAGCCGCGATCGTCTTCAACTGGGACATCCTGTCCTTCGTGCCCATGATCGGCCTGCACGTCGGCGTGATCAGTCTTATCGGCCGCTTCGTCGGCGCACGGGACATGGCACGCGCGAATGAGGTCATGACGGCCTCGTTCATTGTGGGTCTCGCCTACTCGGCGATTCTCGCTGTCCTCTACATCACGTTCCGCTACCCGCTGGTTGAGGTATTCGCGCCGCCATCGGGTGACTTCAGCGAGATACGCGAGCTGTCGGCCTTCATGATGATCGGGCTCTCGAGCTACGTCATGGCAGACGCGATCATCCTGGTCGCGGGCGGCGTGCTGCGCGGAGCGGGCGATACGCGGTGGCTGATGGCCGCCTCGGTATCGCTGCACTGGGCAATGCTCGTGCTGCAGTTCTTCATCATCCGCGTGCTGGAATTCAGCCCGAAAGTGTCCTGGGTCGTACTCTGTTTTCTCGTGCTGTCGATCGCGCTCGTCTACGCACTGCGACTCGCAGGCGGCCGCTGGCGGGATGAAGAAGCACTGGAACGCGTAATGGCCGAGTAAACGCACTCGAGCGGCTGCGGAAAGCCACGATTGTACCCGCCGAGCGCTAACTCTAAGGTCAGTTTGGGGGAATATCGGAGGATCGAATCATGAACCCCGGTTACTTTCTGAGCATTGGCACATTGGCCCTGTGCGTCGCGCTGTGTGGCTGTGAACGCCAAGTGAGCTTCGCCAACGATATCCAGCCGATTCTCGACCGTGACTGCGCCGGCTGCCACGACCAGGCGGGCGAAGGCGCCGCCGCAAGCGGCCTTGGCCTGAAGTCCTATGATGACCTGATGCAGGGCACCCGATTCGGCCAGGTCGTCGTTCCCGGAAGCCCCGAGTCGAGTGCGCTGTATCTGACGGTTGCACAAAAGACCGCGCCGGAAATACACATGCCGCCGCATCACGACGACAAGCTGCCCCAGGGACAGGGCGTACCCCTTCGTGACGACAAGGTCGAAACGATCCGGCTGTGGATCGAACAGGGAGCGAAGAACAACTAGCGCGGCTCGGCCGTCCCGGCCAGCGGCAGGCGTATCTCGACGGCCAGCCCACGCGCGGTATTCGTCGCGTTGAGCGTGCCCTTGTTGCGTTCGATGGCGCGACTCGCGATTGAGAGGCCAAGGCCGCTACCGTCAGCACTGCTCCCGGTGGCACGCGCTGTCGCCCGGTAGAAAGGCTCGAAGATCTTCCCTATCTCATGCTCGGCCACGCCGCCGCCATGGTCCTCGATCGTGATGACGGCTTCTCTTCCGTCAGTGTCGAGGCGAACCGACACCGGGGCGTCGCCCCGGTGATGGCGCGCGGCGTTTCTCAGGACGTTCTCTATTCCGCTCCTCAGCGCACTTTGGTAGCCGTCGGTGCTGGCGCTGCGCTCTGTTGCGTAGTCAATCCGCGTGTCGGCGCCAGCCTCGCCAAATTCGAAGCTGACGTCGGCGACGATCGAGCGCAGCAGCTCATCGAGGTCGACCACCGCAAGCTCTTCTTGAGGCGAGGCGTCCAGTCGTGAGTATTCGAGTATCTGGCCGATCAGGGCGTCCACGCGTTCCGTTTCGGACTCGATCTTGTCTAGCTCCGGCACGTCGCCCGTTCGCCGCCGCGCAAGTTCGAGCGCGACGCGCAGCCGGGCCAGCGGCGATCGCAACTCGTGGGATACGTTTCGCGTCAGCTCCGTCTGCCGCTGCCACGCCAGTCGCAGCTCGTCGGTCATGCGGTCGAAGTCGCGGGCGAGCAAACCGATCTCGTCCCGCCGGTGGCCCACGCGCTCGCGGACCCGGGTATCGAGATTACCCTCGGCGATCGCGTTGGCAGACTCGCGAAAGCGCCGGATCGGGCGCGAGATGGCACGCGCGAGCACCAGCGAAACGGTGGCGCTCACGAAGAGCGCCAGCAGAACCAGCGTCAGGCCGCCACGCTGCGACAGCCAGCGTCCGACCGCACCCTGTGGTGGCATAACGAACAGCGTGTATGCATCGTCGTCCGGGCCAATGAGCTGCGTGAACGGCCGTGCGGGGCGGAGATTGCCCGACTCCCGGGTAACAAAGCGCTGGTGCCGCGGCTGCTTGAAGCGCTTGAGCGCAACGACGATCGGCGGCGGGACATGCCGACCGAGCAAATCGTCGCCGCGTTCGTCGATAACGAAGACAAGCGAACTCGTGACGCCAGGCAGGGAGCGCAGCCAGTCGGTGAGCCCGTCGCGGCCGCCGGACTCGAGCGCGGCGCTCGCGGCGAACATCGCGTCGCTGACCTCGAAGTTCTGTACGGCCGCTCGGGCGCGCTCGGAATAGACGTAGCCGAGCGTCGCAGCGGAGACAATCGTAATAACGATGATGGCCCAGAAAGACACGAAGATGCGGAGGAAGAAGCTCTGCATGGCAGCTACTCGTCGACGACCAGGCAGTAGCCGACACCGCGCCGGCTCTGGATGGACGGATTGCCGATACCGGCCTTCGCCAGCTTGCCGCGAACGTTGCTGATATGCGTATCGATACTCCGGTCGTAGGGCATGTGGCGCCGGCCCAGCGCCTGCTGTGACAGCGTTTCTTTCGTGACGACCTCCCCGGGCGCTTCGACGAGGCAGCGAAGCATTTCGAACTCGGTACCGGTCAGACGAATCTCAATGCCACCAGCCGACACCTGACGGCGGCGGGCGTCCAGGACGATTGCACCGACCGACACCTGGCCATCACCAGGTCCCGGAGACCGGGCTCGACGCAGGATAGCCTTGATGCGCGCGAGCAATTCGCGTGGGTTGAACGGTTTCGACACATAGTCGTCGGCGCCGAACTCGAGGCCCAGGATCCGGTCGATGTCGTCGCCGCGTGCCGTCAGCATGATAACCGGGACCTCGCTGGTCCGGCGCAGCGTCTTGAGCACATCGATGCCGTTCATGCCCGGCATCATGATATCCAGGATCACGAGATCGAAACGCTCGCGGCCAAGCAGCGCCAGGCCGTCTTCTCCACTCGGGCAGGCACTCACGGCGAGATTCTCCGGCACGAGAAACTCGGCCAGCATGGAGCTGAGTTCCGCGTCGTCGTCGATGATGAGAATCTTCGCTGTGTTTGCCTGGCTGTTCACGGGTGTCGACCTGGTTCGTTGCGGTCATCGTGTAGTAATCCGGAACACGCCGCAATGCCGCAGGGCCTGCTCTTGACAGTTCTTGACACTCCTTGTCAATACGCTGACCTGTCTCCACACAAGCATCCCTATGCTGACCCTCACACCAATCATGGTGAGCCAGAAACTCAAGGAGACAGCAATGAAGAACACCCCCTACGTATTACTGGTTGCGGTACTGGTTGCCGCCTTCTCGATCAACGCGTATGCGAACCCGCGCGGACACGGTTTTGGCGGTCCCGGCTTCGGCATTCCGGATCCGGCACTGATGATCGAACACATGGCAGATCATCTCGACCTCGATGACGCGCAGCGCGCCACGATCGGGAACATCCTCGAGGCGGTGCGGCCCGAAGCCGAAGCCTTGCGCGAGCAGTTCCGTGCGAACCACGAGGCACTGCACGCCCTCGATTCGAGCGACCCTGCCTACGAGACCACGCTGAATAACCTGGCGATGTCGCAGGGTCAGCTCGCCACCGAAGGTATCCTGCTCGCAACGCGGG
>JAAUYE010123327.1_pt1 | contig 10905 bp, 9 predicted proteins | sample 7278081 | NCBI WGS metagenome assembly JAAUYE01 (sample SAMN14350131, study PRJNA611818) | marine sediment metagenome | isolation source: surface marine sediment (0.6m) | place: French Polynesia: Moorea | collected 2018-08
ACCACACGGTACCCACCGGCCGCCCCGGCGTGCCACCACCCGGCCCGGCGACACCGCTGACGGCGACGCTGAGCTGCGCCCGACTGAACTCCAGCGCGCCGGCGGCCATCTCGCTGACGGTCTCGCAACTGACTGCGCCAAAGCGTTCGAGCGTCGCCGCCGACACCCCGAGCATCTCGGTCTTGGCCAGGTTGCTGTAGGTGACGAAGCCACGATCGAACCAGGCACTGGATCCCGCGACATCGGTCAACGCGGCAGCAATCCCGCCGCCAGTGCATGACTCGGCACATGCCAGCCACCAGCCACGGCGTTGCAGCTGGATCGCCAGCTCGCCGACCAGCGCCTCACGGTCCATATCCACCCTCCTCCATCCGGGTTCGCTAAACTACGCGACCCGTTGTTGTGATCACGCAAGCTTAAAAGAGGAATCCCGGATGAGCGAGCACGGCATCCTGCTCGAACGCAATCCCTCACCGATGAAACTCGAGGTGATGGGGGTGTACGACTGGCCGATTTGGAAGAAGGAGGCGTCGCGCTTCCCGTGGACCTACCAGCAGCAGGAAACCTGCTACATCCTGCGCGGCCGCTTTACCGTCACTCCGGACGGCGGCGAACCGCATCAGTTCCGGCGCGGCGACCTGATCACCTTCCCGGCCGGCATGAGCTGCACCTGGGAGATCGAGGAAGACGTCGAGAAACACTACGACTTTCAGTGAGCGGCGCGATACCACCGCCCGGCATCAGCTCGCACGCGGGTGAACCAGTTGCCCCATACCGCCCACCAGCCAGCCCGGCAGGCGCGGTGCGGCGCTGATCAGCGAAACCAGCCCGGCCGCCGCATACGGAATCGCCTGTACCACCAGCATCAGCGCCCAGATACGCACGTCCAGCATCAGGTTGTCTTCGCGCAGCAGCACGGCGACCGATGCCAGCCCCATCGCGGTCATGAACAGTAGCTCCTCACGCGCATCCAGCAGGGCCTGAAGCAGACCGTGTGACTCCGCCTGCTTCGGTGTGCGGAAGAAACCGACACCCTTGGTGATGAATCCGGTCAGCATCGCGCGCGCGATCACGTGTGACAGCGCCAGTCCGGCCAGCCCGGCGGCCAGGCTCTGGCGCAGACCGGCCTGCACCCGTAGGCGGTACAGGAAGAACATCTTCGACACCTTGAACACGAACAGCGACAGCGGCAGCACCGCAAAGATCACGTGCGGCGGCGCGAAGTGTTCGGGCGCCACGACCATCGCCACCGACCAGGCGATCGCCGCCAGGTTGAAGAACAGGTTGAAACCGTCGGCAAGCCACGGCAGCCAGCCAGCGATGAAATGATAACGCTGACCCATCGTCAGTTCGGTCTTTTCCAGTCCGAACAGCTGCGCCAAGTGCTGGCGCATGATCAGCACCGCACCGTACGCCCAGCGGAAACGCTGCTTCTTGAAGTCGAGGAAGGTGTCCGGCATCAGGCCCTTGCCATAGCTGTGCGGCACATAGGTCGCCGCATAGCCACGTTCGAAGATGCGCAGGCCGAGCTCGGCATCCTCGGTGATACACCACTCCGACCAGCCGCCGACCTCGTCGAGCACGTCGCGCCGCACCATCGTCATGGTGCCGTGCTGGATGATCGCATTGCGTTCATTGCGTGTGACCATGCCAATGTGGAAAAAGCCGCGATACTCGGCCTGACACATCGCCTTGAAGGCATTCTCGTCGCCGTCGCGATAGTCCTGCGGGGCCTGCACGATTGCCATCTTGTCGTCGTCGAACAGCGGCACCAGTTCGCGCAGCCAGTCGCTTTCGACCCGGTAGTCGCTGTCGATCACCGCGATGATCCCGGCATCGTCCGCGGTCCTGCACATCGCGAAGTTCAGCGCACCGGCCTTGAAGCCGGACAGCGGGTCGACGTGGAAGAAACGGAACCGCTCACCCAGGTGTTCGCAGTGCGCCTGAACCGGCTGCCATACCGCCGGGTCCTGGGTGTTGTTGTCGATTACCACGACCTCGAAATCCGGGTAGTCGAGCGCGGCCAGCGCATTCAGCGTGTCGATCATCATTGCCGGCGGTTCGTTGTATGACGGCACATGGATCGACACCTTCGGCAGCAGGTGGTCGGGCTGGGCCTGCGGCAGCGGCGAACGCCGCCAGCGCTTGAGCCACAGTGACTCGGCCCATTCATGCGCCTCGGCCAGCAGCACGGTGATCACGCCGAGCGCGGCGACAAACAGCACGACACCGACTGCGAGCATCCCCGGCGACATGTACTGCTGGGTGAAGTCATACAGCAGCCACACGACGAAGGTCGTGATTGCGTAGGCGACCACGGCAAGGAAGCCGCGCACGCCCGACGACAGGCCACGACTGTCGCGGAACATCAGTGCCAGGATCAGTACCGACAGGCCGATGCTGATCGCCGCCAGGCTGGTCCAGTTCGGCACCGGCACGACCGGTGTCGTGAAGGCGAACTTGGGCTCGCGGTCATCATCATAGACACCCCAGTGGCCACCGACCTCACCCTCTATCTGCTGCTTCCACGGCTGGTCGAAGGCCTCCATCAGATAGTAGGTGATGTCCTCACGCTCGGCGGCTGCGAGAAAGCGACGCAGGAACTTGGCCTGGTTGGCGCGGCTCGCGACCGCGTCCTTGAGCGTGCGCCCGTGACTCGGCCAGCCGACCTCGGAAATCACCACCGGCTTGTCCGGATAGGCACTCTGCAGCTCACGATAGCGATACAGGACGTGACCGACCGCATCCTCGACGTCGACACCTTCCCAATAGGGCAGCATGTGCACGGCGATGAAGTCGACCTCGGCGACCAGTTCCGGGTGCCTGAGCCAGATATGCCAGGGTTCGGCGGTACTGACCGGTGCCCATACCGAGCGCTTGACCTCGCGCAGATGCTCGATCATCTGCTCGACGGTCTGATCCTCGCGCAGGATCGTCTCGTTGCCGACCATCACGCGCACGATCAGTTCATGGTTCTCGCGAAAGATCCGGATCAGGGCGTCCAGTTCGTTGCGGTTCTCGACGGGCTGGTTGTCAATCCACGCGCCGAGTGCGACATTCAGGCCGTGCCCCTTGGCCAGGCGCGCCACCTCGGCCAGGTTGCCGCGTACTGTATAGGTGCGCACCGCGTGCACGTCACCGGCCAGCAGCGCCATATCCGCGTCGATCTCGCCGATGCTCGGCTGGGTGCCGCTGAGCGGACTGAGCTCCCCACGCATCGGCGAAAAAGAGAAACCGTCTATCTTGGCCGGCCACGGCGGCTCGATCCCCGGACGATTGACCAGACCCCACAGGATCACGGTCAGGACCCCCATCAACAGGGTGATCAGCACACTGGCACGGTTCATCGGTGCGTCTCGACTTGGTGTTGTTGATGCGGAGTAAAGGCGCCGGCCGGGGCCGAGTCCAGCATTAGATAACGCTTATATGACCGAAATCACAGTCCCACGAATCGGATTCTCTGGAGTGTGAATCAGTGCTGATCGCGTGCTCCGGCCAGGGACCAGCAGACGAACGAAAAGGGGGCACCTTTTTTGGCGAAGTACCCGAAAGGGTGCTGCCCCCTGTTTCAGTCACTGCGATGGTGTGCAGTACGCCGGGAGGTCGTCGGCGAACCTGTACAGCATGGTGGTCTCGCCGATCGCCGGTTCGCCCGGCGGCACGACCCGGCGCAGCTCGTCCAGCGCCGAAAACGCATCTGCACGACCGCGGGCTTTCCGTCGGCTGCGCCTGACTGGTTTATCGCCATGGGTGCTAAGATGCCGCGCCAGATGGACCGGCGCCGCCGTTCCCGATCCTGTTTGCCTTTGTCACCCATAAACTGCCTGCGCACACCCCAGACGAATGCCAGACTCCCGCGCCCAGCACACGCCGATGATGCAGCAGTATCTGCGCATCAAGGCCGAGCACGCCGAGCGCCTGGTGTTCTATCGCATGGGTGACTTCTACGAGCTGTTCTTCGACGACGCACGGCGCGCTGCGCAGCTCCTCGACATCACGCTGACCCAGCGTGGCAAGTCGGCCGGGGAACCCATCCCGATGGCCGGGGTGCCATTCCATGCCGCCGAGAGCTATCTGGCGAAACTGGTCAGGCTCGGCGAATCGATCGCGATCTGTGAACAGATCGGTGACCCTGCTACCAGCAAGGGCCCGGTTGAGCGCCAGGTGGTGCGCGTCGTCACGCCTGGCACAGTCAGCGACGAGGCGCTGATGGACGAGCGCAGCGACAACCTGCTCGCCGCGCTGCTGCCGTCCGACAACAACTTCGGCATGGCCTGGCTGGACCTGACCGGCGGCCGGTTTCATGTCCAGCAGCTGGACGGCGAGGAGACACTGGCCGCCGAGCTGGAACGCCTGGCCCCGGCGGAGATCCTGTTGCCGGAGGACCAGACCATGATCGAACGTCCCGGGCGCAGCGGCGGGGTTACCCGCCGCCCTCCCTGGCACTTCGAACACGACAGCGCGGTGCGCCAACTGAACCAGCAGTTCGGCACGCGCGATCTCAGCGGCTTCGGCTGTACCGACCTGCCACTGGCCATCGGTGCCGCCGGTGCGCTGCTGCAATACGTCGAAGAGACCCAGCGCGGTGCGCTGCCGCACATCACGCGCCTCAAGGTCGACCGCCATGTCGACGGTATCGTCATCGACGCCGCAACACGGCGAAATCTGGAGCTGACCGACGCGTCCTCGGGCCAGCGCCAGCACAGCCTGTCGGGCCTGCTCGACAGCACGGCGACGCCGATGGGCAGCCGACTGCTGCGGCGCTGGATCAGCCGCCCCCTGCGCGACCAGCAGGCGGTGCGCGAACGGCATGCAGCGATTGCCAGCCTGCTCGATCACCACCTGGTCGAATCGGCCGCCGAACGGCTCGCGGCAATCGGCGACATCGAACGTATCCTGACGCGGGTCGCGCTGAAGAGTGCACGACCGCGTGATCTCGCGGTGTTGCGTGACAGCCTTGCGGCACTGCCCGCATTGCAGGCCCTGTTGCAGGCACTGGAGGATCCCGGCCTGCGTGCACTGCTCGATGTGATCGGCGTCCACACGGATACCCATGCGCTGCTGCAGGCGGCGGTCATCGACAACCCGCCGGTGGTATTGCGCGACGGCGGCGTACTCGCCGGCGGATACGATGCCGAACTCGATGAGCTGCGCGGCCTGTCGCAGAACGCCGACCAGTTCCTGGTCGATCTCGAACAGCGCGAGCGCGCACGCACCGGCATCGACACCCTCAAGGTCAGCTACAACCGGGTGCACGGCTATTACATCGAGGTCGGGCGCAGCAAGTCCGAGCAGGTGCCGGACGACTACATCCGACGCCAGACCCTGAAGAGCAGCGAGCGCTTCATCACCCCGGAACTGAAGGGCTTCGAGGACCGCGTACTGTCGGCACGCGAACGCGCATTGCAGCGTGAGAAGGCGCTGTACGAAACTCTGCTCGAAAACCTGATGAAGCCGTTGCCGGCACTGCAGCAGACCGCAGAGGCGATCGCCCGGCTCGACGTGCTGACCTGCTTTGCCGAACGTGCCCAACGCCTCGATCTGTGCCGCCCGGTCTTCCGTGACGCACCGGGGCTGGTGATCAGCGCCGGGCGCCACCCGGTCGTCGAGCAGGTCAGCGACACGCCGTTCGTCGCCAACGATCTGGTCATGGACCCGCAGCGCAATATCCTGATCATCACCGGTCCGAACATGGGCGGTAAATCGACCTTCATGCGTCAGTCGGCGCTGATCGTGGTGATGGCCTATGCCGGCTGTTTCGTACCGGCGGCTTCCGCCGAACTCGGCCCGTTCGATCGTATCTTCTCGCGCATCGGCGCATCGGATGATCTGGCCGGCGGGCGTTCGACCTTCATGGTCGAGATGCAGGAGACCGCCAACATCCTGCACAACGCGACCGAGCGCTCGCTGGTGCTGATGGACGAGATCGGTCGCGGCACGAGTACGTTCGACGGCCTGTCGCTCGCCTGGGCCTGTGCGGTCGAACTGGCCACCCGTATCCGTGCCTTCACGCTGTTTGCGACCCACTACTTCGAACTCACGACACTGCCGGACGAACACCCGGGTATCGTCAATGTGCACCTGGATGCCGTCGAACACGGCGACGGTATCGTGTTCCTGCACGCGGTGCGCGACGGGCCGGCCAACCAGAGCTACGGCCTGCAGGTGGCGGCGCTGGCCGGCGTGCCGCGCAAGGTGATCGATCTCGCCCGGGGCCGCCTGCATGAACTCGAACAGGCCGCGCAGCGACACGCGCAGGCGGAATCCAGCCAGCTGTCTTTGTTTGCGCCCGCGACAGGCCCCGCCGCGGCACGCGAGACCGACCGCCTGCGCGAACGCCTCGCCACGCTCGATCCGGATCAGCTCACACCGCGCCAGGCGCTGGATGCCCTTTACGAACTGTACGCCTTGCGCGATGCTGACTGACTTTCACGGATCGTTTGCGGGAGACCTGCCATGACCTACGTGGTCACCGAGAACTGCATCAAGTGCAAGTACACCGATTGCGTCGAGGTGTGTCCGGTCGACTGCTTCCACGAGGGTCCGAACTTCCTGGCCATCGACCCGGACGAGTGCATCGATTGCGCCCTGTGCGAACCCGAATGCCCGGCGGAGGCGATCTTTGCCGAAGACGACATACCCAAGGGTCAGGAGGCGTTTCTCGAACTGAACGCCGAGCTGTGTGCGAACTGGCCGGTGATCACGGAGCGCAAAGACCCGCCCGATGACGCCACCGAGTGGGACGGCAAACCGGACAAGCTACCACTGCTGGAGCGCTAGCCGGACCGCGCAGATCAGAAATAGATGCCGTCCTCGACGTTCGGCCGCGCCAGGATTGCACTGACGTTGTCACGCCCGCCCGCGGCCAGCGCCGCATCGATCAGCGCCTGCGCCTGGACCTGCAGGTCTCCCTCGGGATCGCGCAGGATGCGCGCGATCTCGGCGTCGGACACCAGGCCGTGCAGACCATCGCTGCAGATCAGGAAGGTATCGCCCGATTCGATCACTGAATCACCGACGTCGACATCGGTCTGGCGCTGCATACCGAGGCTGCGGGTCAGGACGTTGTCCTTCACACCGGCCTCGCGTGCCTCACCCCGGTTGAGGAACACACCGTCATCGACCATGCGCTGGATCAGCGAATGGTCACGGGTAAGGCGGCGCATGCGACCGTAACGCACGCGGTACAGTCGGGAATCACCGACGTGCGCATGGAAGATGCGCCCCTCGCGGAACATCGCAACCACCAGGGTGGTACCCATGCCCTTGAGTTCCGGGTGCACGTCGCTCATATCAAGCAGCGTCTTGTTAGCCACTTCAACGGCGTGACCGACACGCAGCAGGGCCTCGGTGTTGTCGGCCGCGTCGTCTCGCTGCGCCGGCAACAAGTCGGCGAACGCCGCCTCGACTGCAACCCGGCTCGCCACCTCACCGCTGCGATGGCCACCCATGCCGTCGGCAAGGATCAGAACGCCGAGATCGCTGTCGACGCTCAGCGAGTCCTGGTTGTGTTTGCGTACGTACCCCTGATGGGTACGTATCGCAACATCGAGTGAATGTACCGTCATTGGCCCCGTGATCTGTCCCGCTCGGTCTCTACCGCCAGCGGATACTCAACTGCCGGCCGCGTCCCGCTGGTCCAGCGCCTGGCGCAGCTTCTTCGCCGGCACATAACCGGGCAGCATCTCGCCGTCGTCCAGCAGCAGCGCCGGCGTGCCCTGGATGCGCATCGCCTGACCCAGGGCGTGGTGGTCGGCCACCGGGTTCGGGCAGACCTTCTTGTCGATCGACGCGCCGGCCTTGGCCTGATCCATCGCTGAATGACGATCGTCTGCGCACCATACCGATACCGCCTTGTCATAGGATTCGCTGCCGATACCGGCACGCGGATAAAACAGGTATCGGATGCGGATCCCGTTCTCACCGTACTGGTCCATTTCCGAATGCAGTTTGCGACAGAAGCCGCAATCGATGTCGGTAAACACCGTGACCGTGTGCTTGGCGTCGGTCGGACCGAATATCACCATCTGGTCTTCGCCGATCTCGGACATCGCCGCGGTCTTCAACTCCGACATGCGACGCTCGGTGATCTCGGTGCGTGTCTCCAGATCGATCAGCTTGCCCTGCAGCAGGAATCGGCCGTCACCGGTGAGATACACCAGGCGCATGCCGAAGGCCACCTCGTACAGGTTGTCGACCGGCGTCGCGCGGATCGTGTCCGGACGCAGGCCGGGCAGCAGCACCGCCAGTGAACTGCGGATCTTTTCCTCTGTCCCGGCGTCGACGTCCGCGGCATGGACTGCGCCGACGGCGAGCACGGTGAACAGGGCAATAGCGATTTTGTTGAACATTTGCGACTAATCCCGAAAGTTGATGTACTGCAGCGGCAGGCCGAAGTCACCCTTGCGCAGCAGTGCAATGACCGCCTGCAAGGCATCGCGGCTCTTGCCGCTGACGCGTACCTGCTCACCCTGAATCTGTGCCTGCACCTTGAGCTTTTCCGCCTTGACCTGCTTGACGATGGTGCGCGCCGTATCGGTATCGATACCCTGGCGGATCGTCACCGCCTGGCGGGCACGATTGTTGGCGGTCTCGACCTTGCCGAGATCCAGGCAATCGATGTCTACCGAGCGTTTGACCAGCTTCTTCTGCAGAATATCCATCATCTGCTCGAGCTGGAATTCGCTCTCCGCGGCCAAGGTGACGACCTCGCCCTCGAGGTTGAAACTGGCTTCGCTGCCCTTGAAGTCGAAACGCGTGCCCACCTCGCGATTGGCCTGATCGACGGCGTTACGCACCTCCTGCAGATCGACCTCGGATACGACATCAAACGACGGCATGACCAGGACCCCGGGCTCCGAAAAAATAAGGCGCAAGGCTACCACAGTCGCGGGCGCCCATTGCGACCGATGATACGGAAATCCACGTCGATCCGATTGCGCACGCTGAGCGCGCCACCCAGGGCCGCAAACGGCGTGATCCCCAGGTCGGTCTGCTGCAGCGCCACACTGCCGGATACCGAGATCGTGCCACCGCCGCGCCCGATTACCACCGGTATCCGATAACGGCGGCCAAGACCACGCAAGCTTAAGTGAATCTCCGCCTGCGGCCGCGCGGCGCGCAGATCGTCGATGCGCGCCAGGACCCGGATCTCCGGCCAGGCCTGGGCATCGAGCACCTGGGGGCCAAGCAGGTTGCGGCGCGTGCCCTCGATCGCGGCCGGCTCGGGCATTACCGCAAAGTCCTCACCCGCGGCGGCGCGTGCCGCCGGGTCATCGACCCGCAGACGGTCGACGCGCAGGCGCAGGTCGGCGACGCCACCCCCATCATCGCGGCGCCACAGCCGGCCGTCAGGATGGACCGCCTCGATGACATGATTGTGCCCCAGGCGGGCCAACCGCCCGGCACGGTAGACGCGCAGCGTGATGCGACTGGCCGGATCGAGCTCCAGCGGTATCCCCGGCCGCTGCAGCCAGTCGCGCGGCAGGTCACCGCTGGCAAGTGGGATTGCTGACTGAGGTTCACCGCGATCGTCGATCGCGGGCGGCTGCGCACAACCGCCAACCAATGCGGCGACGGCCATCAGGACCAACTGCGGACGCGTCGATGACTTCACGACAGCGACCAGGTCAGTTCGAACGACACCAGGACCTCGGCGGCCACCGACGACACATCCTCCGGCCCCACACCGAACCAGCGGCGGTCCAGCGCGACCTCACCGGACATGCGGATCCGCGTCTGATCGATGCTCCATTTAAAGGGTATCGCCAGGCTGCGGCTGATGCCCTTGAGGACCAGTTCGCCGTGCATCAGATAGTTACCGTCCGCGGCGGCGTCAACAGCGACGGTGCGGAAATTCGCCAGTGGATGCCGCTGTACGTCGAACCACTCGGCGCCCCGCATCTCGGTATCTACGTCCACTACCCCGCTTTCGGCCCCGCGCAGGTCAACCTCGACCCGGAAACCACGCGGCCGCCGCGCCGCGTCCCACTGCGGCTCGACCTCGAAATCCTGGAAGACCGCCTCGAGCGGCTCACCCTCGACCATGACGCGGAAACCGAGCCGGCCGTCCGCCCGCATGTCCGCAGCCCCGGCGACGGCAGTGCCGCACAGCAGACTGGCGGTGAGCAGCAGCCATGCGACGCAACGCCGCTCGCCGACCATCCGCTGCATCTCAGCCTCGCGGGTGGTGCTGCGCATGCAGGGCCTGCAGGCGCTCACGCGCCACGTGCGTATAGATCTGGGTCGTCGACAGCGAGCTGTGGCCGAGTAGCAGCTGCACCACGCGCAGGTCCGCACCATGATTCACCAGATGGGTGGCGAACGCGTGCCGCAATGTGTGTGGTGACAGATCGACACGGATCCCGGCCGCCGCTGCATGTTTCTTGATGCGGTACCAGAACGCCTGCCGGGTCATGCCGGCACCGCGCCGGGTCGCAAACAGCTGGTCGCCGGGCCTGCCATCGAGCAGCACCGGGCGGCTGTCGGCCAGGTACCGGCGCAGCCAGGCCAGTGCCTCATCGCCGAGCGGTACCAGGCGCTCCTTACCGCCCTTGCCGACCACGCGTACCAGGCCCTGATTCAGGCTGAACTGGTCGGGCTGCAGTCCGACCAGCTCGGAAACGCGCAGCCCGGTCGCATACAACACCTCGAGCATGGTGCGGTCGCGCAGCCCCTCCGCACTCTCGGTATCGGGCGCGGCCAGCAATGCCTCGACCTCCTGTTCGCTCAGCGACTTGGGCAGCGGTCGGCCGAGCCTCGGCGCCTCGATCTGCGCGGTCGGGTCTTGCCGGCACAACTGCTCGCGGACGGCCCAGTGAAAAAACTGTCGCAGCGCCGACAGACGGCGCGCACTGGTACGCGGTTGCATGCCGGCATCGACCGACGCCGCCAGGTAATCGAGCA
>JAAUYE010044054.1_pt1 | contig 10904 bp, 7 predicted proteins | sample 7278081 | NCBI WGS metagenome assembly JAAUYE01 (sample SAMN14350131, study PRJNA611818) | marine sediment metagenome | isolation source: surface marine sediment (0.6m) | place: French Polynesia: Moorea | collected 2018-08
CTTCGACGACCTGCTCGATCAGCTCCGGTGACGGTGGGCGCTTGCATTCGGCCGGGCGGCCGTGGAAACCCCAGGCGCGGTACAGGTGCCCGATCGCCGGGTTGAACAGTCCGTCGCTTTGCTGTGACAGCGATTTGGACAGATTCAACAGTGGCAGTACCGAGGGCGGCGCGGTGAACGCCTCGGGGCCGGCATTGAACAGTTCGTTCATGCGCGTCACCGGTCCGGACTCCCAGGCGTGCCAGGATTTCTCCATGGTGCGCAGGTCGCCGGTGAGGATCTGTGTCAACTCGGCCGCGCGTTGGCGGTCGACGCCGATCAGGGTGACGTGCAGGGTGGTGTCGAAGGCACCGATCTTGCCGCGCGCGACAGGATCCGGACCCGCGCAGCCGGCAAGTACCAGGGTGGCGAGAAAACCAACAAGGGTGCCGCGCAGCCGCGACAGGGCAAGCAATCTCATACTGCGAGTTTCTGCTCGATGCGATCCAGCAGGATCGCGCTGATGTTTAGGCCGTAAATCTGGTCCAGTTCGCGAATGCAGGTCGGACTGGTGACATTGACCTCGGTCAGGAAGTCGCCAATCACGTCGATACCCGCAAACAGGATCCCGTGTTCCCGCAGGCGCGGTCCCACAGTGTCCACGATCTCGCGGTCTTTGTCACTCAGCGGGACCCCCTCGCCGCGTGCCCCGGCGGCCAGGTTGCCGCGGTGCTCGCCCTCGCCGGGTACCCGGGCCAGGGCGTAGGGCACGGCCTCGCCGTCGATGATCAGGATGCGTTTGTCGCCGTTGCGGATCTCAGGGATGAAGCGCTGGGCCATCGCAAACGTCTTCTGGTGGTCGGTCAGGGTCTCGATGATGACGTTGCGATTCGGGTCGTCCTCGCGCACGCGGAAGATCGATGCGCCGCCCATGCCGTCCAGCGGCTTAAGGATGACGTCAGCCTGGGCGTCGATAAATTCGCTGATATCGGTGTGATTGCGGCTGACCAGGGTCGGCGGACAGACCTCAGGGAACCAGGCCGTGAAGACTTTCTCGTTGGCGTCGCGCAGTGCGGCCGGACGATTGATCACCAGGCTGCCGCGCGACTCCGCCTGCTCGAGGAGATAGGTCGTGTAGACGTATTCCATGTCGAATGGAGGATCCTTGCGCATCAGGATCACGTCCAGGCTGTCGAGCGCGGTGACCCGGGCCTCGCCCAGCGTGTACCAGTCGTCCGGGTCGTCGCGTACGCGCAGCGGTCGCATGCGCGCGATGCAGCGTCCGTCGCGCAACGACAGGTCGCCCTGTTCCATGTACCACAGCGGCCATTGTCGGTGCTGTGCCTCGAGGAGCATGGCGAACGTGCTGTCCTTGCGGATCTTGATCGAGGAGATCGGGTCCATCACCACACCGAGCGAGAAAGCCATTCGCGACATGCCTCCGGAAATGTCAAGTTCGTCACGCTTTTGCCGACCTTTATCGGCTAGGGGAAAGGGCGCCGTCCTATTGTTGCAGACGATAGGTGCGCTTGCTATTTTCTCAAAAAAAAACTGTCACTTAGCAGATCGATAGCAAAATCGACGGTGACCGGGCCGCCGACAGTCGGCGTGTCCCAAGTGGGGGGACAATGAACCAATCCACGACATCACGCGGCAGGAAGCCCCGCAGTTGGAGCCTGCCCGGGATGTACCCGGTGACAGTTTTCTGCCTGTGCCTTGCTCCGCTGTGCGGCGCCGACGACCGTTACCTCGAGTTGATCGACGAAGAAGTCTCTAAGGTCGAAGGCGTTTCGGTCGATAAGCCGGGTGACGAAGGCGTAACATCGGGTGCCGCGGCGGTGAAGCCAGCGGCGCAGTCGGTGCCGTTACGCGAGGATTTCGAAGCGCTGTTGCGGCGGGAACACGTCGGGACCTTCAGCTTCTACCGAAGGCTGCCGGAACGCAGTCGGGAAGAGATCTTTGTGGACTACAGCAACGGCGCGTCGATGGAGGCCTTGCGAGGCAAGATCATAGACAGGTATTTGCATCCGTGATGAAAAACTGGCGTCCCGTTTGGGCCCGCACCGCGTTTGCCGAACTGCCGGCAGCCCGACGTCGACTTGGCGTCGGGTTGTTTTTGCTTGTCCTGTCGCCCCTTTCGGTGCTTGCCGAAGATCAGGTAAGGGTCGGCGAGTCGGATGATTTCGTGCCCCTTTATCAGGGCAAGCCCTATCTGCACGTGATCCACGAGGGTCGTTCGGTCAAGGTCCAGCGGGTACAGGACCCGGACTACGTACTGAAGGGCTACTTCGCGAAGACGGCGCGCAAGTGCCCGCCATTCTGTATCCAGCCTGTTGCCCCGGCGCCCGGTGTGGCGACGATCGGCGAGCTGGAGCTGTTCGAATTCATGGAGACAAGCCTGCGTGACGGCACCGGCGTGCTGATTGATGCGCGCACCCTGTCGTGGTACCGCAAGGGCACGATCCCGGGCTCGGTGAACTTTCCGTTCTCGCTGTTCGGCAAGGGGGCCGATGATCCGGGTGTGATCCAGGCGCTCAAGGCGTTCGGTGCCAAAGAGCGCGGTGAGGTCGGAGCGGTCGAACGCGTGCTCGAGGACTGGGGGTGGGCGGACGCCACCGACAAGACCGAACGCTGGGATTTCACCGCCGCGAAGGATCTCGTACTGTGGTGTAACGGACCTTCTTGCGGCCAGTCACCGCGCGCTATCCGGGCGCTGGTTGACCTCGGTTATCCGGAAGACAAGATCATGTACTACCGCGGTGGCATGCAGATGTGGCAGCTCTGGGGGCTGACCACAGTTGTGCCCCGTCAATAAATAGCCCTTCGATTGCGAAGGCGGGAGATGCTGTGTGAGCAGTGATGATGCGACAAACATCGGCGGGTTGAAGGTCATGGTGATTGACGACAGCAAGACGATTCGACGCACCGCTGAGACCCTGTTGAAAAAGGCCGGGTGCGAGGTCTTGACCGCGGTTGATGGCTTCGAGGCCCTTTCCCTGATCGCCGACAACCATCCCGACCTGATTTTCGTCGACATAATGATGCCGCGCCTGGATGGCTACCAGACCTGTGCGCTGATCAAACACAATGACATGTTCAGCGACATACCGGTGATAATGCTGTCGAGCAAGGACGGTCTGTTCGACCGTGCACGCGGCCGGATAGTGGGTTCCGAGCAGTACCTGACCAAGCCGTTCACCCGTGACGAGCTGCTGGGTGCGATCAAGAAACATACGACCAGCAAGGCCGCCTGAACGACACGCCCAACGCATATCCGAGCGATTAGAAAATTATGGCAAAAATTTTGATCGTTGATGATTCGCCTACCGAACTGCATGTCCTGGCGAAGATTCTCAAAAAGGGTGGGCACGAAGCGCTGACCGCGGCCGATGGTGAGGCCGGTATTGTCGCAGCGCAGGCGCAGGCGCCCGATGCCATCCTGATGGACGTTGTAATGCCGGGCATCAATGGCTTTCAGGCAACACGCAAGCTCAGCCGCAACCCCAAGACCCAGCACATCCCGGTACTGATGGTGACAACCAAGGATCAGGAGACCGACAAGGAGTGGGGTATGCGCCAGGGGGCAAAGGGTTACCTGGTGAAGCCGGTGGATGGGCGCGAGCTGTTGCAGAAACTCGGTGAACTTCTGGACTGACGGCGATGATCGAGCTTGCGGGAAAAATGATGTCGTCTGCCGATGCGATGAGCGTCCTGGCGGACATTCAGCAATCCAGCCGCACTGCGGCCCTGCAACTGCCCCAGTCGTCGCCGGTACGCGACATGTGGGACGGCCTCGTTTTTCGGGCGGCCGGTGTGCGCGTGGTTGCGTCGATGGGCGAGATCAGCGAGATGCTGCCGTATCAGGAGCGTATCACCCGGGTACCCGGGTCCAAGCCCTGGGTGCTGGGCCTCGCCAACGTGCGCAGCAGTCTGCTACCTGTCGTCGATCTGCAGGCCTTCGTCGGTGCAAACGCCGTTGTTCCGTCGAAGTCGACACGCATCCTGGTGTTGCGTCTGCGTGGCCTGGTGGTCGGTCTGGTGGTGCCATCGGTGCAGGGCATGCGCCATTTCAGTCTCAACGAGCGCCTGTCCGACGCGCGCATGAAGGGTGTATTGGGCGCCTACGTGTATGACGCATTCGATGTCGGTGGCGAGATCTGGCCGGTGTTCAACATGCATGCATTGGCTGCCGACCCGGATTTCCGCTCGGCGGCCTTGTGAACCGTGTCCGTCATCGGCCGTTGTATGACTATTCAGCGATCGGCGATCTTGCCGTCGTAGGTTACAGAAGAGTTGCGCTCATCGTCGCAGGAAACGATTTATGAAGAGTACGGTAAAAAAAGAAGTGACAGGGAATCGTTCGGTCCCATTGTTGGCGGTCATGGTGCTGCTTGCCATTGTCGCGACGATCGCCGCGTTCCTCTATGTATCGCGTGTCCAGGATCATGGAGAGCAGTATTTTGCCCGCGTCTCGGAGCAGCAGGTGCTCGGCCAGAAGATCGCCAAGTACGCGCTCGAGGCTGCTGGCGGCGATGAGGGGTCTTTCGAAAATCTGCGGGTGAGTCGTGATCGCTTCATCACTCTGATGAACGAACTGAAGACCGGCGCCCCCGACGAGGGCCTGCCGGCGACGTCCGAGCGGATGATCGAACCGCTGCGCAACGTCGAGGACCGCTGGCTCGCACTGCGCGCCTATGTTGACGAGATCCTTTTGAACCAGAAATCGATCCTCTCGGTGCGCGAGTTCGTCGATGTCATCAACTCCAGCATTCCGCGCCTGCAGAAGACCTCAGAGGATGTCGTACGCATTTTGGTGAAGGCCGGGGCCGATCAGCAGCAGGTGTATGTCGCAACCCGCCAGCTGATGCTGGCGCAGCGTCTGCAGGACAACGTCAACCGTGTGCTCGGTGGTGGTACACGGACGGCACAGTCGATCGATCAGTTCAGTGCTGATGCCGAACGTTTCAACCGTGTGCTCAGCGGGATGCTGGCAGGTGACAACGAACTCGACGTCGAGCGGGTCGGCAACAAGACCGCCGAGGGCAAGCTGGCCGCGGCCGCCAAGCTGTTCCGCTCGATCAATGACCATATCGCCGAGATCATCGAGGCGGCGCCCAGTGTTCTGCCGGCACTCGAGGCGACCGGCGAGGTTACGCCGGCGTCAGATGCGCTGGAGGGCGCGGCTGCCGAGCTGGCCGCCGGCTACAAGCGCGGTGACTACGTCGGCGGCATCGGGCCGGTTTCGTTCGGACCCGCAATGGTTGTGATCCTCGGAATCATTGCCACGGTACTGCTGCTGATGCTCGGCTTCGCGTTCCTGCGAGAAGCGCGCGAGCGTGCACAGCTGGCCGACCAGCAGAACCTGCGCAACCAGGCAGCAATTCGCCGCCTGCTGGACGAGATGGTCGACCTTTCAGACGGCGACCTGACCATCGAGGCGACCGTGACCGAAGACATCACCGGCGCCATTGCCGACTCGGTCAACCAGGCAGTCGAAGAGATGCGCACCCTGGTTACCACGATCAACGAGACCTCGGTGCGGGTATCCGCCTCGGCACAGGAGACCCGTGCCACGGCGCTGCGCCTGGAAGAGGCATCGGATCATCAGCGCAACCAGATCGAGAAGGCCTCCGATACGGTGCAGACGATGTCGCAGGTGATGGGCGACATGGCCAACGGTGCCAACACCTCGGCCGAGATTGCGCAGCAGTCGGTGGATATCGCTGCGGCCGGCGGCCAGACCGTGCGTCGCACAATCGCGGGCATGGACAACATTCGTGAGCAGATCCAGGAGACGTCCAAGCGTATCAAACGCCTGGGTGAGAGCTCGCAGGAGATCGGCAACATCGTGGAGCTGATCGAGGACATCGCCGATCAGACCAACATCCTCGCGCTCAACGCCGCGATGCAGGCGGCGATGGCCGGCGAGGCGGGGCGTGGATTCGCTGTGGTTGCCGACGAGGTGCAGCGGCTTGCTGAGCGCTCCGCCAACGCCACCAAGCAGATCGATGCACTGGTCAAGACCATTCAGGCCGATACCAACGAGGCGGTCAGCTCTATGGAGTCGAGCACCTCGGAAGTGGTCAGTGGTGCCAGGCTTGCCGAGGATGCCGGCGAGGCGCTGCAGAAGATCGAACAGGTATCGCAAGACATCGCTACGGCGACCCAGGAAATCGCGTCGCGCCTGCAAACCGAATCGCACGATGTCAGTTCCATCAACGACACCATGAACGTCATACAGGAGATTACCAGCCAGACATCTGAAGGTACCGAGCAGACCACGCAGTCGATCGAGACGCTGGCCAAGATGGCCGAGCAGCTCCGCCAGACGGTGGCCCGCTTCAAGCTGCCGGACGATGACGAGATGGTCGGGTAATCAGGGACACCGCTGTCATGTTGCCAGAACTCCGCCAGGACAGGAGCGCACTTCGCTGGATCCGCGGCGAGCTTGATCAGAGTCTGCGCGATGCGCGCAACTCACTCGAAGACTTCGCCGAAGGCCAGCAGAACCGCCTCGATGAGAGCGCTGACCTGTTACACCAAGTACACGGTGCGCTGGAGATGGTCCAGGTATTTGGCGGTGCCATGCTCGCCGATGAAATGGAGCGCCTGGCGCGGGCGATGGCGCACGATCAGGTCAAACGTCCGGACGCGGCATCCGAGGTTCTGATGCTCGGGCTGGTGCAGTTGCCGGCGTATCTCGAGAAGGTCGAGGCCGGCGGGGCCGACGTGCCCCTGGTGCTGTTGCCGTTGATGAACGATCTGCGTGCCGCGCGCGAGGCGCCGCTGGTATCTGAGACCTCGCTGTTCGCGCCGAAGCTGAACACGCTGATCGCCGCTGAGACGGTTCGACCCGGCTCGGGCAACCGCGATATGCCGCAGTTGATCCACCACTACCGGACCCAGTATCACCGTGGCCTGTTGAACTGGATCCGCAAGCAACATGTTTCCGCATCGCTGGGCCTGATTCGCGATGTCCTCGATGTGCTCAACAGCGCCGCGGGTACTGCACGATTCCGCCGCCTGCTGGATGCAGCCGAGGCCCTGACGATTGCCCTGAACGAGGATGAAGAGGCGCCCGCGCTGGCGGTGAAGCCCTTGTTCGGCAAGCTGGACCAGGTGTTTAAAAGGGTCATCGACCAGGGGGAAGAGGCAGCGATGCTCGACTTCCCGGTCGATCTGCTGAAGAACCTCCTGTATTACATCGCCCGTTCGAACTCACAGGATCCGGCGGTGCTGGCGGTCAAGCAGGCCGCAGACCTGGTCAATACCTTCTCCGATCAGGCGAACAGCAGCACCGCCGTCGCGGCGCTCGGTGCGCCCGATCGCGAACTGTTCGGCGCGGTCGGCGAGGCGCTCGCGCAGGATCTGCGCGACGTCAAAGACCAGCTCGACCTTTACATTCGCGGTGACCGCACCCAGCTGGATCGCCTGACCGGACTGGCGCAACCTATCCAGCGTATCGGCGATACGCTCGGCATGGTCGGACGCGGGGATCTGCGCACCCGGCTCAAGCGTTTCAGCGACGAGCTCGATGCGGCGAATGATTCCGGTGCGGCACCGGCCGATGACAGCCTGATGGCGTTGGCCAGCGAGCTGCTGTTCGTCGAGTCATCGCTGGCCAACCTGGCGTCGGGCGAGGCGCTCGAAGGTGCCGACGGCGAGTCGGTCGAGGGCACGTCGTCACAGATGCTTTCGGAAGGCGAGATGCGTCTGCACCAGCATGCCGCGATCGGCGAGGCGCTGGTCGAGATGGCCAAGACCAAGGACGACATCCTCGAGTACCTGCAACAGCCGGAGCAACCGCAGCGGCTCGCCGAGGTCCCAGGGCGTTTGCATATGGTGGCTGGCGTCATGGCGATGCTGGCGATGCCCGAGGCGGGACGCCTGCTCGGTGACCTGAGGCCCTATCTGGAGAGTCTCGCGGCGGGTGAGCAGCAGGCCCCGGACGTTGTCCAGCGCGATGCCTTGGCCGATGTCATCATGAGCGCCGAGCTTTACATGCACAGCGCGGTCGAGCCTGGTGCCGATCGCGAACATTTGCTGGCATATGCCGAGCAGGCCCTGCAGCGGCTTGGGTTACGCGAGCAGCCGACAGGCGAGGTGGGTCTCAGTGAGGTTGTCGACAGCGCGGTCGACGCAGAGTCGCCGGCGGTGGTCGAACACGAGGCCGAGGATCAGCCGCCTGTGGAGGTCGCTGGGCCGGCAGAGGCCGAAGAACAGACGGTCGCGGCTGTCGAGCCCGAGGTCTCCGAGCCGGCAGTCGAATCTGAACCCGAATCTGAACCCGAGAGCGAGCCAGAGCCCGCTGCAGAGGTTGAAGCCGAGGCCGAGGACGGGGACGTTGAGATCGATTCCGAGATCCTCGAGATATTCGCCGAAGAGGCACAGGAAGAGCTGGCGAATATCCAGCGCCTGCTGCCGGCCTGGCGCGACAATCTCGAAGACAAGGAATCCCTGCAGACGATGCGCCGGTCCTTCCATACCCTCAAGGGCAGCGGCAGGATCGTCGGGGCCAGCAACATCGGCGAGTTTGCCTGGTCGGTGGAGAATCTGCTGAATCGCGTTATCGACGGTACTGTCGATGCCGGCGCCGAGGTCCTCACGCTGCTGGACGAGGTGGCTGAGGTCCTGCCGACCCTGGTCGACGAGGCCGGGCAGCCGGGTGCCGCGGATACCGATGTCTCGCAGCTGTACGATCGCGCGTTCGCCCTGGCCTCTGGCGATACAGCCCCGGCCCCCGCCGAGAAGGCTGAGGTTGCCGCCGAGCCAACGGTCGAGGCAATGCCGGAACAAGGGGTCGAATCGGCCACACAACCTGTCGAAGAGGTCGTCGACGAACAAGCCGGCGAAACCGCTGCCGAAGCGGCTGCAGAGGAGCGCGAAGCGGCGGCTGCAGAGCTGGTCGAAGAGGCGGGCACAGATTCGATTGACGAAACGGTCGAGGAGCCTGCCGACGAAGCGGCCGAAGAGGTGACGGCGGAGTCGGCCGGGGAAGCGGTTGAAGTGACGGCCGCTGAAAGGGTCGAAGAGACGGCGGACGAATCCATCGAGGCCATCGAAGAGGCCGTCGCGGGTGATCAAGCGGCGGTTGAGCGGATGGCAGCTGTCGTCGAGGTGCCGGTCGACGGGGACCGTCTGGCGTTGCCCGACGATTTTGCCTTCCCGGCGATAGACACTGACGCGCAGGCCGAACCGGTGTGCGCCGAGGCGCAAGAGCCGCTGTCGCTGGACGGCCTGGAAGAGCCTGGTGACGATTCGTTGATGGTCGAGGTCGTTGGCGAGCGGCGCGGCGATGCGGCGGTCGGTGACGAATCGATCCTCACGGCGACCGAGGTGCAGGATTCCGAGTTCACTGAACTCGACGCAGGCGCTGCGCAAGCGAATGACTCCAGCCTGAGCGCAGTATTCCTCAGCGAGGTCAGGAGTCATCTGAACGTGCTCGACGAGTTCGTGCAGCGTTGCGCGGCGACGCCCGGCGGCTGCGTGATGGAGGTCGGTGTAAGGCGTGCGATGCATACCCTGCGCGGCAGTGCGCGCACCGCGGGTGCAGAGTCGATGGCCGATCTCGCGGAGGCCCTGGAGGTCTTCAGTGAGGCGCTGCAGTATCAGCAGCGCAAGACCGATGGTCCCACCCTCGACCTGTTGAACCGCAGTCACAACATGTTGGCAAAGCTGGCCGCAGTATTCGATGACGGACAGCAGGACGTGCCCGGGTTGCGGGAACTGCTCGATGAGATGCAGGGCGGGATAGCGGCACTGTCCGAGCCGGATGTGGTGGACGAAGGTGCGGCCCAGGGAGTTGAGCAGAGCGCCTTTGATCCCGAGCTGCTCGAGATCTTCCTCGACGAGGCAAAGGAACTGCTGGAGGCGCTCGAGGACGAACTGCAGAGCTGGGAGGAGGGTGCCGAAGATGACCAGCCGGTCGCGCGGCTGCAGCGTAATCTGCACACGATGAAGGGTGGGTCGCGGCTTGCCGGGGTGACCAGCGTGGGTGACCTGAGCCACGCATTGGAGTCCGTGTTCGAGAGTGTTGTTGAGCGTCGCATTGAGGGTGACGACCGGCTGAAGGGGCTGGTCCGGCATGCGACCGACGCGCTGGCCCAGGACATCGAGCATCTGTTGAGCGGTGAGGTGCCAGTCGAACACTCGGCCATGGTCGAACGCCTGGAGGCGGCGGCGCATGGCAGGCCGTGGGCAGACGTTGCACCGGACGAGATCAGTTTCGAATCCGAGTCGATGCTACTGGAGTCAACGCTTGACGCGCCGTCGGCACCCGCCGAACAGGCGGAGCAGCAGACCGAACCACAAGCGGAAGCGGAAGCCGAAGCCGAAGCGGAAACGCAGACAGAGGCCGCGCCCCAGCCTGAGGCGGTGCCGGAGCCACCATTGTCAGCGGTGGTCGGCGCGGCGGCGGAGGCCGTACAGGCCGTTGCCGAGGCCGAGTCGGAGCCCGAAACTGAGCCGGCGATGGTGGCCGAACTTGCGGATCAGTTTGAGGCGGCGACCGAAGAAGTCGGCGACCTCGATGCCGATTCCACGCTGCTTACCGACTCGCAGCTGATGACAGATTCCGAACTGCTCGGCGATTCGAGCCTGTTGGTCGAGCCGTCAGCCGGTGAACCGCATGACGATGCCGCCGCTGGCACGCCTACCGTGGTTCAGTTTCCCAGCGGCGAGGTCTTGCCGGAGCACGCCGACGGTTTTGTGCCACGCAAACCGTTGCCGGAAGAACCGGCGGTACAACATACCGCCAGCGAACGTGTCCGGGTCGCTGCAGAGGCACTCGACCAGATGGTCAACAATGCCGGTGAGGTGAGCATCTATCGGGCGCGCATCGAACAACAGAACGGCAGTATCGCTTTCAACCTGGGCGAATTGCAGCAGACTATCGATCGCCTGCGCAGCCAGCTGCGAGGCCTGGA
>JAAUYE010150427.1_pt1 | contig 10903 bp, 7 predicted proteins | sample 7278081 | NCBI WGS metagenome assembly JAAUYE01 (sample SAMN14350131, study PRJNA611818) | marine sediment metagenome | isolation source: surface marine sediment (0.6m) | place: French Polynesia: Moorea | collected 2018-08
CGAGAGCTTCCGCCAGCTCTTCGAGGCGCCCGAGGGCGAGTTCGACGCTCTCGTGGCCACGGCCGAGACGGGCTCGGCGTGGACCCTCCTCTATCCCGAGTTCACCGTCGTCGTGCCGAAGGGGGGCAGGATCGAGGTGCCCCTCGCCTACGCCGTGTCCCAGAAGAGCACCAACCTGCTGACCCTGCTCGAGCCAGGCATCGAGCAGGGTCAGCAGGTTGGTGCTCTTCTGGGACACGGCGTAGGCGAGCGGCACCTCGATCCTGCCCCCCTTCGGCACGACGACGGTGAACTCGGGATAGAGGAGGGTCCACGCCGACCCCGTCTCGGCCGTGGCCACGAGAGCGTCGAACTCGCCCTCGGGCGCCTCGAAGAACTGGCGGAAGCTCTCGATCTGCACCAGCTCGGCCGCGGGCATGTGTGCGGAGACGCGCTCCAGGTAGTAGCGCTCCGGGCGCAGGGCAATGCGCACGTCCTTGAGCCTCTTCATGTCCTCTTCCGTGGCGTAGTCGGTGCGCAGGTGGCTGCGTACGATGACGCCGAGGGTCTCGTTGATGTAGGGCCTCGTGAAGGCCACCTCCTCCGCCCGCTCCACGGTGAGCTCGATCCCCGCCATGACCACGTCGCAGTAGCCCGAGCCGAGCGCCGATGTCAGGTCGTTCGGGTCGATCGGCACGAACTCCAGCGCGACCCCCAGGTCGCGGGCGAGGTGGGAGGCCATCTCGACGTCGAAGCCCGCGAGATCGCCCCTCGCGTTGAAGTGCGACCACGGCAGGTTCCCCGGCAGGTAGCCCACGCGGATCTTCTGCGCCGCCCGGATGCGCTTGAGCGCGGGCAGCCCCGCGAGGGCCTGGGGCGGCGGATCGGGTGGCTCGCGGTGCACGGTGGCGAGCACGTCCTCCCGCAGCAGGTGCATGCCGGCCAGCACCTCGTCGCGCCGGTAGTCGTTCTCGAGCGTGAGCTCGAAGAAGCCCCGCGCCGCCCCCAGCGCGGCCACGACGAGCACGGCCGAGACGCCGAGGAAGCGCCCCAGCTCCCTCCAGCGGATCGTGAGCTTCCCGCGGATGGCGCACGTTCCGAGCAGCGCGATGGCGAGCGTGTGCATCGCCGCCAGCATCACCCCGAAACTGCTGGCGACGACGTCGACCGTCACGAAGAGCTGGAACATGTCCGGAGGCAGCTGCATCATGTCGAGGAGGAAGGGCACGGCCGTGACCGTCTGCCCGAAGAAGCTCACGAAGCCGGTGGCCACGAAGGTGGGGTACTGGCCCAGCGAGAGCTCCGAGCCCACGAACCAGCCCGCGAAGGGGACGAAGGAGAGCGAGATGAGCTTCCCGGCGCTCGGAAAGTTGTAGGAGGCCGGCACGAGCACGTCGACGGACGAGGTGGCCGTGTCGTCGAGCGCGAAGGACTCCGACAGCAGCCGCTTGCTCTGCTCCGCGAGGAGCGGGAGGATGATGAGCAGGTTGCCCGTGGCGAACGCGGTGATGAGCGCGTCGCGCGTGCGCCCCACGACGTCCCGGTAGCGGAGCGGGGTGAGGACGGTCACCAGCCCGGGGATCAGCCAGAAGGTCATCAGGATGGCGAGCAGCGAGTAGGTGACGAGGTAGACCTCGATGCGCCCGATGTCCTCGAAGCCCATGGTTCCGCTCGCCGCCGCCGCCAGCGCGAACACGCCGTAGGGTGCCAGCCTCGCGATGAAGCCGGTGACGTCCATCAGGGCATCGCCGACCGTGTCGAGCGCCGCCAGCAGCGGCCCCTTCCGGGGCGAGCCGATCAGCGCCACCCCGAGCGCGATGCTGAAGAGCACCACCGCCGGCACCAGCGTGTTCGCCAGCGAGTAGAAGGGATTCGCCGGGATGTAGAGGCGCAGGAAGTCGATGGGCGGAGGCTCCTCCACCAGCGAGGTGCTGAAGAAGGCCGACGACTCCCAGTCGGGGAAGGCCAGGGGAATCGTCAGCACGATCAGCAGCGACAGCACCCACAGGCCCACCAGCACGGCGCCGCCGCGGAGCAGCATGGAGCGCGCGTCGTCGTAGCCGAGCCGCCCCACGCCGGAGATGAGCGAGACCGTCATGTACGGGAGCACGGTCATCTGCAGCAGCATGATGAACACGTCGCCGACGATCTGGACCGCACCGGCCAGCTCGCCGAAGAAGACGCCCGTCAGCACTCCCAGCAGGAGACCGAGCAGGACCTGGGTCGAGAGGCTCAAGGTCGGCAGGCTCTCGTGGGGGGCCGGGCGCTACGCCCGGGACTCGACCAGGGAGGTCACGGCGGCCTCGACCGGTGTGCCCTCGAAGTAGTGCGGGTTCGCCTCCGCGAGCATGCGCGCCGGGTTCTCGAACACGAACTCGCGAAGAGCGGGCCCGTCGATGAGCCCCTCGTCCACCAGCTCCCAGGCCTCCCCCAGCACCCCTCGCATGTCGGGCACGTCCCAGTGCCCGATGTCCGAGCCGAAGATCGGACGCAGGCGGGCTCCGAGCGGGTTGGCCCGCGTGTCGAAGGCCATGGCGTTCATCGGGTCGTCGGCCTCGCAGCCGAAGAAGAAGCTCCGGGTGAAGACGTCCCGGAGGTCCTCGACCGAGCCGATGCCCGACGCCGCGAACTCGTCGGTGGTGGCCGGATCCTCTGTGGGGTCGGAGAGCAGGGACAGGGCCTCGTCGAGCTTGCCGAGGTGGCGGGAGAAGCTCGGCGGCGCGTACTTCTCGAAGAGCTCGCGCATTCGCGCCCCGTCGAGGGTGTTCGGGTCGAGGTGACCGATGGCGTGCCGCCCGCGCTTCTCGAAGTGACCGATCAGGTCGGCGTAGAGGTTGCAGGCCCAGGCCACGCCGCCCTCGAGGAAGGCGAAGCGCAGCGCGGGAAAGCGCACGGGCACACCGCCCAGGAGCAGCGAGCGGCAGGTGTGCTCGCCGGCCGCGGCGAAGTTCCCGAGGTGGTTGTAGACGTAGCTGGTGGGCGACGAGCGGTTGGGCCAGCCCATGCCGCTCGAGTGGAAGGCGGGGGCGATGCCGAGCTCCTGACAGCGCGCCCAGACGGGGTCGTAGTCGTGGGCGCTGTCGAGCGCGAAGTTGTCGAGCCAGCGCGCGGTGCGGGGCGGATCCTCGATCGGCACGGGCCGGGCCACGTGCCCCGCCAGCACCGCGTTGCGGAAGCCGAGCTCTCCGACGGCGAAGTCGAGCTCCTCGATCGCCTCCTCGGGCGTGTGCATGGGGATCAGCGCGGCCGTGGCGATGCGGTCGCGAAGCTCGCCGTAGGCCTCGGCGTAGTAGCGGTTGAAGCCCCGCGCCCCGGCGCGCCGCAGCTCCTCGTCGTCGAGGCTCAGGCACGAGAGCCCGTAGGTCGGGAACAGCACCGCGAAGTCGATGCCGAGCTCGTCGAGCCGCTCGTACTGCAGCCGAGGCAGAGTGGCCGTGGCGCGGTCCAGCGTGTTGCGGGCCGGGAAACCCCACCAGGTGAGGCGGAAGAGCCCGAGGGCGCGCTTCTGGTCGGCGGGCAGGCCCCGCGTGTCCTGGGAGACCCGCAGCACCTGCTCGTAGCTCCGGGCCGCCGCCTCCCCGGCCACGGCGCGGATCTCGTCCAGCACCGCCGGCACGAACTCCAGGGTGTGGGCATCCGCATCGATCACGGGGTGGTCGATGCGGGCGCGGACCTCTTCGGGCGTCCTGTGGGAACTCGCCAAGGCTCCCCTCCATCTGGCCGGGATCGCAGGATAACACCACGGCGCGCGGCGGGGCTCCTCGCAGCCGCTCAGCGAGCTAGGGCCGCGGGGGCCCGGATGCTGTATCACTGGGCCCTCGGCAGGAGGAGCGGGACATGACGCAGGTCGCGTTCGTGACGGGAGCCAGCCGCGGCATCGGCAAGGCCGCTTCGATCGCCCTGGCGGAGGCGGGCTTCGACGTCGTCGTGACCGCACGCACGGTGAACGAGGGGGAGAAGTACGACTACGGCACCACCGCCGCGGAGTCGGCCGAGCGCGCCCTGCCCGGGAGCATCGAGGTCACGGCCGAAGAGGTCCGCAAGCGCGGCCGCCGGGCGCTCCCGATCCGCCTCGACCTGCTGGAGCGCGACACGCTCGACGCCGCGGTGGCGAAGACCCTCGACGAGTGGGGGCGCATCGACGTCCTGCTCAACAACGGCATCTACCAGGGGCCGGGCGTCATGGACGCCTTCCTCGACCTCCCCGAGGACGCCATGCGCCGCGTGTTCGAGGGCAACGTCTTCGCCCAGGTGCACCTCACCCGGCTGGTGCTCCGACACATGCTGGAGCGCGGCAGCGGCACCGTGATCGACATGACCTCCACGGCCGCCACCACCGACCCCTCCGCGCCCACGGGCGAGGGGGGCTGGGGCTTCGCGTACGGGGCCTCGAAGGGGGCGCTCCACCGCCTGGCCGGCTTCCTCCACGTGGAGTTCGGCAAGCGCGGCATCCGCGCCTACAACGTCGACCCGGGCTACGTGGCCACCGAGGCCCAGCGTGAGATCCTCGGCGAGGACGACCCCATCTACCAGCACCAGATCCGCCACGGAGCCCCGCCCGAGGTGCCGGCTGCCGTCATCGCCTGGCTCGCGACGGCGAAGGAGGCCGAGGAGCTGAGCGGCCAGCTCGTCTTCGCGCCGAGCTTCTGCCGCGACAAGCAGCTGGTCGAGGGCTGGCCGCGAAAGAAGGGCTGACGGTGGGCGTGGGCATTCTCGACGGTCGGGTCGGCATCGTCACCGGCGGGGGCTCGGGGATCGGGCGCGCCACGGCGCTCGTCTTCGCGCGCGAGGGGGCGAAGGTCACCGTGGCCGACGTCGACACCGAGGGCGGCGAGGAGACCGTACGCCTCGTCGAGCGGGAGGGCGGCGAGGCCCTCTTCGTGAAGGCCGACGTCTCGCAGGCGCCGCAGGTCGAGGCCATGGTGCGGGCCACGCTGGAGCGCTTCGGTGGCCTCCACTGCGCCTCGAACAACGCGGCGCGCGGAGCGGGCTTCCGCCCCTTGACCGAGATTCCGCCCGAAGAGTGGGAACGCACCCTGGCGGTCACCCTCACCGGCGTCTGGCTGTGCCTCAAGTACGAGATTCCGGCCATCCTCGCCTCGGGCGGCGGCTCGATCGTCAACATCGCCACGGTGTCGGCGCTGCGCGGCGAGGCCACCCAGGCGGCCTACGCGGCGGCCAAGGGGGGCGTCATCTCCCTCACGAAGACGGCCGCCGCCGAGCTCGCCCAGCGCGGCGTCCGGGTGAACGCCCTGGCGCCCGGTGGCATCCTGACCCCGGGCATCGAGATGTACTTCGAGCACAACCCCGAGGTGCGCGACGCCACCGTCGCCACCCACGCCATGCGGCGCCTGGGCCGGCCCGAGGAGATCGCCGACGGCGTGGCCTGGCTCTGCTCCGACCGCTCCTCCTTCGTCACCGGACACGTCCTCGTGGTCGACGGCGGCGTCCTCGTGACCCCCCATGCGCTGTAGCTCTGCGAACTTCGCTCGCCTGCGGCTCGCTGCGCGTCGGCCGGCTCTCGGGTCGGCCTGCTAGACCACGGAGGCCCCATGGCCGAGCCCGTCCTCCTCGTGGAGAAGACCGACGCCGTCGCGACGGTCACGCTCAATCGCCCCGACCAGATGAACGCGCTCTCGGCCGAGCTGCGCCTCGCGCTCGGGCGCGCGTTTCGCGACCTCGAGGAGGACGCGGCGGTGCGCGTCGCCATCGTCACCGGCGCCGGGCGCGCCTTCTGCGCGGGCATGGACCTGAAGGAGCTGTCCTCCGGCGGGCCCGACGCCAGCGGCTACGACCTCTCCGTGGCGGGCCAGGACGAGATGCGCGACGGCATCGCCGGCTTCCGCGGCCCCGTGATCGCGGCGGTGAACGGCGCAGCCGCCACCGCCGGCTTCGAGCTGGCCCTGGCCTGCGACCTCATCCTCGCTTCGACGAAGGCGAAGTTCCTCGACACCCACGCGCGCGTCGGGATCCTGCCCGGCTGGGGCCTGAGCCAGCGACTGCCCCGGCTGATCGGCCTGGCCCGCGCCAAGGAGCTCTCGCTCTCGCGCAACGCCCTCGACGCCGGGCGTGCCTACGAGTGGGGGCTCGTGAATCGCGTGGTCGAGCCCGACGAGCTGCTGCCGGCCGCGCGGGCCCTCGGCGCCGACATGGCCTCCTGCGTGCCGGGCGTGATGGAGGGCTACAAGCGCCTGATCGAAGACGGCTACGCGCTGCCCCTGCCCGCCGCCCTCGAGTACGAGCGGAAGGTCGGCACCGAGTCGTCCCGCCAGATCTCGTCCGACCAGATCGCCGGCCGCCGCGAAGGCGTCCTCGACCGCGGGCGCAAGCAGTAGACGGTCAGCCCTGCGGCGTCAGCCCGCGGCGCCGTCGAACGACCCTTCGCTCGGGCCTTCAGGTCACCACTGTCTGCGCTGGCGGAGGGCGTTCACCAGACGTATCCGGACGCGCCTGATGAGATGACGTCCTCCTTCAACGGCACCGTGCTCAGGAACTCCGCTTCCGTCATCACGGGTCCCCAGGGGATCCGCCACGTTCGCGGACCTGCGGAATGCCCGACGGAAGACGTGACAGGGATTCGTACATCTGTTATAGAACGGGCGTACGATTCATACAGATGTACGAGAAGGAACGCCGCATGCCTCGTCGCCGCCCTCGCTCGGGCTCCGGTCTTCTGCTCCTTGCCCTCGCCTGCCTCGGGAGCGGGCCCTGCGCCATGTTCCCGGGAGGCCGGATCGACGGCACCCCGGCCGCCCCGCCGCAGAGCTGGGACGTGTTCGGCTCCGGCACCCAGTGCGATCTCGAGGTGAACCCTCCGGCGCCGAAGTCGGTCTTCATCGACTGCTACACCCACGAGGGGCAGCTCTACGTGCACTCCCACCGCTGGGCCCGAACGCCCCGCCTGTGGGGCGAGGCCTGGGTCACCGCGGCCGAGCGCGAGCCCGACGTGCGCCTCGGCGTCGCGGGCAGGATCTACGAGCTCCGCGCCGAGCTCGTCACCGACGCGTCCCTGCGCGAGCAGGTGCTCGTCGCGCGCGGCTTCGATCCGGTCCCGCAGGGCATCCAGCTCTTCGCGCTGCACGGTCGTCCGGCCCCGTGAGCGGCAGACATGTGTTGGATTCGCCCCCCGGCCCCGCCGGCTGAGCTCAGCCTGGCGCGCCCGGCCCGTGGGCTGCGATCCGGCCCTCCGCCACGGGGAACCTCCAAAGCCGTTACGAGATCGGACCCTTCGGTCGCCCGACACGTGCACGTCTTCGGGGGCAGACCACCCCACACAGTGGCACTTCTCTACATCTCGTGAGCCGGTCGGTATAGAGTCGGATCCGTCTCGAATGGTTTCGAAACAGGAGGAATGCTCGATGAAGCACGAGGCTTCGTTCCGCTTCGCTCTGGCGATCGCTGGCATCCTGCTCCTGGCCGTGAATGCGGCGGCCGACACCTTCACCGTCGACAACACCGGCGACGAGCCGGGCGACTGCGCCGTGCCCGGCCAGTGCACGCTCCGCGCCGCCTTCGAGGCCGCGGCCGCGAACGGCGTCGACGACCTGATCGAGCTCTCGAAGGGCGAGACCTACACGCTCTCGAACGGCTCGAGCCCCGGCCTCGACGCGACCGACGACGTCATCGAGATCGCCGTCTTCGACCAGCTCGCCGCAGAGGTGGCGAGCCCCTTCGACACGGCGATCGACGCGGCGGGCCTGGCCCGCCACTTCATCGTGCGCTCCGGGGCCACGCTCGACGTCCGCGGCGTCACGCTGCGGGGTGGCGTCCAGTCGGCCGGCAACCTGGGCGGATCCATCGCGGTGAACGACGGCGGCACGCTCCTGCTCACCGACGTCGTCGTCGCGGGCAACATCGCGGGCTCCGGCGGCGGGATCTTCGCTGCCGCGAACTCCACCGCCACGCTCACCCGGACCGTGGTGAGCGGCAACCAGGTCGTCGATGCGACCGCCCGCGGCGGCGGCATCCACAACGCGGGGGCCCTCACGCTCACCGACACCACGGTGGCGGGCAACGCGGGAACGGCGACATCGCCCACCAACCTGGTGGAGGGCGGCGGCATCTACAACACGAACCTGGGCTCCATCGTCATGACGCGCGGGGGTGTGGTGCAGCACGAGGTCGCGAGCCTTGGCGGCGGCATCTACACGGAGGGCGCCGGGCCCGGCGGCAACCAGCTCACCCTCACCGACGTCGCGCTCCACGTCAATCGCAGCGGCAACGCCGGCGCGGGCCTCTACAGCGAGAGCGGCGCAGGCCCGGCGGTGCTCGACGGCGTGAGCATCATCTCGAACACGGCCGTGGGCGACGGCGGCGGCATCCGCAACGAGTCGAGCGACATGGACGTCCTGAACGCGCTGATCCAGGGCAACACATCGACGGGACTGCGCGGAGGGGGCATCGCACACAGCGACGGGATCCTGAACATCGACAGCAGCGACTTCCTGGACAACACGGCACCCGACACCGCCACCGACGGAACGCCCGGCCAGGGGGGTGGCCTCCGGGTCTTGAGCGGAAGCCCCGTCGTGACGATCACGAACAGCTTCTTCGACAACAACTCGTCCCGTCGCGATGGAGGTGCGATCTCAGCCGCGGCGGGGACGCTCAGCATCGATTCGAGCACCTTCACGAACAACCAGGTCACCGATCAGGGCGCCAACGACGGCAACGGGGGCGCGATCTGGACCAGCGGCGCGACCCTCGTCGTCGAGCGCAGCGACATCCAGAACAACAATGCCCCGACGCGGGGGGCCGGTGTCTTCGTCGCCGCCTCGCCGGGCGCGGTCCGCATCGTGGACACCAACATCAGCAACAACGACGTGGGCGCGCTCCCCGGCGACATGGCCAACGGCGATGGCGGCGGTCTCTACATCGCCGGTGGCAACCTGTCCGTCGCCATCGTGCGCTCGACCCTGGCGAACAACAGCACCCGGGACGAGGGCGGCGCCATGGCAACCAACGGCACGGTGACGATCCTCAACAGCACGATCAGCGGCAACAGCGCCGGCGACCGGGGCGGTGCCATCGTGGAGCAGTCGGGGACCGTCGTGGCCACGAACGTCACCTTCACGCTCAACTCCGCAGTAGTCGACGGCGAGGTGTTCCTCGGCAATGGCATCAGCCTCTTCAACAGCATCCTGGAGCACGACACCACCGACGGCGTGGACGTCTGCGCCGACGTCCTGAATCCCGCCAGCGACTTCAACGTGATCGAGTCGGGCACCGGGGAGAACTGCGACGCGATGGGGGCCGACAACCTCACGATTCCCGAGAGCCTCATCGACCTCGACCCGACGCTCCAGTACAACGGCGGCCCCTTCGGACTCGAGACCCACGCGGTGGCGGACACGAGCCTGGCGGTCGATGCCGGGGATCCCTCGCTCTGCGACACCGGCGCCGACACCGACCTCGACAACCGCAGCGCCACGCGCTCCGAGGGCCTGGGATGCGACGCCGGTGCCTTCGAGGTGGGTGCGCTGCCGGTCGCCGGCGTCGTGACCATCAGCGGCACCGCGAGCGGCGCCTCGCCGGGCATCACGGTCACGATCGACGGCGTCGAGATCGGGGTCGACACGTCCAATGGCGAGTCGGCGAGTACCGTCGCCTCGAACCTGGCCGACGAGATCAACGCCACGTCGTCCATCCTCGGGCTGGGCGTCCAGGCGGTGGCGATCGGCGACTCCGTCTCGATCGACGATCTCTTCGAGGCCGGCACCGCCCCCGACCCGGGGCTCTCGTTGACCTCCACCGACTTCGAGACGATGGCGGTGCCCGGGCTGGGGACGCTGGGGATCGTCGCGCTCGGCGCGACCCTGCCCCTCCTGGGCTTCCGGGAGCTCAAGGCGTCCGGGCGGACGCAGCAGCGGGCCTGACGAGCTCCGCGGGCGGGGCCGGAGCCGTCGATCGATCAGCGGGCCCGGGAGCGATCGCTCCCGGGCCCACGGCCCACGGGATCTCAGCCGACGCGCAGCCGGTCGCCGACGCGCAGCGTCCCCTCTCGGGTCACCTGCAGGTAGGTCCCGAAGATCCGCCCGCTGCCGAAGCGCTCCTCCTTGGCCTTGCGCGGCAGCGACCGCAGCAGGTCCCGTCGATCCCGCTCCCCGGTCCCCTGATCGGTCGAGACGATGACGCAGCGCTCCGCCGGCGTGACGTGGAGCAGGCGCACGTCGTCGCTCTCGATCGATTCGAGCGTGTCCTCCTGGTGGGGCGCGAGGCCGTCGACGATCACGTTCATGCGGAAGCGATCCATCGGAACCGGCGCGCCGTGCCGCTCGTTCAGCGCCTCGAGCGACGCGCGGTTCGCGAGCGACACGGGCGAGGCCGCCGTGAAGCACTGCTTCGGCTCCTGGTGGAGCCGCTCCATCTGCGGAATGGGGAAGTTGATGCGCCATGGCTCGGCCGTCGCGACGAGGCGCACGTCGACGTCGAGGATCGACGACAGCCAGGCCGCCACCTCGTCGCCCTGGTCGATCGTCTCGAACTCGTCGAGGACCCAGCGGCCCGGCCGACGCGCTCCGTCGCGGCGGATCGAGTGGACGAGCTCGCCCGCCTCGGCGTGGCGCAGGGTGAGGGTGCCGGCTGCGGGGTCGAGGCGCGCGCCGATCGACGCGACACGGGGCGTCTCCTTCTGGTCGACCAGCTCGCCGTCGCGCCACAGCGAGAAGACCCGGTCGCCGCCGACGCCGAGCCGGGTCACCTCGATCTCGTCCTGGGGCACGCCCTGACAGCCCTTGATCGGATAGGTCCAGAGCTCCCGAACCACGGCTTCCGGCATCGCGTTCCTCCTCGTGCGGCGTGCCCCGGACGACGCAGGGGCATGATGGCTCGGGGCGGGCGCGGCGCTCCAGGTGAGCTGCCCGCTAGCCGCCGTGCTCCACGAAGATCGGGGACGACCAGGCGCGCTCTTCGGTCTCGGCCAGAC
>JAAUYE010153757.1_pt1 | contig 10899 bp, 9 predicted proteins | sample 7278081 | NCBI WGS metagenome assembly JAAUYE01 (sample SAMN14350131, study PRJNA611818) | marine sediment metagenome | isolation source: surface marine sediment (0.6m) | place: French Polynesia: Moorea | collected 2018-08
GATGCCGAGGGCGTCACGTCGGAAGTCGGCGAAGTGGCTGTGGTGGACCCTCTCGGAGGGAAGTGCACCGGAAGCGTCCCCCTCCACCAGGTGCTCGAACGTGGCCCGGTAGCGTGCGACGTGGGCGCGGGCGATCTCGTCCGCATCCACCGCGTCGCTGTACGCCCAGCGCAGGTTCGCGATCAGGCTCGTGAGCGAGGCGAGAAGCCCGAGCGGGTCGCGATGGGTGACGGCCACCCGCGCGTCCGGATACGTGGCGAGCAGCGTGGGGAGCGAGTGGAGGTGGACGGGAGACTTGAGCACCCAGGCGGAGCTGCGCCGGCGCTGCAGGATCTGGAGCACGAGGCGATGCATGCGGTACGCGGGCGTCATGTCCGAGGCGACCAGCCAGCTCTCGTAGCTCGGAACCGAGAAGCGGGCCGTGAACTCCTCGGACTGGAGGGCGAAGGACATAGCGGAGAGGCACTCCTTCGGCCTCGTGCCTCCGTACTCGTGGATCGCGCGCAGGCCACTCACGACGCTCTGGGGTGCGACCAGCTCGCGATCCGCCAGGGCGATGCGCGGACTGCTCGCGTCAGGGTCGCAGTCGCCCGGCGGGGGCACCGGTCGCAGCAGCTCCCAACCGAGGGGCACACGGTGTCGCGGATCGGCCGCGAGCAGGGCATGCAGGATGGTCGTTCCGGTGCGCGGCGCCCCGGCCACGACGAGCGGTGCGGCGATCTCCTCGTCGGCCAAGCCGGGGTCGCGGTCGAGCTGCTCGAGCAGCTGGATCCTCACCTCGAGCAGGCGCAGCACGAAGCGCCGGGCCATCACGCGACCGATCACGGTGAGCTGCGCCTCCTCCTCGAGCGCGCGCGCCAGGCGATCCAGGTTCTCGAGCACCGGCTCCGCCTCGAAGCCGGCGCGACCGAAGGTCCGGTCGATCTCGTGCGCAGAGCCGGAGGCACGTCCCTGGCGAGCCGCGGCCTCGCCGAGCAGGGCGTCGCCGGAGAGGGGCAGCGCGGCCTCCTCCGGAAGAGGGCCCTCCGTGGCCCGGTTGGTCGCGAGGACCCAGTCCGGTCTCGGAGGCGGCTCCCAGCTCACGTGCGGAACCGCCAGGCGAGGTGGGCCCTTCGCTCCCGGATCTCCTGCCGGCGGGCCGCTGCGTCGACGTGCGGCACGTCGGCCGGAAGCGCGGCGCGCAGCCCGGCCAGCGGCAACACGCGCGCGGTCGGGCTCGGGTCGCTCGCGGGCCAGAACCAGCGATAGGTGAGCAGGCCCTCGCGATGGCCACCGGTGTCCAGCCAGTTCGGAATGCCGGGGTCCTCGTGGGCGAGCACGAAGCGCACGCGTCCGTCGCCGCTCCTCACTGCCTGGTGGTGGTTGATCGAGGTCACGCGATGGATCGGGTCCACCGGCTCGAACCAGCCCAGCGTCGCGAGCTGGAGCCCCCAGTAGCGGGCCCTGGGGACGTCGCTCTCGACGAGGAGCACCTCTCCCGGCGGGAGATCCCAGAACAGGAACGCATACCGCGCGTCCGGAAGCCCCTTGGCCACGGTGCCGTGCATCGTGAACTTGTTGTCGGTGCCCTCCGCGCGGTGACGCCGCAGGTAGTCGTTCCAGCCGAGCATCGAGCTCTCGACCTGCTCGAAGGCGTGGTCGAGCTCTTCGGCAAGCTGCTCGGCGCTCCGGGTCGGGGGCCTCTCGATCGGGTCGAGGCACTCGATCGTGAAGACCGCCGGCTCGTTCTCCCGCCAGTCCACGTAGAACTCCCGCAGCGAGAGCGTGGTGACGCCTTCGGGGATGGAGGTCCAGCCCGGCTCGGAGCCGTCGCCCCCGAGCAGGATCTCGAAGTCGTCGCCGGGTCCGATGCCGAGGGCCTCCGACGAGATCGCGTGCCGTGTGCCCCACTCCTTCATGTGCATGAAGCCGACGCGCAGGGTCAGCGCGAAGTGCTCGCAGCCGTGCATCCGGCCCCGGATGCGGTAGCGGCGGACCGGGTCGATGCGCGCGTGGTGGTAGGCGTTGTCCTGGTTCGGCCCTCCCCACTGCGTGAAGAGGTCGTTCGAGCGGTGCAAGAAGGGAGCGCTCGTGTCGGCGTGGGCGAGCGACCAGCCGAGCCAACACGACACCTGGTCGGCCAGGTGTGCGAGGCCCTCGGTCGTGTCTGCCGGCTGGTTGGGGAAGTCGTCGGCGAGGATGCGCTCGCCGAGCGCCTCCAGGCGCTGGCAGAAGCGCTTCCACGCCGCGACGTCCGGCGAGCCGCCCGTCACGCGCGCATCATGCCGCCACCGTCGACCATCAGCGTCTGGCCGGTGACGTACTGGCTGGCGTCGGAGAGCAGGAAGGCGACGACCGGTGCGATGTCGGTCTCCGGGTCGCCGTCGCGGCCGAGGGGGTGGTCCTCGAACATCTCGGCGAAGGCCGCGGCGCGGGCGTCGTGGTCGCCGCCGACCGGCACGCGGTGCGCGACCGAGGCGGGGCAAACGCAGTTGACCGTGATCCCCAGCTCCCCCCACTCGCGCGCGGCCGTGCGCGTGAGGGAGCGCACGCCCTCCTTCGCCGCCGAGTACGGCCCGTAGCCGGGAGCCCCGCTGATGCCCATGGCCGAGCCCATCGTGACGATGCGCCCGCGTCCGAGACGCTGCATGTGGGGCACGACGGCCTGCATCAGCCAGAGCGTGCCCTTCGGGCCCGTGTCGAGGACGCGGTCGAAGTCCGAAGGCGTGACGTCCAGCAGCTTCGTGACCGGGCGAAGGGACTGGGCGTTGGCGACGAGTCCGTCGATCTTGCCGAAGGCCTCGACCGTGGCGTCCGCGACGGCGCGGCTCGTGGTCGGGTCGCCGACGTCCGCCACCATCGTGCGGTGCCGGATGCCCTCGGACTCGAACTGCTCGGAGAGGGATTCCAGCCGCGCCGCCCGGCGACCGGTGATCATCAGTTCGACCCCCGCGCGACCCAGCACGCGAGCGAGGCCTAGACCGATGCCACGCGTGCCGCCGGTCAGGATCACCGTGCGTCCCGCCAGGTCGGCCCGGCTCTCGTGCCCCCCCGGCGGCGCGTCGCCAGCTTGCATCGCGGTGGCTTACTCGCCAGGGTCGCCGGGCGTCGGCGTCGGGTAGCGGCTGGCGATGCCGCCGTCGACCGGAACGACCACGCCGGTGACGAAGCTGGCCTCGTCCGAGGCGAGGAAGAGCGCCGCGTTGGCGATGTCTTCGGGCGTGCCGAGGCGGCGCACGGGGACGCCTTCCTCCATGCGCTGCCGCAGCCCCGGCGAGGAGTCGAGATAGGCGAGGAAGCCCTCGGAGGCGATCGGGCCCGGTGAGATCACGTTCGCACGGATGCCGTGCTGGCCGTACTCGTCGGCCACGCTCCGCGCGAGGCTGATGACGCCGGCCTTGGCCATGCCGTAGGTCGCGAGGCCGGGCACGGCGCCGAGCCCCGCGCCCGAGGTGGTGATCAGGATGCAGCCGCTCCTCCGGGGCAGCATCACCCGGAGCGCGGCTCGCGTGCCGAAGAAGACCCCGTCGAGGTTGAGGGCGAGGACGCGGCGGTAGTCGTCGTCCGAGATCCGGTCGGTCACCTCGGGCAGCGCGCCCCCGGCGTTGTTGAACATGACGTCGAGCCGGCCGAAATCGGAGACCGCCCCCTCGACGAGGCCGTCGACCTGCTCCGAGCTCGTCACGTCCGCTTGGTGACAGACTGCTCGTCCGCCGGCGTCGACGATCCGTCGCGTCGTCTCCTCCGCATCGCGGGCGGACACGTCGTTGACGACGACCGTCGCGCCCTCGCGGGCGAAGCGGGCCGCGCAGGCCCGTCCGATGCCCCGACCGCTGCCGGTGACGATCGTGATCTTGCCGAGGAGTCGGTCGCCCATCGACGCGCGGCTCCAGGGGGCCGACTCGAGAGTCGGCCGACGCGCAGCGAGCCGCAGGCGAGCGAAGTTCGCCAAGCTAGTGGGCCTTCGGTCGCTGCTGGCGCGCGATGCGGAGCATCAGGCGATGGATCCTCGTCGGCGCGATCCGCTTCAGCCAGTCGAGGACGAGGGCGTCGCGGCCGATCCGGACGCGGACCTTCCCCTTCTGGATCGCCTCGACGATCTTGCGGGCCGCGTGCTCCGGATCGACCCCCATGCGCTGTGCCAGCTCGTAGTTGCGTCGAGCGGCCTCCACGTCGTCCGACTCCGCCAGCGTCGCCTGGATCATCTCCGTGCGAATCGCTCCGGGGTGGACGCTGGTGACGCCGATCCCGTCCAGCTGCCACTCGGCGAAGAGCGACTCGGACAGCGCCTGGACGGCGCTCTTGGTCGCGCAGTAGGACGACTGACCCGGCAGGCCCGCGAAGGCGGACATGCTGGAGAGGTTCACCACGTGGGCCGCATCCGCGGCCAGCAGCGCTTCGCGGAAGAAGTGGCAGCCGTGGAGGACGCCCCACAGGTTGATCCCGATCATCCGCTCCCAATCGCCCAGGCTGTGCGTGGCGAAGCTCTTCTGGATCGTGATGCCCGCGTTGTTGACGAGGAGGTTCACGCCTCCGTGGGCCTCGAGCACCTCGGCGGGCAGCGCGCGCATGCGCTCGGGATCGGTCACGTCGGCGGTGTGCTGACTGATCCGCACGGGCTCCCTCGAGGCGGCCTTGGCCGTGGCCTCGAGGGCCTCGGGAGCGATGTCGACCAGCGCCAGGTGGCAGCCGCGGGACGCGAGCTCGACGGCGAGCGCGCGGCCGAGGCCACCGCCGGCGCCGGTGACGACGGCGACCCGGTCCTTCAGTTCCTTCACGTCCGGTCCTCCCGGGCCGAGGGGGCGACGGCGGAGACCAGGCGCGTCACCAGCCCTTCGGCCTCGCGGCTGGTGCGATGGGGGTCGTCGGACTCCGCGATCGCCAGTGCGGCCTCGGCCAGCGCGCCGATCAGCATCCGGGCCGCTAGCGCCGCGCCCTCCGAGCCGGCCCCCTCCGAGCCGACGAAGCGGGCGGCGACGGTACGCGTCACGCGGCTCGTCGCCCAGCGCTCGCGCCCCAGCACGTTGGGGCCGTCGATCAGCACCACGCGGCGGAACTCCGGATCCTCGCAGAGCGTCAGGTATCGGCGCCAGGCGTCGAGGTCGTCGCCCCCGCTCTCCTGCAGGGAGGCGACGATGCGCTCTTCCATCATTTCGTTCACTGCCTCGAAGAGCTCGAGCTTGCTGCCGAAGTAGTGGTAGATCGGGCGGATGGTGACGCCCGCCTCCGAGGCGATCTCCTCGAGGCTGGTGTCCGCGAAGCCCTTGCGACCGAAGAGCCGACACGCGCTGTCGAGCACGGCGGACCGGGTGGCGGCGCGGCGCTCCGCTTGCGTCCTCCTGGCGGGGCTCACTGCGCGCCCTCCGGATCCGGGCCGAGGATGCGATTGGGGAAGGGCAGCTCCTTCAGACCCATGTCGGTGTGGCAGAAGCTCTGCTCGTACTTGAGCCCCCAGCCGAGGGCGCGGTCGAAGGCGATGTGCGCGCCCCAGACGAGCGCCGCCTGCTGCGCGGCGGCGACGTCGCCGAGCACGCCGAAGGTGCCGAGCAGGAGAGGGAAGAGGAAGAAGTGGGCCAGGTTGTAGGCCGCCCCGCCGAGGCGCGGACCGCGCAGGTAGAAGAGCATGGAGAGATCGGGAAGGAAGAAGCAGGCTGCGAAGACGCCCCAGGAGAACCCGAGCCATCCGTAGGCGCCGATCGCCGCGGCGAGCATGGCGGCTGCCTCGATGCGTCGCTGCAGGACGGGGTCAAGCGGTCGCATGGGTGGCCTCCTCGGCGGTCGGGTCGTTCAGCGGGCAGCGGATGCCGTCGGGGTGGTCGATCAGCGCGACGCAGCGGTTGCAGTGGGTGCAGCCGCTGTCGTATCCCGCGTCGGCCCGGGCCCGCTGCACGAAGTCGGGGTCCTTCAACAGGGGACGCCCCAGCTGCACGAAGTCGAAGCCGGCGGCGAACACGCGGTCCAGGCTCTCGCGCGTCGAGCAGCCGCCGATGTAGACGACGGCGCAGTCGACCGCGTCGCGGACGCGCTGCGCCCGCTCGAGGAAGTAGAGCTCCTCGTAGGGGTACTTGCGGAACATCACGGGCGCGATCAGCCTGAGGCCGAGTCGCGCGATCGGGTTCTTCTCGATCTCGATCATGCCGTCGGCGATGCTCGGACCGCGGAACATCAACATCGGGTTGAAGCTGCTGGTGCCGCCGCTGGTGACGATGGCGTCGAGGCCGGCCCGGTCGAGCGCCCGCGCGACCAGGGCCCCTTCCTCCCAGTTCACGCCGCCCTTCACGCCGTCGCTCATGCTGATCTTGCCCAGGATCGGGAAGCCGTCGCCGACGGCCTCCCGGACGGCGGCCAGCACGCGCAGCGGGAGCCGCAGGCGGTTCTCGAGGGATCCGCCGTACTCGTCGGTGCGGCGGTTCGTCTTCGGGCTGATGAACTGGGAGAGCCCGTAGCCGTGCCCGAAGTGGATCTCGGCGGCGTCGAAGCCGACCCGCTTCATGAGCGCCGCGGCGTCGCGGTAGGTCTCCACGAGGTGGTCGATGTCGCGGGTCGTCATGGCGCCGGCGAAGGGAAGGCCGGCGGGGACGCCGAGCAGGTTGAGCCGGCGCGAGGGGCCGAGCGGACGCTTCAGGCGCTGGAGCCTCCGGTTCTTGGAGAAGTTGCCGCAGTGGGTCATCTGGCCGGAGGCGAGCGCGCCGGCGGCGTGCACCGAGTCGAGCAGCCGCTTCAGCTCCGGCTCGATCCCGGGGTGCAGGTACATCATGTCCTCGCTGATGCGTCCGTCGGCTTCGGTCGTGCAGTAGGCGACGGTCGTCATCGCGACCCCGCCCTCGGCGATCCGGCGGTGGAACTCGACCAGGCGATCGCCGGGAACGCCGCCCGGCGTGAGGCCCTCGAAGGTCGCCGCCTTGATCACGCGGTTCTTCAGCTCGAGGGGCCCGAGGCGGGCGGGGGTGAAAGCGGTGGGAAGGGGGTCCACGGCGGCTCCGGGGCGAGGCGAGATATGTCGTTGCGCTACATAAAATATGTAGCTCCGATACATAAGTCAAGGCCTGCGCTGTCCGTTCGGTGCCCCGATCCGGGGCCGTGGGTGGGGCTCGAGTGCCCCCGGCAGGGCCGGTTCCGGCACCGGAATCCGGCTTCAGCGACACCCGTCGGCGTTCGATGAGAGGTCCTGCCCCCCGCCTGGAGTCTGGGTCTACCCGCGGCAGCGCCAGCGTTGGGGCTCCATCCAGGAGAACCCCCAATGCGCGCGCCCCCCCGCTTCGGATCCGGTGTCCCGGCATCCCGTCTCCTGCTGCTCATGGCCCTGTTCTTCGCGCTCCCGCTCCCGGCCGAAGCCCGCGATCTGACCGACATGGACGACTTCTCCGCCTCCGCCGTCCAGCTCAAGCTGCCGAGAGATCTGTTCCGCTCGAAGATCCGCTCCTCCCGAGAGCGATGGTCCTGGGCGGCGATCGGAAGCTTCATGACGGGCTTCGACAGCAACCCCGTCCAGGCGCCGAGCGCGGACGTCTCGGGGCTGTCGACTGTGGGCCTGCGCGGCGAGCTGCGGCGCTACGTCACGTTGAGCGATTCGCTCAAGTTCACCGTCACCGGACGCTTCCTTCCCTACTGGAAGAACTCGGACCGGCTGACCGAGCTCTCCCAGGACGTGACGGCACGCTACACGCGCCACTTCGACTATGGGCGCCGCTTCAGCATGCTCTTCGCCTTCCGGCACGAGAACGACCACGCGACCACCATCGACGGCGTCAGCCTCGAACGCGACTTCGAGTACGTGTCGTACCGCATGCAGCCGTCGGTCACCTGGCGCGTCGCCCCGGGGCAGGGCTTCCGGCTCCGCTACGACGCCAAGCACAAGGACTACATGGAGACGCCGGGTCTCCAGTCTCTCGACTGGTGGAAGCACGGCCCTTCGCTCCGCTACGAGATGGGACTGGGCGAAGTGGGTCGCGCCGGGCTCGAGTACCGCTTCGCCGTCCAGAACTACCTCGAGGAGGCGGCGGCCCTCCCCGACGGCTCGGAGCCGCCGAGGGCGCCCGCGGAGGAGCACTTCTTCCACTCGGCCGCCATCGACACCAGCTTCCAGCTCGCGCGGTGGCTCGTGTTCGCCACCGGCTACCGGTTCCGAACGAAGGAGGACCGCTACCGTGACTTCGAGTCCTTCGATTCGCACTCGGCCCGGCTCGGCTTCGCCATCCTGCCGACCGAGACGCTGACCCTCGACCTGCGGGGGTCCTACGAGTTCCGCGACTTCGCGGAGCGTGAGGCCGACTCACCCGGCTCCACCCTGCGCTACGACCGCTTCGGCACCCGATTCTCGGCTCGCCAGGTCATGAACGAACACATGAGCCTGCTCGGCCAGTACGACTTCGGAGCGCGCGACAGCAACCGGTCGTCGGGCGGCTCCTTCCGGAGCTTCCAGCGGCACCGTCTGCTGGCTGGCATGAGCGTCGCCTACTAGCGCCGCGAGCTGCCAGGCCCATGAGTCGGGTGAAAGCCATCGTGTCGGCGCTGCTGCTCGTGGCGAGCGCCGTGATCGCGTCGCGGCTCTTCGTCGGCGAGCTGGATCCGGCGGAGCTGCGCCCGGACCTCCAATACTACGTGACCCTCCAGATGGAGGGCGATCTGCGCAACGAGCAGGCGACGATTCGCGCCTACCTCCCCAGCGATCGCCCCGTGCAGAGCATCCGCAGCGAGAAGCTGGTCTCGAGCGGCTTCTCCTACACCCTCGAGGACGTGGGCGACAACCGCCTCAGCGTCTGGACCGCCGACGGCATCGAGGGCCACGAGATCGCGGTGTACGACGCGATCGTCGACGTCCACCGGACGCGCTTCGCCCTGCCCGAGGGCGCACCCATTCCCGCGGTGCATCCCGCGGAGGTGCTCCCCTTCCTGGAGCCCTCCTCGGGGATCCAGTCGGACGCGCCCGAGATCCGCGAGCTCGTAGCCAGCCTGCTTCCGGACGACGAGCGACGAATCGCCCCCACGCTGCGCACGCTCTTCGACTTCGCGCACCAGGAGATCGCTGCCAGCGACTACGAGAACACGCTCGACGCGCTGACGACGCTCAAGTGGCGTCAGTCCTTCTGCGGGGGCAAGTCGCGGCTCCTCGCCGCCATGCTGCGTGCGGCCGGGGTGCCCGCACGCCTCGTTGGCGGTCTCATCCTGACCACCGGGTCCAAGCGCACGACGCACGCCTGGGTCGAGGCCTGGGTGAACGGGCACTGGGTCCCCTTCGATGCGCTGAACGGGCACTTCGCCGAGCACCCGGCCAACTATCTGGTGCTTCACACCGGAGACGTCGCCCAGTTCACGCGCACGAAGAACATCAACTTCCAGTACGCGTTCAACGTGAAGAAGTGGCGAGCCGCTCCCGAGGGTCAACTCTCGGCCAAGGGCGCGCTCTTCAGCGCGTACACGCTCTGGGAGAGCTTCCGTAAGGCGCACATCTCGCTCAACCTGCTGCGGATCGTCCTGCTGCTGCCCGTAGGTGTCCTGGTCGTGGTGTTCTTCCGGAACGTCGTGGGCCTCACGACCTTCGGCACCTTCCACCCTGCGCTCATGGCCGTGGCCTTCCGCGACACCGGTGTCCTCTGGGGCGTGTGCCTGTACGTGGGCGTACTCTCCGTCGGGCTCGGCGTCCGGGCGCTGCTCGACCGGATGCAGCTCCTCCATACCCCGCGGCTCGCCCTCATCCTGCTCTTCGTGGTGGCCGTCATGCTGGGCGTGACCTACGGGTCGGTGCGCGCCGGGGTGCTCGGACCCGCGCACATCAGCATGTTCCCGATCGCGATCCTGGCGATTACCGTCGAGAGTTTCGCCACCAAGGTCGAGCAGCTCGGGACGCGGGAGGCGATCGTCATCCTGCTCCAGAGCGTGGTGGTGATCGTGTGCGCCTACGCCGTGATGTCGAGCTTCCTGCTGCAGGCCGTCGTGTTCGGCTTTCCAGAGACGCTCCTGGCGGTGGGCGCCGCCTATCTGGCGCTGGGGCGCTACGTGGGCCTGCGCCTCGCCGAGTACGGCCGCTTCCGCTGGCTCTGGGTGGGCAGGGCATGACGAGCCGCTCCGAAGGACGCTGCCGGCGCGACGACGTGCTCGGAATCAACCGTCGGAACCTCGAGTGCGTGGCGCCCCGGAACCCGCGTCGGAACTTCCGCAACGCCGACGACAAGGTGCTGGCGAAGGAGATCCTGGACCGGGCGGGGCTGCCGACTCCCAGGACCGTCTACGTCGTGGATGGGCGCGACCAGATCGACGAATGCCTCGAACGCATGCGCGCCAGCGCGGGGTGCGCGATCAAGCCGGCCGAGGGATTCGGGGGCAATGGGGTCAAGCTCGTCTGGCCCAGGGGCGACGGCTGGCAGGACGCCTCCGGCGTACCGCTCTCGGACCGGGACCTCGCCTTCCACATGGCCTCGATCCTCTCGGGGATGTTCGCGCTGGACCGTCTCAGCGACCGCGTGCTGGTCGAGGAGCTGGTGCAGGACCATGAGGTCCTCCAGCGCATCCACGAGAGCCGCGGCGTCTCCGACCTGCGCCTGATCCTTTCGGAGGGTCGTCTCGTGATGGCGATGCTGCGGCTGCCCACGAAGCGGAGCGGCGGCGCGGCGAACCTCCACGCGGGCGGCATCGGCGTGGGCATCGACCTGGAGGCGGGTTGCACGAGCCACGCCATCCAGAACGATCGGCCGTTGGACGTGCATCCCGACACCAGCCACCCGCTGGCCGGGGTCGAGCTTCCCTTCTGGGCCGAGATCTCGACCCTCGGGCCGCCTCTCAACGCCCTCTTCGGGCTGGGCTACCTCGGAGCCGACGTCGTGATCGATGCGCGGCGGGGGCCGCTCCTGCTCGAGGTGAACGCGCGCCCCGGGCTCTCGATCCAGCTCGCGAACCGGGAGGGTCTGCGCGTCCTCCTCGAGA
>JAAUYE010112629.1_pt1 | contig 10884 bp, 8 predicted proteins | sample 7278081 | NCBI WGS metagenome assembly JAAUYE01 (sample SAMN14350131, study PRJNA611818) | marine sediment metagenome | isolation source: surface marine sediment (0.6m) | place: French Polynesia: Moorea | collected 2018-08
AGTCGCCAACGAAATTCTGCTGCCTTATTGCGCGAGCTACCAGGTCGGCAGCCTGACCGCGATCGAAATTCTGCCCGGCGAAAACGCGCAGGCGCTGCACCGCGACGATTCCCTCTACCCGATCGAGATCAACGGCATGGAGCTGGAGATCGGGGTCATGTGGGCGCTGGATGATTTTACCGCGGACAATGGCGCCACGCGGGTGGTACCCGGCAGCCACCGCTTTATCCGCTCCTGGCATTTACCTGACCTGTCCGGCTGGGAGGCGGCCGTGATGCCGAAAGGATCGGTGCTGTTCTATCTCGGCTCGACCTGGCACGGCGGCGGCGCCAACCGGAGCGATGCGCCGCGCCTCGGGCTGATCAATACCTATTCGCTGGGTTGGCTGCGCCAGGAATCCAACCAGTATCTCGCTACGCCGCCGGAAGTCGCCGCGCGCTTCGGCGAACGCCTGCGCGCGCTGCTCGGTTACATGGCGCATGGCGCCGGCGACGACGTCATCGGCAAGTTCCGCGGTGACTGCCCGGCCTGGGTCGACACGCCGCCGGAGCCGGCATGGCGAGACGACCGCGGCCAGGTCGGGTCGGCGGCCGACGTCGAAGCCCAGGCCGGTGTCTAGGATGGCATTTGCAGTCCTCGAATTCCCCGGATCGACGATCGCGGCCTGATCCATGGGTTTTAAAATACTCACCGCCGAGGTGGCTCACGAATCGAATACGTTCAGCCGAGTCGCCACCGACGAGCAGGCCTTCCGTAACCGTTATTTCCTGACCGGCGACGAAGCCGTGAACGAGCGCGGCGACAAGAATACCGGGCTTGCCGGATTTCTCGACGCCGGACGAGCCCATGGCTGGCGAATAGATCATGTGCTCAGCGCCGCTGCCGGTCCGTCCGGCAAAGTGACCACGGCGGCTTTCGACTGGCTGTGCGATCCCATCGTCGAGGCGGCCGGCAAAAAGGACTATGACGGTATCCTGCTTGCGCTGCATGGCGCGATGGTGACGGACCTGTTCGACGACGGGGAGGGAGAACTGCTGCGGCGGCTGCGCGCCGTTACCGGCGACGATATCCCGCTCGCGATTACCCTGGATTTGCATGCCAACGTGAGCGAGCAGATGTGCGAACTCGCGAACGTCGTCGTTTCTTACAAGACTTACCCGCATGTCGACATGCGCGAGCGCGGCCGCCAGGCGGGAGAAATTTTGCAGCGCTGCCTCGCACGGGAAATTCAGCCGCGCACCATCCGGGTCGATTGTCCGATGCTGGAAGAGGTCAATGGCGGGCGCACCGATGTCGGGCCGATGCGCGACTGGCTTCGGGCCGCCGGCGAACGCGAACGGCGCGCGGACACTTTTGCCGTCAGCATTAACGGTGGCTTCGCCAGCGCGGATATTCCCGACGCCGGTCCCACCGTACTGGTAACCGCCGAGGGCGACATGGATGCGCACCGGGTTTTTGCCCAGTCGATTGCCGACGAGATCTGGGGCCACCGTCACCAGGTATTGAACGATTATCTCGATGTCGACGCGGCGGCGGGAATTGCGCTGAAATTCGAATCGAGAGACGGCCCGCTGATTATTGCCGATTATGCCGATAACCCGGGTGCGGGCGCCTACGGTGATTCGACCGAGCTCTTGCGAGCCCTGCTCGACGCCGGCGTCTCGAACGCATGCTTCGGCCCGATGGTGGATGCCGAAGCGGCAATGCTGCTGCATCAGCATCGGGAAGGGGAGCGGGTGCGGCTGAAGCTGGGCGGCAAGATCGACCCTCGATTTGGCGGCGGACCGCTCGAACTGGAGGCTGAACTGGTGCTCAAAAGCGAGGGTGATTATGTTGGCGGCGGCCTGATGCTGGGCGGCTTGCGGGCAAGTTTCGGCCCGACGGCGGTGATCCGCGTGGCCGGGATCGAGATTCTGGTGACCAGCGTGGCGCAGCAAATCCTGGACCGGCAACAGTTCGAAGCCTTCGGTATTCGTCCGCAATCCAGGCGAGTGGTAGCGCTCAAGTCGATGCAGCATTTTCGCGCCGACTTCGAACCCTTCGCGGGTCGGGTAATTGTCTGCGACAGCGGCGCCCTGTGCACCCCGGATTACCGCAAACTGAACTACACCCGGGTCAGGCGGCCGATATTTCCGCTCGACCTGGATTAGTCGTCATGCAGTTCAGGCATAACGGTTGCGGGAGATGAGTATGCAAACTACCGAGGCCGGCGATTTTCGCGAGTTCGCCACCGAACTGGCGCATATTGTCATCGCTGCGGTGGCGGACAACCGGGGCGGTCGGCAGGTCGGGATCAAATCCGACGGCACGCCGGTTACCGCTGTCGACGTCGCGGTCGAGACGGCCGTGCGGGCGCGGATCGAATCCGCGTATCCGGATCACGGGATCCTCGGCGAAGAACTGCCGGAGCGCAATCCCGATGCGGAATGGCGCTGGGTGATCGACCCGATCGACGGCACCAGCCAATTTGCCGCCGGGCTGCCGAACTACGGCAGCCTGATCGCCCTGTGCCGCCGCGGAGTGCCGCAACTGGGGGTCATCTGCCAGCCCGATAGCGGCGACATTTATCTCGGGGTTTCGGGCCTCGGCGCCTGGCGCAACGGGCAGCCGATTACGACGGCGCCGAATACGAGGTTGTCCGAAGCGGTGCTGTGTGTTTCCGATCCCGATGCCTTCGACGATGCGATCCGGCCGGGTATGCGGCGCCTGCGGTCTGCTGCGAGCTGGCACGTGTACGAGGGCAACTGCCTGTCGTTCGGCACGCTGGCCGCGGGGCGCATCGGGGTCAGCGTTTACGGTTCCAACCTGGAAAACTTCGATATTTGCGCGCTGGTACCGGTGGTCGAGGGCGCAGGCGGCATCATCACCGACTGGCAGGGCGGAGTCCTGACCATCGAATCCCGCGGCGAGATCGTCGCCAGCGCCAACCGCGTCCTGCACGACCAGGTGCTCGCGCTGTTGAACGGCGATTAACCGGCTGATGCGAAGTTGATCCGGGCTTTAACGCGGGTTGTCGTTGCGCCAGCTCCGTGCTGCCCGGCTAACGGAGGCCTGCAGGTACGCGGCTGAGTCTTTACTCCAGGCGCTGCTTCAGTGCCGCGACCTCGGCCTCGAGCGCGGCCACCCGCTGCTCGAGCTCGGCGATGCCGCCGCGCGAAGTTCTTGCCGGTGCGGCGGCGGCTTCCTCCGCGTAAGCCTCGATGTCGATTTCGCCGGCAAACAGGTGCATGTACTCCGAATCCTTGCGCCCCGGCGTGCGCGGCAGTTTGACCACCAGCGGATCGCCGTCGCGCTCGATCAGTGAATCGAGCGCGGTCACCACTTCGCCGTTGTCGGCAAATTCGTGCAGGCGGCCGCTGCGCGCGCGCAGCTCGCCCGGGGTCTGCGCTCCGCGCAGCAGGAGCAGGCACACGATGGCGTATTGCGCCGTATCGAATTGAAGTTCGCTGAACGAGGTGTTGCAAAACCGGTGCGAATACTTCTCGGTGCCGCGTTTGAAATTATCCTCGACGCGCAGCAGGTGCTGCTCTTCGAGCAGCCGCACCGTGTTTTGCACCGTGCCCTGAGACAGGTTCATGACCGGCTCGCGCGAGGATTTCTGGTTGCAGGCATTGGTCAGGGCGTTCAGCGTCAGCGGATACTGGTCCGGCGTGGTGACGGATTTTTCCAGCAGGCAGCCGATCACGCGGCATTCGTTTTCGGAAAGATTCAGTGGCAGCATGCGGCACCTGGTTGCGGTCAGTCGAGTTCTAATTCTAGAGTCTTTTTCGCTGCTCCGGTTCGATAATTACACCGACAGTGTGTCCAGGCAGCGGTCGAGCGCGCCGACGAAGAGGTCGACCTGCGCCCTGTCCCAGGCGAAATTGGGGCGCATCTTGAACGCGTTGTGCTGCGGCCCGGATTTGCCCACCAGTATGCGCTCGGCCAGCATCAGCTCGATCAGCCGCGCGGTTTCCGCACGGGCGGGAGTTTTCGCCACTCGATCGGTGACGAATTCGAGGCCGACGATCATACCCTTGCCGCGCACGTCGCCGATCAGCGGCTGGCGCTCGGCGAGTTCACGCAGCTGCGCGCGCAGGTAGTTGCCGACCTCGACGCCTTTCGCGACCAGGTCGTAACGTTCGATTTCGTCGAGTACGGCCATGCCCGCGGCGCAGGAAACCGGGTTGCCGCCGAAGGTGCTGAACAGCTCGATGTGCGCGGCGAAGCGGTCGATCAGCGCCTTGTCTGTGATCAGCACGCCGAGCGGGTGGCCGTTGCCGACCGGCTTGCCCATCGTGACCATGTCGACATGCTCCAGACCCTGGGCGCGGAAGCCCCAGAAGTCGCCCAGGCGGCCCATGCCGGCCTGCACCTCGTCGGCGATGACGAGGCAGCCCGCGGTCTGAACCTTGCGCGCGACCGCGTCGAAGTAACCTTGCGGCGCCATTGCGACGCCGTTGCTGCACAGCGCGGTATCGACCATCCAGGCTGCCGCCTCGTAGCCGCGTTGCCCCAGGTCGGCCAGCGCGCGCTCGACATCAGCGGCATATTTTTGCGCCGCATCGGCGGCGTCGGCGAAACGCCCGCGGTACATGTCGGGCACCTCGAGATATTCGAGGTGATCGAAGCGCCCGGTCTCCGACGGGGAAAGTTCCATCGTCGTCTCGGTGCAGCCGTGGTAGGCCTCTTCCATGACCAGCGCGCCCTCGCGCCCGGTGGCGAATTTGGCCAGCTGCATCGCGACGTCGTTGGCCTCGCTGCCCGAGTTGACGAAGACGCAGGCGTTCAGGTGATCCGGCAGGTCGGCGGTCAGGCGCTCGGCGTAATCGGCGACGATGTCGCACAGGTAGCGGGTATTGACGTTGAGCACACTCGCCTGCCGGTACAGCGTACGCGCCACGTGCGCGTTGGCATGCCCGATCTGCTGCACGTTGTTGTAGGAATCGAGGTAACGGCGGCCGTCGGGCGTGATCAGCCACGGGCCCTCGCCGCGCACGAAGTGCAGCGGCCGGTCGTAAAAGTGCACCACTTCGCCAAGGTACTGCTTGCGCTTGTCCTCGAGCGCGTCGTAGCTGTCCGCCGCCGTGCCGTGGCTGCCCGGCAGCGCGGCGTAAACCGGGAAGCGGCAGGCTTCGCGGATGCGCCGGGTGGCGCGGTCGCGGCCCTCGTCGATCATCCTGCCGAGGATGCGGGCATAATCGTCGGCGCCGCTAATGTAGCCGTGGCTGTCGTCGATGGCGTCGCGGCCGCCGATCAGGATCACGTTGCTGGCATGGCGGATCAGCGCCGCGTCGTAGAGCAGGTCGACCTCGGCTTCCTCCAGCGGCAGGCGCGAATCGAAACCGGCGGCGGTCGCGCACAGGCAGCCGACCGGGTCGGGCTCGTTCTCGGCGGTGGTGTCGATGGTGGCGATTTCGGCGATCAGCGGGCCGTAGAGCATATCGCCGAAATCGATGATGCCGACCGGACTGCGAGGCTCGTTCGGATCTACCAGCACGTTGCGCGCATCGGCATCCTGGTGAATCACCTGCCAGCGCAGCTGCTGCAGTTGCGGCAGCACCGCGGCCTCGGCGTGGTCCAGCACCCGGTGGCATTGCGCCCTCAGGTCAGCGTCCGGCAGCAGTTCGACCTGCGGCCGCAGCTCGAGGCAGCGGGTCAGGTCCCACAGGTGGTCGTTGCTGCGCGCGGCGGGATGAAAGAAACCGCGCAGCGCCAGGTCGAGCTCGGCCACCAGCGCACCGAGCGCGAAACGCATGCGATCGCACAGCGCTTCCGGCCGCGAATCGATCGGGTCGCCGGGCAGGTAGCTGAGCACGCGCAGCATGTGCCGCTCACCACTGGCCGCTTCGATCCATTCGTAGGGCCGGTCGTTCACGGAGTGAATCATGTGCGGTACCGGCAGGGAGGGATTGCGGGCGGCAACGTGCTCGAGCGCGCGCACCTGCAGGTCGACGATGGCCTCGGGTTCGGCGGCGTTGGCGATTTTGAGGACAAAGCGCTCGCCGTCGTCGCGGCGCAGCCGCCACGACAGGTCGCGTTCGCTGTCCTGCGCCGAAAACTCGCCTCGGATGCCGTACAGATCCTGTGCGGCGGCGCGCACCTGGTCGAGTTCGAATTGGGGCAGGTTTCGTCTGAGCGCCTCGGTGGACATCGTCGTGCTCGGTTGTGAAATCGGGCGACAGTATACCGAATTGCTCGAGGCTGGTTGGATCGAACTTTGGCGTCGGGCGCCTGTTTCCGGGCTGCGGGATTAAATCCGGGTCCCGTTGCCACTTGTGGCATATACTTTTCCATACATAAATCCCCGGTCTGGAATAGGAGTTCCGGTATGCCTGCAGCAAGTTCGCTCAAATTATCCAGGGCACTCCTGGTGGCTTTGGGCCTGTTTGCCACCGCGGCACAGGGGCAGAAGCTGACGTTTTCGACCTTCGAGGGCGCGCCCGGACAGGATATGTCGGCGCTGATCCTGCAGGAAGCCTATGCTTCGATGGGCATTGAAATCGAGGTTGTTCGCTATCCCGGCCTCAGGTCGCTAATGTCGGCAAACCAGGGCATTGTCGATGGCGAATTGAGCCGCGTCCGGGCGTTCCAGCGCGATTACCCGAATCTCATCCTGGTGCCGGTACCGGTAAACCAGCTTGCGGGCACGGCTTTTACCAAAATCGAGGGGCTGAAATTAAGCGGCTGGGAAAGTCTCAGGGGCTACAGCATCGGCATCACGAGAGGAATGAAATTTGCCGAACGAGGCACGGCCGGTATGCCGATCGTCCAGGCCAACAGCCACAAGCAGCTGTTTCAATTGCTGGATAAAGGCAGAATCGAAGTGGCGATCAACCCGCTGGTCAACGGCCTGGGTATCATCGGGCAGCTCGGGCTCGAAGGGATACACGCGCTGGAGCCGCCACTGGTTCGGATCGATTTGTACCATTATCTGCACCAGCGGCACGCGGATCTGGTTCCGGAAATAGCCGATACGATCAGAAAAATGGAAGCGTCGGGCCGGATCTCTGAAATCAGGGATCAGTTTTTCCGGGACATATCGCAAAAATACGAACCCGCGAACTAGCGGCGACTAACCGCTGAACGCCGAACTGGCTGGCACCGATCGACCTGCGGCCGCAGCGGGGTCGCGGCAGGGCAATCAGACCGGCTTACGGCGCACGAGGGTTATCAGTGCCAGCGCCGGGGCGAACAGCCAGATCGCGCCCGGGATCGGCACCGCGGACATGCTCCAGCTGCCCGGCTCGCTGGCGAAGGCGCGGTGGTAGTTGCCGCCGGCGCAGTAATCCCCGAGGCTGTCGGTGCTTACACGAGTGCAGTAAATCACCTCGCCGAGATCGAAATCGTCGACTGACGGGTCGGCGCTGAAATTGGTGAGAATGCGATCGACGGTTCCGCCGATGCCGACGCCGCGGGACGAGGAATTGAAAAATATATTCCATTCGGTAATCGCGCCGCTGTCATCGGTACCCAGGGAAATGAAGGCCCCTGCGGTATTACTCCGGTCGAGCGTCGCGACGCCGTTGGAAAAACTGAAGTCGAGCGGGATCAGGCCGGTGCCGGTGTCGATGTCGTCCAGGTTCGACGCCAGTGCGGATTCGACGCTAAAAAAACCGCTGACGGACATGGTCGAATCGAAGGGCAGGGGCGCCAACGTTTCCGTGCTGTCGTAACTGTCGTAGGGATTACCCGAGTAGGAGTAAACGACCGTGGCGCTGGCGTTGAATGCCGCCACGAGACCGAGCAGCAAAATCGGAAGTATTCTGTGCATTGGACTGTCGGCTCCCCCCGGCTTTTTTATTTTCTGCGTCCGATTTTATGCCGCTGATATTTTCAACGCAAACAGGAAACAGGCCGCGTTTTTTGGATCAATGCTCCAGTAAACGCGGCCCGTAGCCGTATTCAAACCTGCGTGAACGATTCTAACGGTAATCCGTAAGCGATAATTCGCCGGTGGGCCAGGGCTGTTGGGTTACCGTGTCCCAACTTACCGCGTTACTGCCTTCGATCGTATACGTGAAGGCAATCCTGTTGTAATAAAAAGCCACTTCCTCGGTCGGACGGTCGTCGGCATCGCCGGAGGTGCTCCAGCTTTTGACGAAACATCTTTCGAGCTTGTAGCGCAGGTAGCAAGCCGTCGGTGCGTCGGGATTATCGGTTACGCACACCTCGATATCGCCGAGGCTGTAGCCGTTGATCGCGTATTCCGCCAGTTTCGGGGTCGACTGATCGATCGCTTTGATGATGGTCACCGGCTGCAGTTCGCCGATGCCGATATTGATGTCCTCGGTGCCGCCCTTCTCGCCGCTTTCCTTCATCTCGCGTTCGACGCCGAAGGAAAACGAATCCGCGACGAACCACTTCTCGCCCCTGGCCGAACCATCCGACAAGCCGTCGTACTTAATGAAAACCTGTGCCTCGGCGATGGCGGGGAAAAGAACCAGCGCTATCGCGATTGCCTTGAATTTAAAGTTCCTGTTCATCTGTATGCTTCCTCTTTGACCGTTAAGTAAGTAGTTGCGCCCGGTAATCTGGATATTTTTTATTTTTGATCTGAGCCAAGTATTGCCCGGGCGGCGCTGACCGGTGACGCTCAGTTCACAGCCTGGGGGTAAATATTTCTCTTTGGGTGGTGACGCGGCCGATTCGGGTCGGCCGCCAAACGGGGAGTTTCAGGTTTCGTGCCGGTTAGCGAATCATAGCGAGCCGGACCCGGCCCGCGAGCAAAGCGACCACTTTGGCTAAAGCGAAGCAATCCTTAAAAGATCGATCCGGAGCAGAAGTACGCCTTTTAGCCAATTATTTACATTTAAGACTCTCTTAAGCAAACGCGCGGATACTCGCCCGCATCGAATTTCTGGAGCGAGTTATGACGCCTGTAAACGATACATCCAGCGGATTGCCGGCAACCACCGGCAGCATTCGGAGGCGGACCCCGGGGTACGAACAACACCTGATTTACCGCGAACATCCCCGGCGCCGGCAGGTCGAGAGATTCATCGCGCATCGTTTTCTCGAAGTGCACGGCGCACGCATCAGCAGTTTCATGCCGCGACTGGCCGCGCTGTTCGCCGAAAACGGCGAGGTGCTGGCCGCGGTCGGTATTCGCGATGCCGCCGCCGAAGCGTTGTTCCTAGAGCATTACCTCGACGCGCCGGTAGAGCGGGCGATTGCCGGTCGTGCCGATCGGTTCATGCTGCCGCCCGCGCGCGAATCGATCGTCGAGATCGGCAACCTCGCTTCGGCCGACCAGCGCGCGAGCCGCCGGCTGTTCGCTCTGCTGGCGTCATATCTCGCCGACCGGGGATTTACCTGGGCGGTTTTCACCGGCTGCAGCTCGCTGCACCGCATGTTCAAGACCCTCGGTATCGAAACTTTCGCGCTCGGCCGCGCGCTGCAGGCGCGCCTGCCCGCGGACCAGCAAACCTGGGGCAGTTATTACGAGGACAGCCCAATGGTGGTTGCCGGACGCGTCGGCCAGGGCCGCCACGCCTTTGCCGACGACAGCGCTGCGCGTGCGCACGGGAGACTCGCGTGAGCCGTATCCTGCAACAGATCGAGGCCCGCGCGCAGCGGCGCCCGGATGCGGTTGCGCTTCGAAGCGGCGAGCACAGCCTGAGTTTTGCCCGCCTGCTCGACGACGTGAGGCAGACCGCCGCCCGGCTGCGGGCGCTGCGAACCCGTTCGCTGGGTATTTATCTCGATAACGGTATCGAGTGGATCGTATTCGACCTCGCGGCGCTGGCCGCCGGCATTCGCGTCGTACCGCTGCCGTGGTTTTTCAGCAGCGCGCAGATAGAGCACGCGGTAGCCGCCGGCGCGGTGGACCTGGTCGCCTTCGAGCGAGAGCTGCCGCGGGGTGTGGTCGGCACCGGCGCACCGATCAGGGCATACCGCGGCGCCTGCCTGCAGACGGTGCTCAACCACAACTCGGCGGTTGGGGGCAAGGCGGGCGGCGGCAAGCTCAGCTTCACCTCCGGCAGCACCGGCTCGCCGAAAGGCATCGAGCTCGACGCGGCTTTCATCGAACAAACCTGCGGCGCGATTTGTAGGGCCGTGCCGGGCGAAGCGGTCGACCTCCATCTCGCTATCCTGCCTTACGCGACTCTGCTGGAAAATATTGCCGGTATCTACGTGCCGCTGATGCTGGGCAAGTGCGTGGCCGCCGAGACCGCGGCGACGGTGGGCCTCGCGCCCGATCTGCGTATCGACCCGGCGAGGCTGGCGCAAACGTTCAACCGGGTCCGGCCGGCGAGCCTGATCCTGACCCCGCAGCTGCTCGAACTCGTTTGCGGGCTGGCCGAGCGCGGCGCTATCGATCCGGCTAGCCTCGAATATGTCGCCGTCGGCGGTGCGCGGGTTGGTGAATCGCTTCTGCATCGGGCGCGAACGTCCGGCATCCCGGTTTACGAGGGCTACGGATTAACCGAGTTTGGCTCGGTCGCCATCCTCAACACGCCCGCCGCGAACCGCATCGGCAGCGTCGGCAAGCCGCTGCCCGGGGTGAGTGTGCGCCTCGGAGATGACAGCGAGATTCTGCTCGGCACCGAGATCGAGGAGACGGTTGACGGCGCTCGCCGGTGGCGCAGTGTCAGTCTTGCCACGGGCGACTACGGCACTATCGATGCCGACGGCTTCGTCTACGTACACGGGCGCAAGTCCAGCCTGATCGTGCTCGCCAACGGGCGCAACGTCGCGCCCGAATGGGTCGAGACCGAACTTACAGTTGCGCCGTCGATTTTGCAGGCTTTCGTGTTCGAAGGCGACGAGGCTGAGCTGTCGGCGCTGCTGTTTGCCGTTGCCGACGTCGCCGATGCCGATCTCGAAATCGAAATCAAGCGCATTAACCGCGACCTGCCGCCCTATGCGCGGATTCGCCACTGGCATCGAATGCTGCTGCCG
>JAAUYE010060457.1_pt1 | contig 10879 bp, 5 predicted proteins | sample 7278081 | NCBI WGS metagenome assembly JAAUYE01 (sample SAMN14350131, study PRJNA611818) | marine sediment metagenome | isolation source: surface marine sediment (0.6m) | place: French Polynesia: Moorea | collected 2018-08
ACCTGCTCGTAGAGAAACTCGGTGTTGAAGACGTAGTTACCCATCGAGGCGAGGCAGTAACCGGGTTGCCCCGGTATCTCGTTGGGCTTCGCAGGCTTTTCGTCGAAGCCGATGATGCGGCCGGACTCGTCGACGGTCATAACCCCGAACTGGCCCGCCGCTTCCTCGACGGGCATCTCGATGCAGCAGATGGTCATGTCCGCCTGGCGCTCTTCGTGGGCCGCCAGGAAGGGGCCGTAGTCCATCTTGTAAATGTGGTCGCCGGACAGAACCAGCACGAGTTTCGGGTCGTGCGCACGGATAATATCCAGATTCTGGTAAATCGCGTCCGCGGTGCCGCGGTACCACTCGCCGCCCACTCGCTGTGACGCCGGCAGGATCTCGCAGAATTCCTTGCTGCCCGCGCCGGCCTGGAACCACGACCAGCCCTGGACCAGGTGGCGAATCAGGGAGTGCGCCTTGTACTGCGTCAGAACGCCCATGCGGCGAATGCCGGAGTTGAGGCAGTTCGAGAGCGTGAAGTCGATAATGCGGTACTTGCCGCCGAAATACAGTGCCGGTTTGGCTCGCCACGCAGTCAGTTCGCGCAGCCTCGAGCCGGCGCCGCCCGCAAGGACGAGGGCCAGCGTTTCGCGCGTCAGGCGGCTGACAAAACGTGAATCGGTGGAGTGATTATAGAGTGACATTGGGGACATCCCGGGGCACGAAAATCGACTCCGCTAGTCTGCCAGAAGTTCGTTACGGCCGTGCGGTTCAGTTCTGTAGTGCACGGCCGGAGTCCTCGACCATCGAGGCAACCTGGCCCTTGACCGCGGCGGTCAGCTGGGACTCCCGCAGACGCCAGCGCCAGTTATTGCTCGACGTGCCCGGCACGTTGAAGCGCGCCTCCGAACCAAGGCCCAGGTAGTCCTGTAACGGCGCGATAGCGAGACGGGCGTCGGTCGAGAACGCTGCCCGGATCATGTCCGTGTGAATCGTCTCGGCCGTGCCGCCCGTAACCCGCAGCGCGGCTTGCCGGGTTTCCTCGATCTCGAGGTCGGTGCGGATGTCGTCCGGGCTGCCCTTGAACCAGCCGACGGTCGTGTCGTTGTCGTGGGTTCCCGTGTAACACACGCTGTCCGGCGCCACGTTGAGCAGGTCGAAGTCCTCATCGGCCACGTCGAACTGCAGCACGACCATGCCCGGGATGTTATGCCGCTTGCGCAAAGCATCGACGGCGGGCGTTATAACGCCGAGGTCCTCGGCGACAATTGGCAGATTGCCGAGCGACTCGCGCATCGCGTCGAAGATTGCATCGCCGGGCCCGGGCTCCCAGGCGCCGGACTTGGCCGTTTCCGAGTCGGCCGGCACGGACCAGTAGGCCTCGAAACCGCGGAAGTGATCGATGCGCACCATGTCGGCCAGGTCGGCGGAAGCGCTCAGGCGCTCGACCCACCAGCGGTAATTGCTGCGCGCGTGCACGTCCCAGTCATACAGCGGGTTGCCCCAGAGCTGGCCGTCTTCCGAAAAATAGTCCGGCGGCACGCCGGCGACGGCGTCGGGCCGGCCGTCGCGGTCGATGCGCAGAATCTCGGGGTGCGCCCACGCGTCCGCGCTGTCGAGCGCGATGCAGATAGGCATGTCGCCGAACAGGTAGATGCCGCTGTCGTTGGCGTACTTGCGAAACCGCGCCCACTGGTCGAAGAACAGGAACTGGATCACCTTGATGTCGGCAACCTGGGTGTCGGCGCTGGATTCGAGCTTTCGCATCGCTTCGGGTTCGCGATGGACGTACCGGGGCGCCCATTCGGGCCACGGACGCTCGCCATGCTGGGTCTTGAGAATTCGATACAGCGCGTAGTCGTGCAGCCAGAGCTCGTCGTTGTCTTCGACGAACTTGTCACAGGCCGCGTGCAGCTCCGGGCTGGCGCGCTCCTCGAAGCGTCCGGCCGCAAGCCGCAGCAGGCGGTTCTTGATCGGGATCAGCGCCCCGTAGTCGACGTGGTCCGTCGGCAGCGCCGCGAGTTCCTGGGCCTCTTCTTTCTCCAGCAGCCCTTTGTCGATGAGGTCGCCGATATCGATGAGCAGCTCATTGCCGGCAAACGTGGACAACGGCTGGTACGGCGAGTCACCGTAAGCCGTTGGCCCGGTTGGCATAAATTGCCAGACCTTGAGGTGCATCTCGCGCATGGCGTCGACGAAATCCAGCGCGCCGCGGCCGATGGTCCCGATCCCGTACGGGCCGGGCAGGGCCGTGATGTGCAGACATACCCCTGCCTGTCTGCCGGGCGGCAGCGCGTCTGGTGAATCGGTCGTTGTCATTTGTAAGCGTTGTTGTTGCGAATCGTCCGCATTTGACAACTAAGGAAACTAATCACGGGGCCCGAACCAAGCAATGCAATGCATACGTATTCAAACGATGAATACGTATGCATTGCATTGCGGCTACATGGCGGCCTTCTTACCATGCGGAAAGAACTCTAAACATCAGACCAGAATCGGGGGATCCAACAATGGTCAAGAAACGGCGTCAGCCGGCTTCCGAGGAAGCACTATTCAGCAAGAACGTAAGGCGCACTGCCGTATCTCTGGCAGTGGCAGCCGCGTTGCCGGCCACGATGGTCATTCCTGCGGCGGCAGTTGCCCAGGAATCCGAGAGTGATTCGGTAATCGAAGAGGTCATCACGTATGGCCGCTACCGCCAGAGCCTGCTCAGTGCGATGGAAACGAAGCGCATGAATTCGTCCATCGTCGAGTCGATTTCGGCTGAAGACATCGGCAAGCTGCCCGATGTCTCGATTGCCGAGAGCCTTTCAAGACTGCCCGGTGTCGCCGTCCAGCGCCTCAACGGCCGTGGCCAGGTGGTCAACCTGCGCGGCATGTCCCCCGATTTCAATACCGGTCTCTTGAACGGTCGCGAACAGGTCAGTGTTGGCGATAACCGCGGCGTCGAGTTCGACCAGTACCCGTCAGAATTGCTGCAGCAGGTCGTCGTCTACAAGACGCCCGATGCGGCCCTGATTGGCCAGGGCCTGTCCGGGACGATCGACCTGCGCACGGTCCGCCCGCTGGAGTTCGGCGAGCAGCGCATCACGTTCGGCGCCCGCATCAACCAGACCGAATACGACCTCGTGTCCGACCGTGACGACACGGGACAGATGTTCAGCGGTACCTATATCGACCAGTTCGCCGACGGCACGGTCGGCCTCGTTATTGGCGCGGCGCATTCAACGAACCCGGCATTCGGCCGCCACAGCAACGCCTGGGGCTACTATGTCGACGACGGTTCGGGTAATGCTGCCATCGGCGGCGGCCGCCTCTGGGCGCGCGCATCGGAGCTGGAGCGCACCAGCTTCACGGTCGGCCTCGACTTCAGGCCTAACGACCGGCTCACCATCGAGTTTGACGGCTTCATCAGCGAGTTCGAGGAAGACCAGATCAAGCACGGTTTCGTGCTTGCGCAGCTCGGTGACCTCGTGGCGACCGAAGTGGACGAGTTCCTGCCCGGCATCGGTATCGTCACGGCCGGCTCCTACAATTCCTCGGAGCTATCGCTCGAGAACAACGTGTTCCTGCGTGAGGCCGACCTGCAGTCGTTCGGCGCAAACTTCTCGTACGACATTGGCGGCGGATGGGTCGGCACCCTCGACCTGTCGCACTCCAGCATCGACCGCGCCGATACGGCCGAGTTCGAGTCCAACTCGGCGCTGAACGACGGCACCTCCGGCACCACAAACGACGTCGTAACCTTCCGTACCGGCAGGAAAGGCACGAGGTGGGGCGTCACCAACGACTACACGAACCTCGACTACAACACGACGGACGCCCTCCATCTCACCAGCCCGTACGGCTGGGGTGATCCGAGCGCGCTGGCGCCGTATCAGCCTGCCGGCCAGTTCGGCTACAACAAAGTCTTCGACGTCGAAGACGATATCAACGCCTTCCGCCTCGAGCTTGGCAAAGACCTCGAGTGGGGCATCGTCTCCGGCGTGGAATTCGGCTACAACTTCTCGAATCGCGAGAAGAGCCGTGTTGCGAACGAAGGCGTGATCACGAGTGGCCAGGTCTGCGACGACCCGCTCGCCGGTGATCTCTGCACCGCAGTCCAGCTGGATCCAAGCCTGGCCAGCACGACCGACCTGAGCTGGGGCATGCTGGGCGGCGACAATACCCGGATCGTCTCCTACGATCCGTACAAGATGCTCGGGGCCGGTTTGATCCAGCAGGGCACGTACCTCTACGACGACATCCTGTCCAAGGCATGGGTCGTAGACGAGGATGTGCACACGCTGTACGCCATGTTCGAAGTCGACACCATGGTCGGCAACATGACGCTCTCGGGTAACTTCGGGCTGCAATGGCAGTCCTGGGACCAGGCGTCCAATGGCAACGAGTCGATCGGAGCCGGCGATGCGCTGCAGACCGAGCAGGTGTCCGACAGTGCCGATGGCGACGAGTTGCTGCCAAGCCTGAACCTGTCGCTCGGCCTCACCGACAACCAGATCCTGCGTTTCGGTTATGCGCGCACGCTGGCGCGGCCACGCATGGACGAGATGAAGGCGTCGGGTGACTACAACTACGACGTCACCAACGTCGACAATACGGCGCAGGACGTAGCGGCCTGTATCAACCAGGGCTTCACGGAGATCCAGTGTGTCGACCAGCTGTCGCCCTGGGATCGCACCGGTGGTAACACGCAGGTCGAGCCATGGATTGCCGACGCCTTTGACCTGTCCTACGAGTACTACTTCGAGGGGGGTTACGGCTATGCCGCCCTGGCCCTGTTCTACAAGGACCTCGACACGTACGTCTTCGACCAGACGCTGCTCTATGACTTCACCGGACTGCCGCCAGCCGGCCCGGACCCGCAGCTCTTCATCGGCACGACGACCTCGCCGCAGAACGGCAAGGGCGGATCGGTCGATGGCTGGGAATTCGCCCTGCAGCTCGACTTCGGCGCATTCACGCGTAGCCTCGAGGGCCTTGGCTTCACGGGCACCTACTCGGAGAACGACAGCGACATCGAGCCGAACGGTCCCGGCAGCGGCTCGCGCCTGCCCGGCCTGTCCGACGAGATGTGGAACCTGACGGTCTACTACGAGCGCGGCGGTTTCTCGGCCCGCGTCAACCAGCGCTACCGTTCCGGCTACGTCGGTGAGGTTGCTGGATTTGGCGGCGCCCGCACCGGTTCGGACATCGAGGAAGAAACGGTTCTCGATGCCCAGATCGGCTATGAGTTCCTGGACGGACCGCTGTCCGGCCTGAGTCTCTATGCGCAGGGCCTGAACCTGACGGACGAGCCGTTCCAGACGATCTACGCGGATATCGGCCTGCCGAACGAGTACCAGACGTTCGGCGCGACGTACCAGATCGGCTTCACGTACAACATCTACTAACCCCTCGAATCGGTTAGACTGCAACCCCCTTGGATGGCGACATTCAAGGGGGTTCGCATTTTCGGCAAAGCGGTAATTTCGATGCAGGGAAAACAGATCAGCAAGGTCGTGGTCGTCGGTGGCGGCACGGCCGGGTGGATGGCGGCTGCGCTCCTCAGCCGGGTCGCGGGACACGGGCTGGAGATCGAGCTCGTTGAGTCGGAAGAAATCGGCACCGTCGGAGTTGGTGAGGCGACCATCCCGCAGATTCGCTTTATCTGCGACGCGCTGCAGATTCCCGAAGCCGAGTTTCTCTCCCGGATAAACGGCACGTACAAGGTTGGCATCGAGTTCGTTAACTGGGCGCGCATCGGCGATCGGTACATCCATACCTTTGGTGACGTCGGCCGCCGCCTGGGCGTACTCGACTTTCACCAGGTGTGGCTGCGCGCGCGTGAACTCGGCATCGATCGCGACATCGCCGAATTCTCTTTCGGCGCGCTGGCGGCCAGGGACAACAAGTTTGACCACGTCGACCAGATCGGCAACACGGGCCTGCTGGGGCTCGGCTACGCGTTCCACTTCGACGCGACGCTGGTCGCGAAGCTCCTGCGCGAAATATCGGAAGCCAGGGGCGTCAAGCGGACCGAGGGCAAGATCCGGGACGTTCATCTCGATAGTGAGTCGGGTTTCATCGAGTCGGTGGAACTCGAGAGCGGTGACAAAGTCGCCGGCGACCTGTTCGTCGACTGCTCCGGTTTCCGCAGCCTGCTGCTGGGCGATGCGCTCGGCGTCGATTACATCGACTGGAGCGACATGTTGCCGGCGAACAGCGCGATCGCGGTGCAGTGCGAGGGCGTCGACCCGCTGCTGCCGTACACGCGGGCAACGGCACACAGCGCCGGCTGGCAATGGCGCATTCCGCTGCAGAACCGGATCGGCAACGGCCACGTCTTCAGCAACCAGTACATGAGCGACGACGAGGCACAGAACATCCTGATGTCGAATCTCGACGGCAAACCGGTTACTGAGCCGCGCGTTTTGCGATTCACGACCGGCAAGCGCGAGAAATTCTGGCACAAGAACTGTGTTGGTCTCGGGCTCGCGATCGGCTTCATGGAGCCGCTGGAGTCGACGAGCATTCACCTCGTGCAGTCCGGCATCGGCCGCCTGATCGACCTGTTCCCGACGAGCGAGTTCACGGCCGTCGACATCGACGAGTACAACCGGCGGACGCATTTCGAGTTCGACAGCATCCGCGATTTCCTGATCCTGCACTACAACGCAACCGAGCGTGACGACAGCGATTTCTGGAATTACTGCCGGACGATGAAGATCCCCGACACGCTGCAGCACAAGATGGATTTGTGGGGCGCGCACGGCAGGTTCTATCGCAACGAGGACGAACTGTTCACGCACGCCAGCTGGATCCAGGTTTTCATCGGCCAGCGCATCATTCCCGGCGACTGCCACGGCATCGCCAAAGTCCTTGGCAAGGATGACGTTGACGACTACCTGAAGCAGGTCAATTCGATGCTGCAACAGACCGTGGACAAGATGCCGGCGCACCGGGACTTCATTGACAAGACCTGCGCGATGCGGGCGATGGACTGAACGCCGGCATCGTCATTCTGTCTGAAAAAGACGGGTGACCATCAATGACTGCGACCACTGCCAGGAAGCCAATCAGCGCGTCAGTCACGTCGCTGTTTGCGTGCATGCTCGCTGTCTGCGTTATGTCGTCTGCACATGCGGCGGACTACAAGCTGTACTTCCTCGGCGGTCAGTCCAACATGGAAGGCTACGGTTATACGGCGCAGCTACGCATGGCGCATCGGCGACCGTCCGACGACATCCTGATCTTTGCGGGCCAGTGGGCATTCGACAATCAGCGTCACGGTGGTGTCGGTATCTGGTCGACGTTGCGGCCCGGGCATGGCGTGGGTTTCCGAACGGACGGCGAGTCAAACTTCTACTCCAACCGATTCGGCCCGGAGCTCTTTTTCGGGCGGACCATAGCGGCGCTGCATCCCGGCGAAAGAATCGCGCTCGTCAAGTACGCGCTGGGCGGCACGGGCCTTTCCGAGGGCGTGGGGTATGGCAACTGGTTTCCGGACTTCTCTGCCGGCGATGGCGTCAACCAGTACGATCACGCGCTGAAGACCCTGCACAACGCGTTGTCGCATTCCGACATCGACGGCGATGGGCAGGCCGATACGCTGATTCCTGCCGGCATTGTCTGGATGCAGGGCGAGGCCGACGCCGAGCACAGCCAGCAGGCTGCCGACGCCTATGGTGACAACATCGAGCGACTGATGAACCTGCTGCGGGCCGCACTGCAAGTCGACGACCTGCCCGTCGTCATTGGCAAGGTCACCGACTCCGGCATGGCCCCCGACGGCAAGGTGATGGACTACATTGCCACCGTGCAGCGCGCGCAGCGGGCGTTCGCAGAGGGCGACGATTGTGCAACCCTGGTAACGGTGACGGACGACATAGCGCACCTGCCGGACGCCTGGCATTACGACACGGACGGCGTTATGCGCCTCGGCAAGGCGTTCGCCGAGGCGATGGTCAAACTGGAGGAACGATGCGGTCCCCACGACTAGCGATCCTGGCCTGCGCCGTCGCTCTCCTGCACGGTTGTGGAGGAGGCGGTGGCGGCGGCAATCCTCCGCCACCACCACCCCCACCGGTGGATTCGGTGACCATTTACTATCTGCGTGCAGAACCGGCCTACGATGGCTGGGGCCTGCACCTCTGGGGCAGCGCGCTCGATGCCGGCGTTGCCACGTCCTGGGACATGCCACGCAGTTTCGACCGCATCGAGAACGGCGCCGCCGTGTTCGAGGTACCCGTCGCCGACCTGGCCGGCGAGTTCAATTTCATCGCTCACAATGGCGACCTCAAGAGTCCTGTCTACGACATGACCCTCGTACCGTCGACTTTTGGTGACGAAGCCTGGCTCGTGCAGGACACGGTAGCGGCGCTCAACGGCAGCATCGGCGCGCCATTCAACAACGAAGCGGATGCGCTGGCAGCGCTTGCCGGGCTCGGCGACGCGTCTTCGGCCCTCGACCTGTCACCGGTCGTCATGAACGATTCCGACAGCGGGCTGCCCGCCGACTGGGCCGACTACGCGAACTTCCTGGAGATCTACGTCCGCGGCTACCAGGACTCCGACGGCGATGGCATCGGTGATCTGCAGGGCCTGATTTCGCGGCTCGACTACCTGCAGTCGATCGGGGTTCGGGGTCTGTGGCTGATGCCGATCACCGAAAGCGCCGACAACGATCACGGCTACGCGGTCGAGGACTACCGGGCGATCGAGTCCCAGTATGGAACCATGGCCGATTTCGAGATGCTGGTCGCGGCAGCGCACGCGAGGGGCATCGCCGTCATCATCGACTATGTCGTCAATCATGCGGCGAGCACGAATCCGCTGTTCCTCGATGCATCGACGACGGCGAGCAACGACAAGCGTGACTGGTTCGTCTGGGAAGACGTCGAGCCAATGGGCTGGAACACGTTCAGCGGCGATCCGTGGCGCAACAATGGCAACGGCTGGTACTACGGCATCTTCTCGGCGCTTATGCCGGACTTCAATCTCAGGAACCCGGACGTCGTCGAATTCCACAAGGACAACCTCCGGTTCTGGCTGAACAAGGGCGTGGACGGTTTTCGATTCGATGCCGTCGGGGTCATGTTCGAGAACGGCCCCGCGGCGTGGGAGAACCAGCCCGAGAGCCATGTCCTGCTGCTCGAGATTCAGAACCTGGTCGAGAGTTACAGCAAACGCTTCATGGTTTGCGAGGCGCCGTCGGCACAGGCCGAGTTTGCGTCGGCGAATTCGTGCGGACGCGCGTTCGCGTTCTCGGCCTCGGGCGCAATACTCAACTCGGCCAGGGGCAGCACGGTCGACGGTGGTTTCGTCAACCAGCTTAATCACGCGGATACCGACCGCATGCCGCTGTTCCTGTCGAACCACGACAGCTTTGCCGGCACGCGGGTCTGGAACCAGCTGGGCGGCAATGAGGAGCAGTATCGACTTGCCGCAGCGAGTTACCTCCTGGCGTCGCGGGCGCCATTCGCGTACTACGGCGAGGAGGTCGGCATGGCGAACGGCGCCGGCCTGTCCGGCGACCACGCGCTGCGAACGCCGATGAGCTGGACCAGCGATCCGGACAACGCGGGATTCTCGCTCGCGCCGCCGTTCCGGGCATTGTCGGCCAACTCGGCGACGCACAACGTCGCCATCGAATCCGGCGACCCGGGATCGCTGCTTGCAACCTATGAAATGCTCTGGGCCTTGCGCCTGGCGTACCCGATCATCGGGACCGGCAGCCTGGACGTGCAGTCGGCTGGTGGTGACCCGGTGCTCCTGCTGACGCGCTCTTCGGCGTCCGAGGTTGCGGTCGTCGCAATCAACTACGCGAATCAGCAGGAATCCGTTACGGCAGCGACCGGTTTCCCGGGGGCTGTTTTCAACGCCGTCCTGAATGCGAGTGATGCGCCCCAGGCAGATGGCGCCGGCAACCTGTCACTCGTGGTGCCGGCGCGGACGGCCGTCGTCTATCACTACTCGCAGTAAGCGCAAAGCGCCCGGTTACGGCACCGGTTCGCCGTTGCGCGCCTCGAGATGTCGAGGCCGCTGCTGCCCAGCTTGATGGTCTGCGTGGCCTACTGGTCTCTAAGGATGACGACCAGGCTCAACGGATCGAGGTTCAGGCCCGCGACGCCCCGGTCATCGACATTCACCCTTGCCCCGTTGATCAGTCCGAAATACTGTCCGGGCGGCAGGCTCGTCGGCAGCTGAACGCGCGCCGGTTCCGTGCCGGTGTTGATCGCAATATGGCCTGTCTCCCCGCGGCCGAACGACACGACGTCGCCGACGATACGCCAGTTGACGAGTTCGGCGCCGGCAGTCGCCCTGCGAAACTCGATCATGCGCACCTGCACGGCGCGGCGATGCTCGCAAATCCAGGCGGCATCACAACCCGCGGCATCGAGCGGCGATACTTCGGGCGGACCGTCCTGGTCGGTTTCAAACGCATAGCTGGACATGAGCAGCGGGTAACCGTAGGGATGGGCGAGCATGAATGCGACCGCGAGATCGTAGCGGCGGCCATCCTTGTAGTTGACGACCTGGTCGCCGAACGCGTGGCCGCGCTGGATGTCATGGTTGTCGACGAACACGATGGCCTGGTCGCCGGGCAGCCAGCCGTCACCGGACCAGAACCCGGTAAGCGCATCGAGGTTGCCGAGCTCGAACGCGTCGAGAATCATCGCGGCGTACTTGAACTCGGTGACGTAGCCGTCGCGCAGGTAGTCGCCCGCGCTGACAGCCTCCCCACCGCGATCGATGACTTCCTGGTAGACGAAGGGCGAGCCGTCCACCAGCGCGAGGATCGCGTGCAGGTCGTCGTGATGCATGTGCTTGGCTGCATCGATCCGGAAACCGGCCACGCCGAGGCTCAGCAGGTCGTTGAGATAGGCGGCGATCCGGGCCTGCACGGCCGGCTTGC
>JAAUYE010043143.1_pt1 | contig 10878 bp, 7 predicted proteins | sample 7278081 | NCBI WGS metagenome assembly JAAUYE01 (sample SAMN14350131, study PRJNA611818) | marine sediment metagenome | isolation source: surface marine sediment (0.6m) | place: French Polynesia: Moorea | collected 2018-08
CGTAGCAATCAAATCCTCACAATAATCTGTTTTCATTAGATATTAGTTAAGATCGATTGAATCACATCTATCATCCCATTTTTCTTCGCTGTTTAAAGGATTGTAGAAAAAAACGCCTGATTTGAGCACTATTGAATTCGAACTGGACCACTCCTCTGTTTCTTAGCGACGCAACCAAAATTCTTGATCTACCCGTTGATAGGCAATATTGTTTTTGCGCGACTCGCTGCTACAGGCGATGGATCAATTATAATACCGATCCCCTTGCCGCCGTCTACTTTGAGGGTAAATGTTTGCGGGTTAACTGAATGCACGACATTGGCTTTTTCATTGACCTTGGAAAGACTGGCCAGCCATTGCCAGTCCATATGGTCTCCATTGACGTCATTGACATTAAAATAATTGATGCCCAGGGCGGTGATGTTATGAAAAAAATGAGAGCCGTGTGAAGGTTCGGCATGAAGCAACGGATGTACGGTTTCAACAATAGCGCCAACACCGCAAATATCGGCCCAGGTGACTGGGATACCGAGCCAGTGGTCGGCCGATCCCCATCGCCCCGGACCGATCAGTATATATTTTCGACCAGCCTGAACCAAAGACGAGTTGATTTCGGCAATCTGTTTTGCTATTTCAGCTGTGCGGGCCGGGTCGAAAGACTCAGGCTTGACATACACAATATCTGCCATCTCTCGGTTTATGGTATTACCCAGCGCCAGATGGGAAATGCAGAAGGCCTGATCGCGGTCACGATCAGAAATTTCTACTTCCAGCATCTCCTCCCGGGAACTCATTGGACGTAATTGCAAGACCGCAAAGCGTGCATTCGCTTTAGGATCAACAGAAAACTCTATGGCGAATTCCATCTCCACCGGACATCCGAGCTCTTCGCGACCCAATGTCAGCAATGCTGTTATAATCTCTGGAATGGGAAAGATCTTATATTTAAGTATAGAAGCAAACGTTATCACCGGATAACCCGACGAAGAATACGCATCGCGAATGCGATCTTCAGTAGGGTCATAGGTGCTGGACAGTAATTTGATGGGGTAATCGTCGGTGGCATCGATAATTTCGCGTCCTAAGAGGGTTATGGCGTCATTAACCCCAATCGTACAGGTTGGCTCACCCATTTTAAGTGCGTAGAAATGTCGCTGCGAATTTTCCAGAACATCTTTAACGGTCGAACGCTGGGGCAGAATCTCGGGAAATTTGGGAGAAAATCGCAAGTTTCTTTCACCCTCCATAACGGCCTTTCCTAAACCCAAAGCCATATTGACGATGCCATCTTCCGGTTTCATCTTGGAAAATGGGTAATAGTTTTGGGACTGGGCCACACCCGAAACGGCAGGGTAATAAAAATTACCGTAATGGCTTCCCACTACCTGCTGGATAATCACAGCCATTTTTTCATTTTCCACCCGGTGTCCAATACGCGTTGAAAAGGCTTTGGGCGCTTTAAAAAAGGTAGAGGCATACACCATCTTGATTGCATTGATGAGTTGATCTAGGCGGCATGCGATATCTTCATGATCATTGGCCAGTATATATGTCTTATACAACCCGGCGTAGGGCTTGAACTGGGCATCTTCCAAAAGGCTCGACGAACGAACCGCTAAAGGATAGCGAATGCTAACAAGGTACGAAGCCAACTGAGATTTAAGCATTTCAGGAATATCCCCTTCCATAAAGCGTTCTGCCACTACTTCATCTGGCAATTCCTCTTTGATCATCTCCTCAAGTTGATTCATTCTGATATAGGCGTCAAATCCTTCGGTGGTGATGACCAGTGTTTGGGGCACGAACATATCGACTTTATCGAATGATTGTGCAATCTTGGAAGACCGGTGCAGTACGGAGGACATGAAGGCCAGTCCCCTGGCCTTACCGCCTATAGAGCCTTTACCGATATTTAAAAAACCCGTATCCGGATCAAATTTATCCGCATCAAAGTCAACGATAACGCCTTTGAGCCGGTGCCTGCGCTGCTTTCTGATGATCTGAACCAAATGTCGGCGGTGGCTCTCTATGCTGTCAAAATCATGGTTACGCCAAGGTCGTATTTGAGAAGCCAGCTCTACTTCGGCAAGGGAAAACAGCCAGCGCGAAAAATCATTGCGTTGACAGTGAAAAACAAATGATTCATCCGGAATTTTTTCCAATTCTTTTTCCAATGAATATAAGTCAGTTGCTTTAGCGATCTCGCGGCCATCGGGCATTTTGAAAATAAAGTCACCGAAGCCCAGATATTCCATGAGAAAGGTGGCAATCTTTTCGTTTAGCGCTGGAGAATTCTTGTCGACGAAAACGGCTGGGATTTCAGCCGCATATTGGGCATTATGGGATTCCGAACTTGCCAGTAACAAAGGAATGTCAAACCGGTCCTGCTTAATATGATGCAATAATTTCAATCCGGCCTTGGCTTCCATGACACCCTGGTATGGAAACCGCACATCCGAAATAACCCCTAGTACATATGGATTGAATCGCTCGTATAAATCGATGGCACTTTCATATGAATTGGCCAGCAAAATTTTAGGGCGTGCCCGCATGGATAGCAGACGATGCTCTTCGTTCAAACCGTCTTCGATAACGGCCTGCGTTTCAGTGACGAGTTCTTTATATAAAATCGGTAAGAGTGAAGAAAGATAGAAGGGGGAGTCTTCAACGAAAAGAATGACTCGGATGCCCGCTCGATGGGTATCATTTTTAATATTCAACTGATCTTCGACACATTTAATAATGGCGAGCAAAATACCTGCATCTCCTGACCAGAAAAATATCCGATCGATGTTCGCGGACATTTTGGAAAATTGGATTCGGGTTTCCGGTAATGCTTCTTGATGGGTCAACAACACTACGGGCATATTCGGCTTTTTGCGCTTAATTTCGCCACCGATGCGGTAGGCTTCTAAGTCGACGCTGCGAGAAATCGTGATCACCAGATCAAACTCATCGCTTTCAATGCGATCGAGGGCTGCCGAAAGGGACGACACCCAGTTTAACCGAGGCGGCTGGCTCAAGTTTAACCCACGGTATTCGTTGATAATATGCTCAGACAGTCGGCAATCTTCTTCCATTATCCAAGCCTCATAGGATGTGGATACTAGTAGAATTTGTTTTACTTTTTCCTGCATCAGTTCATGAAACACTTAAAGCGGGATGACTGGTTTTTTATCTTTTTCGATGCCATTGCGGCTGCCCAATAGTTTTTAGTTAAAAAATTTGAAGTGGAAGTCTTTTCTGGTGTTATTTTAGATCATATAGTTCAATTGTTTTTTAAAAGGCCTTTCTGAAACGGATCAATAATAACACCAATGCCCTCACGTCCGTCCACCTTTAGTGTAAATGGTTTCGGGCTGATAGCATGAACTATATGAGTTTTCTCTTTGACCTTGGAAAGGGAGGTAAGCCGGTTCCAGTCCATATGATCTCTTTTTGCATCGTTGACATTGAAATAATTAATGAAACTTCAACCTCTTCAAGGTTTCATCCAACGGACGTGTTTTATCCTCCCCCGAGCATAACTCTTGGAAGCCAGAGCACGAGTTCAGGGAATAGCATAATCAGAGCAAGGCCCACTCCTTGTATTATTACAAATGGAATGACTGACCGGTAGATATCTGCCATCGTAATATCGGGAGGTACCACTCCCTTTATCAACATCAGGCAGTACCCGAAAGGAGGCGTCATGTAAGCCATCTGCATATTGATAATGTAAAGAACGCCAAACCATACCGGATGAAATCCCAGTTCATTGATAATAGGGATATATATAGGCATGGTAATGAACAGAATCGCCGTATCATCCATAAACATCCCCAGGATGAAGAAGGTCAATTGGATCATAATGAGAATGCCCCATGGTCCAAGCGGGAGAGCATGCGTCACTTTATGGATGATCTCCTTGGCTCCCAGCGCATCATAGATTTGACCAAACGTCAACGCTCCCATGAATATCCACATCATAATCGCCGTAAGCTTTGAACTATCCACGAGCGCGTCTTTTATAAGCTTCAGGCTAAGCTTCTTTTTAATCGCAACAGCTATCACGCCTCCCAGGCCACCAATCGCAGCGGACTCAACAGGCGTGGTCAGTCCCAGCATAATCGTTCCGATAACCGAAAATATGAGGATACACGGCAAGATAAGATGTCTGAGACTTCGTATTTTTTCTTTCCGTGAAGGTCTTTCATCCTTGGGTATGGAGGGGGCTATATGCGGCTGGAAACTGCATCGTATTGTGATGTAAATGATGTACATTACAGCCAGGAGCAATCCAGGTATAGCGCCGCCAAGGAAGAGTCTGCCTATGGATTCCTTTGCAATAACGGCATAGAGGATTGCGATGAAGCTTGGGGGGACAAGAAATCCGAGAGCGGCTCCCGCCTGGATGCATCCGGTCGCGATCTCTTTTTGATAACCTCGCTTTCGCATCAGGGGGAGAGCGATCCTTCCCATGGTAAGCGTACCGGCGGCTTCAGAGCTCACGAGAGCTGCGATCATCGTGCAGACACCCACTGTAGCCGATGCCAGTCCACCCGGAATCGGCGCCAGCCAATACTGAAAGGTCGTATAGAGGTCATCGGCTATCCCGGAATAATACAGCATCATGCCCATGAATACGAACATGGGAATACAAACCAAAACAGTATAATTCACCGTACTCACTGCTGCCAGATAGGCCATGAAAAGGGATTGCGGCCCCCATAACCACAGAGAAAATACCACGGCGATAGCTCCCAGTCCATAGGCTATCGGGAAGCCAGTCAACAACAACAGCAGCATACTGCCAAACAATAAAACTGTTATCCATTCAATTCCCATTCCAGTCCCTCCCGGTAATCGCTACATACAGGTCGCGAATATACTTGGCTATCCCTGCAATCAGCAGTAAAGAAACACCTACAGGTATTGCCAGTTTGAAGGGCCACAGCACAGGTCTCCAAACTGATCTGGAGTGTTCGTTATTAATAAGGCTGCTCCACCAGTCCTGCCATCCGTAGAACACCATTGCTCCAAAATAAAAGAAAAAAAGCGTGAATGTGATCAAATCGAAAATGGCCTTTTTCCTGTTACTGAAACGATGGAAAACCAGATCCATTCTTACCTGCTCATCGGTTATTAAAAGGTAGGCGCCGGTCAGCATCCACATGGGGCCAAACAGCAGTGCAACCAACTCTCTGGCCCACAGGGTCGGAGCTTGGAAAAAATATCTTAACGCCACATCAAATATGGTAATCACCACAAAAAAGGGGATAAACCACATGACACATTTGGCTGCTCCACTGCCTAAGCTGTCCATAAACCAAACTGCTTTTTTTAGTTTGTCCATTTCGTTCCTGCCTTAAAATAAAAATTGTGACACAGCCTCTATCGGATAAGGGTTTGCAGGCGATAGATATCGCCTGCAAACCAGCCTTCCTTTACTCGGCTCGTCCGAAGTCTTTCATCGCTTTCAAAACAGCATCAGCCGCTCTCTTACAAAACGGCCCTTTCTTTGCAAAGTCATTCTTAATCCATTCGACAGACTTCTTGGTAAGGGTCTTTACATCCTCTTCCGGCAGGTGGGTGACCTTAATGCCATGTTTGTCCACCATGGTTTTCAACGCTTCCTGCTCTTTCTCAGCATAAAAGGACGCCATGTATATCGTATTGGCTTGGACAGCGTTCACAAGAATCGCCTGCTGATCGGCCGGCAGCTTATCCCATGCTCTTTTGTTAATAAAATAAAAGGGGAAGTATGCGACCTGGTGTCTTGGAAGCAGGAAACACTTTGTTACCTCGTGCAGGGACATATCATACATGGCTTTTGCCCCTCCGTATTCAACCCCTTGAATTACATTTCGGGAAAGGGATGTGTAGAGTTCCTCTGGCCCCATATAGACCGAGGAAGCGCCTGTCAAATCGTGCAGAAATGTAGCATAAGGGTCGAGAATGTTTATGTTCATCCCTTTCATGTCTTTGAGGCTATTCACCTCTTTGGTAAACATAATGGCACCGCAGTCATCTGCCTGAAACCCAAGAACCTTAATACGGTATCTTTTTTCAAAAGCCTCCTTGTAGATGTCGCCTAAGCCATACCTGTAAATGGCAGCCATTTCCTCTTTCAGATTACCAAATAAATAGGGAGCGCTTTCCAGCTCTCCGACGGGGACAGAGCCCATCTGATAATCGGGATGCGTATGTCCCATCTCAAGCGTACCAGCCGCCACTGCGTCGCAAAGCTTTTCCACATTCACCAGTTCGCCGTCTGCAAACACCTTGATTTCAATTTTACCACCAGACATTTCATTAACGATTTTGGCATAGTGCTCAAAAAAGTGATTTTCAGCTGCCCCCCATGAATGCTGTAACCGCCACTTCGTCCCAGCAGCATTAGCCTCAAAAGACAACGCCGTCACCAGAACAATAGCCAAAAGCACACTGATTAACGAACTTCTTAATTTCATAGCGTCTCCTTCCTTTCCTTTATGATGTTGGTTTTTTGTTTACGAGCGTCATGCGGTTTGCCCTTGAATCTCAGCTATCTATATGGTTCACCTCCTCCCCAAAATAAAACTCATGTCAGAGTTCCTGGGTGCCGCCAATCTTTCCGCTGCATGCATGCAAGCAGCTACCCATTATGGTCTGTAAGAAACGATGATCCGCGATAAGTGATTTCCGATTTTTCAAACACTTCCGAACCCACCCGGCTTGAGGCCACCAATGGCATAATATTGGCGGCAGAATGTCCCATCATGCAGGCCCGCCAATGATCTTATTTATCCCATATAGTTCGGCGAGCGCGGGATGCGTTCAGCACCCTCCATGACGGCGACGGCCAGGCTACGGCGCTTCTCTTGGGGTGCACCGATTTTGCTGCGCTGCTTCATCTGATCCTTGCGGCACTTGAGGGATACCTTGTCGGACTCCTTGAAGACCAGGGCGCCGTAGTGGCATTCGGTCGCGCAGACCGGGTTGCCGCCGCAAAGGTCGCATTTGTAGGCCTTGCCCGAGGCGTACTGTTCGATCATGCCGTAGGGGCAGGCATCCACGCATTCTCCGCAGCCGTCGCACTTCTTGGCGTCCACTACCACGATTCCGCGATCGCTTTTGAAGATGGCGCTGGTGGGGCAGGCCTCGATGCAGGCGGCCTTAGGGCACTGGAAACAGACATTGGGCACCGAATATCCCTGATGGGAGAAGTTATTCACATGGATGCGGGCTTTGGAAGGCATGAACAGGCCCTCCTTAACCGCCGAGCAGACGTATACGCAGCGGTTGCATCCGGTGCACCGGTTGGGAATGACCATCAGGTGTTTTTCCATTGGATCCTCCGTTCGTCCGGTCGCCCCCGCTAGGGTTGCGGGGCGGCGGACGGTTGCATTGCTTTATTCATCCTCTATTAAGCGTTTAACCGATTGCTAAACTTTGTTTCAGGCTACTTCCATCATTTCGGCCAATCTTAGTTCGCGAAGCTTGGCTTCCTTGGGACGGCCGTTTTCATCCCATCCGCGCTGGCGATAATAGAACTCCTTGAGTTCTTCTAGGATTTCGGGAGAGAGGGTCCGGCCTTCGTGGGGACCGTTCTCCAGTGCCCGCCTGGTGATTTTTTCGGAAAGGGTGTCGTCGGCCGCGGTGAATCCGGCGGCTAGGTTGAACAGGCGAACCAGGTTCCAGACCCGCTCGCCGACCTTGTCCAGGTCCTTGGCCGACACCTGACGTCCCAGGCCCTTGGTGAGCAGGTCGGCCATGATGGTTGTGTCCACCGATCCCCAGAAATCGCAGAAGCACATCGACCACTTGGCACCGTTACTGTTCTGGTGGGCCACCACTTCCTTGGCCAGGTCCCTGAGCTTGAAGGGATCCTCGGCGAACAGGGGGAAGGCACGCAAATGGCAGGCGCCCCGTTCGCTGGTGGCGTAGGCCAAGCCCATGCCGTAGTTTCCGCGGGGGTCGTAGGCTGGCATTTCCAGTCCTTTGGCATGGGCCGCCTGATCGGGCTGGCTGTATTTGTCGGCCAGTTTGGCGCTGCCCAAGTTAAGATCGCGGCCGCGTTCGGTGGAGGCGTTGGCCATCTCGTCCAGCACCGCCAGGTATGATTCCGCGTCGCCAAAAGCAAGCCCCAGGTCTGCATCTCCCGATTCGGTCAGGGCCATGGCCAGGCCGATGACGTTGCCGGTGGACATGGTATCCAGCCCCAGGTCGTCGCACTTGCGGTTGAAACGCATGACCTGCTCCATGTCGTTGACTTCGCAGTTTGATCCACCCAGGCAGAGGGTTTCGTATTCCGGACCTTCTACCTGGACGCCGTTGACCGAGGTGAAGTTGCCGCAGCCCAAGGGACAGGTGGCGCAAGCGCGATCACCGATTTTAATGTCTGTGACCGCATCAGAATCCAGTTTGCGTCGGTTGGGGTTGACGCCCTTGGTGAAGTTGCGGGTTGGGTGGATACCCATTTCGTTGGTAACATCCACCAGCATGGGTGTTCCCTGGTCCTTGGCCCACTGGTTGTCGATGGTCATCAGGTTGCCGTCCAGGTGCTCGGAAACCGCGCCCCAGAATTCGCCGATCTCGGCCACCTGAACACCGCCAGTTCCCCTAACGGCGATGGCCTTGAGGTTCTTGGATCCGAAGAGGGTGCCCACGCCGCCCCGGCCCATCTGCCGGTAGGATTCGGAGCCCACGCAGGCAAAGGGCACCAGATTCTCGCCGGCAGGACCGATAGAAAGGCATTTCATACCAATGCCGATGGTTTCCTCCAGCTTCTCTTCAGTTTCGAAGATGCCCATGCCCCACAGGGAAGCGGCGTCTTCCAGCGAGAATTGGTCGTCTTCGATGCGCAGCCAGACCGGTTTGTCGGCCTTGCCGCTGATTATAATGCCGTCGTAGCCGGCAAATTTGAGTTCTGCGCCGAAGGAGCCGCCGATGTTGGATTCGAAAATAGTTCCGGTATGGGGAGATTTGGAGACCAGGCAGGTCCGGGAGCCGGTGGGTGCAAGGGTTCCGGCCATGGGGCCTGTCATGATCACCACGGTGTTGTCCGCGGACATCGGGTCCACTTTAGGATCCACCGATTCGGTAAAGTATTTGGCTCCCAACCCCCAGCCGCCGATGTAATCTTTGGCCCAGGCCTCGTTGAGGGGCTCGGTGGTGACCGAGCCGGCCGACAAGTCCACATGCAGCATGCGGCCCGCGTACAAGTTGCTGACTTTTTCCCGTTGGGGAAGGTCGATGGACTTGAAGACATCTTCCAGTCGGTTGAGCACTTCGTCCAGGATGTCCTGGGGGATGTTCAAGGCTGGCTCGAAGCGGATGTTCTTGGCATTGGTCAGGGTTCCGGCGGTGAGCACGCCACGGGAGAAGAGTCCGGCAACAACCTTGTAGCCAATGCCGTCGGTGGGGAATTCCATCCCAAGCAGAAGGCCCCGGCCGCGTGTCTGGGCCAGGATGCCCGGATAGCGCTCCTTGAGCATGCCTAATTGTTCAAGGACGTATTCGCCCTTGATGCGCGCCTGTTCGGCCAGGTCCTCTTCTATCAGTACGGTGACGGCCGCCAGGGCCGAAGCGCAGGCCAGTGGGTTGCCGCCGGTGGTGGTGGTGTGCATGAAGGGATTAGGCTCCATGCAGGCCCAGATTTCGGGTGTGGAGAAGAAACCGCTCATGGGCACCACGCCGCCGCCCAGGGCCTTGCCGAAACACATGATGTCAGGTGCCACATCCCAGTGGTCCACACCGAACAACTTGCCGGTGCGGCCAAAGCCGGTCTGGACTTCGTCTGCGATGAGCAGGACACCGTAATGGTTGCACACTTCTCTCAAGCGGGGCCAGAAATCATCGGGCGGCACGATGGCGCCTGCCTCGCCCTGGATCGGCTCGACCACGACACCGGCGATGTCTTGCCCCACGGCTTTGGCCGCTGCCAACATCTGTTCGACAGCATCGGCGTCGCCGAAGGGGACATGTTGGATGCCGTCCAAAAGCGGCATCAAAGGTTCACGGAACACCTTTTTGCCGATCAAAGAGAGGCTACCCAGAGTCTTGCCGTGGAAACCCTTGAGGCAGGCAATGAAGCCCTTTTTGCCGGTGTAGAGCTTGGCCAGCTTCATGGCCCCTTCCACAGCTTCGGTTCCAGAGTTGGCGAAAAAGCCGTACTGGATCTTGCCCGGCGTCAGCAGGGCCAGTACATGGCCCAGTTCGGCCCGCAGCGGGTCGAGCAGCTCCTGGCTGTACTGGGGCGAACGGTCCAACTGGGCCTTGACCGCGGCAGTAATCTTGGGGTGTCGGATACCGTAGGAGTAAAGGCCATACCCGCCCAGAATGTCCAAAAATTCCCGACCTAGGGCATCCACCAGGACCGATCCCTGGCCGGTCCACTCGGTATAGGCGAAGTTGCCGGCTTCGGTTACGGATTTACGGTATTCCAGGAAGCCTTTATTGATGTGGTCCCTGAAATTGCGCACCGTTTTTTGGGCGATATCCTGCCGGACCTCAAGGGGGGTCTCGTCCGGCGGGGTTAATATGGTATCCACCATCTTGCGCGCCTCATTATAGGCCGCCTGGACATCTCTCCCCTGGTAATCGCTTTTAAAATGCTCGTCGTAGTCACGCATGCGATACTCCTTGGTTTTTGTGGTTCATCGGTTTTAGTAGATCATCCACCAGTAGGCGGCTTCCAGTATTATCCAATAATAATTTAATGTTCGTTTAATTTTTAGCTACGCCAATCATACACTGTTAGCGTAACTTCTACCCGATAAGAATTCGAGACAAGACGCATCTGCGGGGCCTTGTTAGCCCCTGACGGCCTACGGGATCGAATCAGAATTGGCCGTTTTTCAAAGTCCGCACAAGGGTTTGCTTAGCGGTCTGGGCAAAATGCTCAAAGGGTTTTCC
>JAAUYE010008597.1_pt1 | contig 10864 bp, 13 predicted proteins | sample 7278081 | NCBI WGS metagenome assembly JAAUYE01 (sample SAMN14350131, study PRJNA611818) | marine sediment metagenome | isolation source: surface marine sediment (0.6m) | place: French Polynesia: Moorea | collected 2018-08
CGTACTGGATCGGGTCGGCGTGCTTCTTCTCGCCGTTGCGACCGCGGTAGTCCGGGATACCCGATGCCGTGCTGACGCCGGCACCGCACAGTATGGTTAGCGACTCCGTTCCGGCGAGAAAACTGGCAAGGGAATTCAAAATGCGGTGCCCGGCTTAATCATCTCGTCGTCGAGGCCTGTCCGAATGGGACACGTCATAGGAATCGGCCGCGTAAGCGGGGCCTTTCATGATGAAGACGACGATACAGCCGATGGCCACGGTGAGGACCGCCGTCCAGACTGTGATGACGGACGCTATGCAGAAGATATCAACTGAGCGAACCTGCTTGGCGATCTCGGCGGCGGCGCCCTCATCGATGACGAGCCGTGCGAGCACGGCAAACAGTATGGGAATGGCCGTGCCGACGGCAGCAACCTTTGGCAACAGCCTGAGGATCTTCATCTCCAGCCCGGGCGGTTCGACGCGGCCGTAGACCTTATTAAGAAATTTCATGCGCGCTATTATAGATGTTTCCCGCGGACCGCAAAGGACGCTACCCATGAAAAGCACCAGGCTCTTTTTCATCGTGTCGGCTGTATCACTGTTTGCCGCGTGCGGCCAGCAGGAACAGGCTGCGCAGCGCACGCCCGGCGTTACGGCGGGACGGCTCGCGAATGCTGCGAGCGACGCGTCTAACTGGCTGTCCCACGGGCGCACCTACGACGAACAACGTTTCAGCCCGCTCGATTCGATCAACACGGAGAACGTTGGCGAGCTCGGGCTCGCCTGGTACTTCGACGTGCCCACGAACCGCGGCATGGAAGCCACACCGATCGTCGTCGACGGCCGCATGTACGTCACCGGCTCCTGGAGCATCGTGTACGCGCTGGATGCCGCAAGCGGCAAGGAGCTGTGGCGCTACGATCCCGAAGTGCCCGGGCCGTGGGCACAGTACGCCTGTTGCGACGTCGTCAATCGCGGCGTCGCCGCCTGGGGCAACAACGTCTACGTCGGCACCCTCGACGGCTATCTCGTGGCCCTCGATGCCGACACGGGCGCCGTGCAGTGGCGCGTGGACACGATCGATCGACAGCCACCCTATACGATTACGGGTGCGCCGCGCGTGATCAACGGACTCGTCATCATCGGTAACGGCGGCGCCGACCTGGGCGTGCGTGGCTACGTGACCGCTTATGACGCGGCGAGCGGGGAACAACGCTGGCGCTTCTACACGGTGCCGGGCAACCCCGAGGATGGTTTCGAGAACGAAACCCTGGCCGAAGCCGCGAAGACCTGGAATGGCGAGTGGTGGAAGTACGGTGGCGGCGGCACGGTCTGGGATTCGATGGCGCACGACCCTGAACTCGACCTGCTTTACATCGGCGTCGGTAACGGCTCGCCCTGGAACCAGCGCATCCGCAGCCCGGGCGGCGGCGACAACCTGTTCCTGTCGTCGATCGTGGCTCTGCGCCCGGACACGGGAGAGTATGTCTGGCATTACCAGACGACACCTGGCGAGACCTGGGACTTTACGGCGACACAGCAAATGATACTCGCCGACCTCGAGATCGACGGTGAAGAACGCAAGGTGCTGATGCAGGCGCCAAAGAACGGTTTCTTCTACGTCCTCGACCGCAGCAACGGCGAGCTCATCTCGGCCGAGCCCTACGTTGCGACCAGCTGGGCGACGGCGATCGACAAGAACACCGGGCGCCCCATCGAGGTGCCCGGCGCGCGCTACGAAGACAGCCCGTTCATCGTGAAGCCCTCCGGGCTGGGTGGCCATAACTGGCATTCAATGGCATTCGATCCTTCGTCCAGGCTCGTCTTCCTGCCATCGCAGGATTTTATGGGGCTCTACTCCGACGAGCCCGATTTCGAGTTCACCGAGGGTTTCTGGAACACGGGCATCGAATTCGAGCTGCTGGAGACACCGGCAGATCCTGCGCTCGTCGCCGAGCTCGTGGCGGCAATGACGGGTCAGCTCGTCGCGTGGGACCCGGTTGCGCAAAAAGAAGTCTGGCGGTATCAGCACGCCGGGCCGTGGAACGGCGGCGCGCTAGCAACCGCGGGTCAGCTCGTATTCCAGGGCAGCCTGATCGGCGAATTCGCGGCGTATGACGCGAGCGACGGCGAACGCGTGTGGCAGTTCGCCGCGCAGACGGGCATCGCCGCGGCCCCCGTGAGTTACAGGGTGGCTGATCAGCAGCACGTCGCGGTCGCCGCGGGCTGGGGGACCATATTCGGACTTCTCGGCAGTGACATCACGGCGTCCTTGGGTCTGGAGAACCACAGCCGCATCCTGGCCTTCAAGCTTGGCGGTACGGCCGAGTTACCGCCGGTCGCGGAAGCGGCGGCAGTGACGATTCCCGAGCCACCGGCAAGCGACGCCGGCCCGGAGCAGATCGCACGCGGCAAAGACCTCTATTACGAGCGATGCTCGGTCTGCCACGGCATCGACGTGGCCGGCGGCGGCGTGTTGCCGGATTTGCGCTTCGCGAGCGCCGAGACCCATAAGATGTGGGACGCCATCGTGCTCGGCGGTGCGCGAAACAACAAGGGCATGCCGGCATTCGCGACGATCCTCGACAAGAGCGACAGCGATGCCGTGCATGCGTTCGTGATCGAAAGGTCGAGGCGAGCTTACGAGCGGCAGAACTAGTCGGCGACGCGAATCTGTTCGTAGACTGCGTCGCGAAATACGTCGTCGCGATTCCAGGCGCGTTCAGGAGTCCCGAACGTCTGCGTCATGACGACACCGACGAACTCGCGTTTCGGGTCGATCCAGAAATGCGTGCCCTCGTAGCCGCCGCCAATCCACAGGCCGCCCTCGCCCAAACTGCCGTCGGGCCGCTTGCCATTGTTCACCCACAGGTTATAGCCGTTGTGGCCGTAGGGGCTGTCGAGTTGCGTGTGCGGTGAGGTAATGTCTTCGACCGTCGCCACGTCGAGGAAACGATGGCCGTTAAGCTCGCCCCAGCCCAATAACATTCGCAGGAAATCCGCGTAGCCGTCGGCCGTTGCGAGCATGCCCTCGCCGCCCAGGTAGAGCTCGTGCTCCGGATCGTAATCGGGCACGTCGGGACCGAAGATATCCAGCTCGCCCCGATGCGCCTCCCTGAAAGCGCCGTCGGCTGCGGACATTCTCGGTAGCAGACTGACACCCTCGGGCAGACCGTATTGCAACCCGTCGATCTGCAACGGTCCTGTCACGCGCTCTTCGACGAGCTGCTTGAGGCTCTTGCCCGATACGCGCTCTGCGACGATGCCCAGCACGGTCGTGCTCGTGCCATAGAAGTCGCGCGTTCCGGGTTGCTGGATCAGCGGCAGTTCGGCCATGAGATCGACGAGCGCCTGGCTGTTTTCGGCCATCGGCAGATTGCTCGATGCCATCAGCGAATCGAGGCATGCGATGCCTGTCGTTGCGTAGTAGAACCCGGCCTGGTGGTTGATCAGGTCGCGCACCGTCATCGTCGAGGTCGTTGGCACGAGTTCTAGAGGACAGGCCTCGGCCTTGTCTTCGATAACACCCAGGTCGGCGCCGTCCGGCGACACGGCCACCTGCAGGCCTTCGAACTCCGGGATGAACTTCGTAACCGGGTCGTCGAGGCTCAGCAGGCCATCCTCGACGAGATCCAGCAGGGTCGATATCGTGACGATCTTGCTCATCGACCAGATCCGGATCCAGGTCTGGCCATCGACGTCGACGCCAGGGAGGACCTCCTGGTTGACGACGCCATGCTCGTAGATGACACGACCCTGGCTGTCTTCGATCCGGGCATAGAGAAACGGAAACGCGTCAGCGGCCACGTAGTCATCGAGCACCTTGTCGAGCGCCTCGGGATCGGCGATCGAGACAGGTGATTCGCTGCCCTGGCACGCCGCCAGGCCATGAACGATCAGCAGACCCAGGAAAATAGCGGCTATTCGCGTGTTGCTTGTCATTGGTCTGTTGCTCCGGGCCTGTCGGCCAATTTTACAAAATATGGCAGATTGCAGCCTAAGTCATTGATTTCTTGCATGGAACGTATATTGCATCGCTCCCTGTGAATAACAAGAACAAACGTGCGGCGGTTCAGGTGCGATGACGAATCCGCGTCCGAAAGTACCACTTGTTGCCCCACCGGTCATCGACCGGCGCCCGGCAACCGAAGATGACCACGAATTCCTGTTCGCGGTCTTTCGCGCCGCCCTTGTACCCAGCGATCCCCTCGCCGCGTTGCCGGAATCCGAGAGCGTGGCACTGCTGCGCACCAGGTTTGACGCGCGCGAAGAACAACATCGAAAAGACTACCCGCTCGCCGACTTTGATGTGCTGACCGTCGATGGCGAGCCTGCCGGCAATCTCTATGTCGATCGAGGTGATGACGAATTCGTGGTCATCGATATCTCTTTGCTCCCGGAGTTTCGCAACCGCGGTATCGGTACGACGGTGATCGGACACCTTGTCGAAGAAGCAGGCCGGCTTGTGCTACCGGTTCGCGCCCGGGTGCAACACGATAGTCCAACGTCGCGCTTCTGGCGTCGTCTCGGTTTCGAGCAAGTCGGCGACGACGGCGCGTATTACGGGATTGCGGTTCCGGCAATCCAGCCTGATTGAGTACGCACGTCCCAGAATTCACCGGCCAATTGGTTGAAGCTTAAACGATATTAGTTTAAGCTTCAACCAAATTGGATACAGGGACACTGAAATGGTCAAGCCGAGGCGAATGAAACTCCAGGCCTCCTCCTGGCTGGCGGTTGTGCGAGCCTACAACGAGTGCAACCGCCGCTACACACAGCTTCTTGCGGGATTCGGTCTTACGATTCCGCAGTTCGATGTGCTCAGCGCAATTCTCGCCCTGGATCGCGAAGCGACGCCGAAACGCATCGCTGATGAACTCGTCGTCACGAGGGGCAACATCACGGGTGTCCTGCATCGTTTGCAGGAAAGAGGGCTCGTAAAGACCCGCCACCACGAGAAGGACGGTCGTTCGTTCGTGTGTGAACTGACCGCCGCGGGACGAAGACTGCTCAAGCGCGCCCGTGCGGCGGCTTCCATTTTCATCACGCAACAGCTATCGCCGTTCGACGACACAACCCTGCAGGAAACCGAGGCGCTCATGAGAAAGATGCATTCCCACCTTCAGACCATCAATCCCGGTGACATCCTGGCGATGGAGGCCTCTGGATGAATAATGTCCAGCACCCCGTTGCAGCCCCGCCCCGCTACAAGCTGTGGCTGGAGACGCGCGCCCTGCTCGACGTCGCCAGGATGGCCGGTCCGCTGCTCAGCGCTTCCTTGAGCCAGCCCTGGACTCAACAGGGATCACCCGTCATCGTGGTGCCCGGGTTTGGCTCCGACGACCGTTACACGAAGCCCTTGCGGCACTACCTGACGAGACGGGGCTACCCGGCCGAGGGTTGGGGCCTCGGCAAGAACATGGCGGGAGTCGACCTCCCCCACAGCCTGGATGATTTATCCGGGAGCTGGAATTTCGAGCACAGGGAAGACTATCGCGGCGAAGCCGCAGTGCCATACCTCTGCGATCGACTGGCCGAGCGCGTGCGCGCGCGCTACGAAGAACTCGGCGAGCCGATTTCCCTGGTCGGCTGGAGCCTTGGCGGCTACCTCGCGCGAGAGGCGGCAAGGGATCTCCCGGACAAGGTCAATCGAGTGATTACGCTGGGTTCGCCCATAATCGGCGGCCCGAAATACACGGCCGCTGCACCTTTCTTCCTCAAGCGTGGCCTCGACCTCGACTGGATCGAGCAGGAAGTGCTCAGGCGGGAAGTGCGGCCGATTCAGCAGCCCGTCACGGCGATTTACAGCAAGAGCGATGCCATCGTGAGCTGGCACGCCGCGGTCGATCACCACAACGAGAACGTGGAGCACATCGAAGTGGATGCGGCGCACGTGGGCCTGGCGTTCAATCCAACGGTCTGGGCGCATATTATCGACGCCTTGAAAACGTAATTCGGCAGAAGACACAATGAAGATCGCAATTATAGGTGCGGGCGCGGTTGGCAGTTCGCTCGGCACGGCCTGGTCCCGGGGCGGTCACGACATCGTCTTCGGTGTGCGCGATGTGAACAAGCCCGCTCTGAAAGCGCTGTGCCAGGATATTGGCGCCAGAGCCCTCCCCGGGCCCGAGGCGGCGGCAGCCGCGGATGTCGTCGTCCTGGCGCTGCCCTGGGACGGCGCAGAACAATCCGTAACATCCCTCGGTAACCTGTCCGGAAAGACCATTATCGACTGCACCAATCCGCTGGGCTTCGAAGACGGCGCGTTGTTCCTCGACCGCGGCTACACGACCTCGGGCGGCGAGTCGGTTGCAGCCTGGTTACCCGGCGCCAATGTCGTCAAGGGCCTGAACCAGGTGCCAGCCGAAATGATGTCGGACAATAGCGGTCTTCCTGGCCGACCCGTGCAGTTCATTGCTGGCGACGACGACGACGCCAAGGCAACTGCGAAGGCGCTGATCGAAGAGCTCGGATTCGAAGTGCTCGATGCCGGCGCGCTCGTGCAGGCGAGAATCCTCGAGCCATTCGGCATGGTATTCATCAACCAGGCGCTCATGCGCGGCATGGGCCGCGACTGGGCCTTCGGAGTCTTGCGCAACGGCGGTTAATCGACCTTGTGCAGCGTCAGAAACATCGCTTTGTCGAGTGTCGTGAAGAAATCCTGGTAGGCATTGGGATCAGTAATCGGATCCTCATTGAAGCGCGCGTTGGCGCGGACCGCGAGCCGCTTGCCGTCACGCTCGCGCACGGTCACGGTCATACGAATTTCGTAGTTCTGCAGCTTGGTCGCCGAAATCGTGGCGAGGTCGTAGTCGGCCTTGTCGATCACGAACCCGAGGTCCTGCAAGGTTGCGACGACAGCACGTAACGTGCCGCGCCTGTCCAGCGTGTCGTAATCACGCGTCTGCATCTGCCGGAGCTCGACCTGGCTGCCACTCGCTGTAATGACGCCGGTTGAAGCCGCGCAACCCGCCAGTGCCAGCAGGGATGCAACGACAAGGACTCGTGCATTCATACGCCCTCCTTCTCCAGGAATACTGACTTGGATAGCTTGTCGAAGAACGCCTGGTAGACCTGCGCGTCGACGATGGTTTCCTGTTGATACAGGTCACCGCTCTTCATCCAGACGAGACGCTGCATCGTGATGCGCACGCGATGCGTGCGCTCCTTGTTGAGGTCCGGTAGTACCACCAGGGTCATCCTGATGTCCTGTACGTCTTTCGAAGACTGGTAGGCATCGTCCTCGCAGCCCAGCATGAATGTCGCGAGACAGTCGAGAACATCCAGCGCTATCTTCCCGGCAATCTCTAACTCGTCTTTCGCACTCGCACGCTTCGACGCAGACAACACGCCGAGGTCCTTCTCGACCTCGTCGATCGCGTAACCGAGATCCTGCAGCACCGCCGAAGACGCCGAGAGGATCTGGGTCTCCGTGACGTCTTCATAGGTCCTCGACTGGATTTCGCGCAGCTCGAGCGCGCTCTCGGACAGGCGAAACGCGTCCTCGGGCAGGGTCTGGCATGCCACCAGTGCCCCGGCGAGCAGGATAACGGCGAAGAGGCGCCAGGCTTTCATGGCCCTTTGCGATCAGAAGCGCGAGGTGTGGTAAGCGAAATCGCGAACGCGCTTGGCGTCGTCGTACTTGATCACGATCGTCAGCGTTCTCTGGCTGGTCGCGCCGGACGACTGGCTGCCCGACGCGCCTGCACCGCCGACGACGTCAGATCCGCCGCCAATAGCCAGGATGCCGGCCTTCGCGTCCGCGCGGACGTATTGCGTCGAGATCTTGTCGTAGATCCAGACCTCGTTACGGTTCTCATCGGTCGAGACGATGTTGGGTGAACCGAGCACTTCGGCAACTTCTGCGCCCGACATACCGATACGGATTTCCGCCTGCACCTTGCCGACGGTCAGTTGTTCATCGGCCTGCGGATTGTAGTGCTGCGCGCCCGTACAGCCCGCCAGCAAGAGGATTACTGCAAGGATCGAGGTTGTTTTCATGACCGGCCCCCTGTGTAAGACCTGTTATGAGCGCTACGCGCCATCTGTTAATGATGCGCCAGTCTAGCTGAAGAGACGCTGAACGACTAAGGCTCCCGAAGCACGTTGCTTGCTCCAGTTCATGTGTAAAGTGTTATTGACATTGTGTAGCTTCTCACATATCTTTAAGTCAACTATACTTGACTTTTCGTAAATGGAGATTGACAAATGAACGACCACGACACGTCCCGCGGCGACTGGGAGGCGACCAACAGGGAAAACACGAAGCGGCTCGCCTGGTGGACCTCGGCATGGGTCATTACGATGGCGATCGCGGTATTCGGCGCTCACTTCGTCTGGAAATCCAGCCCGTGGCTCACACTCGGCGGCATTCTCATCAACCTGGGTGTGGGCGTCGGCATGATCATGGCCAACCGGCGCCACCTCAAGGGACTCGACGAAATGCAGCAGAAGATCCAGCTCGAGGCCATGGCGCTGGCGCTGGGCGTCGGTCTGATCGGTGGGCTGGCCTGGTCGAACCTGGACGTCACGAACCTGATCGCCTTTGACGCCGAGATTTCCCACCTCGTGATACTCATGGCCTTGACCTACATGGTGGGCATAGCCACCGGTACGAGGAGATACCGGTGAAGAATCGTCTCAAGGTACTGCGCGCCGAGCGAGACTGGACCCAGGCGCGCCTGGCCGCCGAGCTCGAGGTCTCGCGGCAGACCATCAATGCGATCGAGAAGGGCAAGTTCGACCCGAGCTTGCCGCTGGCCTTCAAGGCTGCACGGCTATTCGGCCTGACGATCGAAGACATCTTCCAGGACGAGCGCTAGACAATGTCTGTACGAGTTGCAACACTTGTGGCTGCTTCTCGACCGGAGATCCACGATGCGCTTATTACTGGCTGTCTTGCTCACCCTTTTGCTCGCAAGCGCTCAGGCCGACACGCTGAAGCGCGTCGCCGACACCGGCGAATTTCGCATCGGCTTCGTCCCCGACGCACCGCCCCTGTCCTACGTAGACAGCCAGGGAACCGCCGTGGGTTATTCGATCGACCTGTGCAAGCACATCGCGGCGGCGGTTCAGAAGCACCTGGCCCTGGCGGAGCTGGACATTCTCTACACCCCGCTCGTGTCGATGCCCGAACGACTGGATGCAATCGAAAACGGGCTCGTTGACATCGAGTGCGGCGCGTCGACGGTCACGCTCTCGCGGCGGGAGCGCGTGGATTTCACACTAATGACCTTTATCACGGGCAGTTCAGTGCTGTCGAAGACGACGGCTCGAATTTCGAATGTCGATGGTCTCGAGGGCAAGACGATTGCAGTTTTGAGCGGCACCACGACCGAAGCCGTGATGCGTAGTCTCGCCGAACTCAACGAGGTCAGGTTCGACCTGGAACTGATCGCTTCCCACGACGAGGGCATGAAGCTCCTGAACTCCGGAAAGGTAGACGGTTACGCGTCCGACCGGGCAATGCTGATCGGCCAGGTCTTCAGGGATGAAAACGCCGAGAACGACTACGTGATGACCAACTACACGCTGTCATTCGAGCCTTACGCGATGATGCTCCCGCGCGGCGATACCGAATTCCGCCTGGTGGCAGACCGGGCACTGGCGTCGATCTACGGCAGCGCCAGAATCCGCCAGATCTATTACACGTGGTTCGGTCGCTACGGCGAGGAGATGCCGCCTGTCGTCGAAGCCATGTACCAGTTCCAGGCCGTGCCCGAGTGACGTGAAATGAGCGCCGGGTTCGTCCCGCGCGAATTGAGGGAGCGCCGCCGCTAAAGAATGATCGGCGTTCGCCGCTCGAACACGGTCTTGAACTCCCGCCAGGCCACGGGAAACTGCCTGCGACAGGATTCCATCCGATCGTTTTCGGTACTGATGAGACGATCGATCGACAGCCGCAGTTCGCAGTCCTTACCTGCGGTAGGAAGAGAATCGTGATAAGCCTCCAGCCGCTCTCGTGACGTGATCGCGTCCTGGTGCCAGCCCAGCAGATCCTGCAGTTTCTCGAGCTCGGCGATGGACTCCTTCCATCGCACGGACTGTGCCATGCTGAAGAAGTCGAGCAGGTAGCGCAGGTGCTTGGCCTCGATACGCAGCTTGTGAATTTTCTCGACGAGGGATTCGGCGATAATGCGATCGCCATGCCTGATCATACGGCTCGCATACTTATTGATGTCCCTCTCGGCCGCTTCGGCAACAGTCAGATCCCCTGCCCTTGCTGTCATGTCTTTGCGCGGTCCGGCGTTAATGACCTTCTCGAGAATCCTCATGAGCTTGCGGTATCGCTTGCCTGAAAAAACCGCCGTCAGGTTGGTGTAGGCATCCACGGTTCTCTGGCGCACGTGACGCTCGTACGGCGCCGCCGCAAGAGCCGCGTCAGCGGGCAGTGACGCGATGAACTCTCTGATCGCCATTTCACCAACGTCTGCATCGCGCGCTTCACCGAGCTGCTTGAACAACCAGCGCAATTCCCTGTTGATCGGCTTGACGGCCTTTTTGCCAAGCAGTTTGCGATAGGCTTTCAGTATCGTACGGAATCGGCGAATGGCCACTCGCATCTTGTGAACGCCCTCGGGGTCCAGGCCTTCCCAGGCAATCGGCTCGAACTTTTTCATGCGTTTCAACTGGCGGGCGAAATACAGGTACGCGAGATCGAGAAACGGGTCCGATTCCGTAATCGTAGGTTTGCCGCGCTTGTCGACCGGATGCTTCAGCGACAGGCCGGCGGCCAGGATCCCCCGGTCGAATTTGCTGAACTGCGCGGGTGTCAGTCCCAGCTCGTCGAACAGCACGGTAGCGAGTTCGTCCACGGCCGCGGCTTCGCCGGATTCGAGCTCGAGCTCGAGCTCCATAAATTCGAAACTTCCGGGCGCTTTC